>JACCDX010131935.1_pt1 | contig 25531 bp, 21 predicted proteins | sample 7449681 | NCBI WGS metagenome assembly JACCDX01 (sample SAMN15323450, study PRJNA562643) | freshwater metagenome | isolation source: river surface water | place: USA:Blue River Watershed | collected 2017-08-18
TCCCTATCCTTGTAGGCATCTCTGGCCTGCTCGTCCAAACTCCGAAGGTTAGCCACTATTGCTCGAAGGCGGTTCATGTTTATATTATGGAACCCTATCAGTTATAATGAAACCGGTGGGATTATATTTTTTTATGATGAAACCCATGGTGTTTCATATTTATTTCCATAACCCATAGGATTACAAAAAAATACCCAAGCCTACAAGATAGTGCACTGCAGGCATGCTCCCGTATCCTTGGATTCTTCATTGATGGTTCTGTATATAGGTCCCATTCGAGAATCGACATCAGACTCGTACTTCTTGGCCATCACCAGCAGTTCGTCGGCATCTGCCATTAGCTCATCCACATTCTGCTCTTCTCTGAGCGTCTTGGTCTCCCATTCTTGGACCAGCCCATAGTACCTGTTCATGTCATGAGATAGTGTATATACGTGTCCATGAGTGCCATCTATGATTGCCGCCTTCTCGGATGCTCTGGCAAGTATCAACATGGCTTCCATGGTCTTGCCATCCACATCTGCCATCTGCTCACACACAGCAACGAGCCTATCCATATAGATAGACATGTGGTGATCGCAGTTATCTGCAAGGTCGTTCAATTCTGTAAGACGCATATTGGCATGCTGGATGTCGCTACGGTAGGTACTCATGGTTATATATTTATCCACACTCTGTGTCAATTTTAAATATCTACATAATCAAACAGAGGTCCTTCTTCTTGGGCTCTAACAAATCACACTTGTCTGCCTTGGAAAGCAGCTCATCGTTGTATCGCTTGATGTTCTTGACCTTGTCTGCTTCCACAGCAGCCTTTATCTTCCACTCCTTGACCATAGTATCCCACTGCTTGTCTATCTCTGTGGCTTGGTAGTATCCAGCTGGCTTACCATCCATGATGGCCAATTTCTCATTGGATGCTGCCATAATCACACGCCCATTCATGGTACGCTCCATCTCAACTCCCATGGCTTCATATGAGGCTATCAATGACCTAAGCACCTCCTGCACCATTGCATCACATTCCATGGCTGCTCTCTTGGCCTTATTGATAACCACCTTAGCCTCTTCGATACGCTGCTGGTCTGCCATGTTTATATATTGGATTGGATTGCCTCAATATAAAAAAATTACTCAGAGTCATCTGAGACATATGGACTGGCCTTGGTCATGGTATCAAGACTGCACATCATCTGAAGATACTCATCGTAATCAATGTATGGATTCTCGGTGAAGGTACTATGCGTACAGCCACACTTAACTGGGAATGTATCCTCAGTCATTGGCTTGAAGACTAACTTCTCTAATGTGAATGAACGGAACACAAAGTCATCATCATTCTTGTGCTCATCGTTCCAATCAGAAATCTCCTGCTGCAGTTCATTGTTCTTCTTGATAGTCTCCATTCTTTCAAACTCGTTGGCTTCCACAATCTTCTGTCCAATCCATATCTTTGCAAAGGTCTTGATGTTGTTGCGTAGAACCACTGGGTTAGCATTGTAATGAGTTTTGACTTGTTCGGTCCAAGTATGTTCAGGGTCCTTAGTCTTGGCTCGTACAGCACGTCTCACGTTGGTTGCCTGTCCAGCAATGTGAGCAAGATGATATGTTGTCTTCTTGGTGTCATCATCATAGGATTCCCATCCCATGACTACGAAGTTGGGAACAAGACCTGGATTGGCTGGTTTCATGATGCTATCAACGCACTTCTCCTTCAGCAAGTCAGCCACATGCCCAATCTCCTGCTTGAGGGACTTTTTCATCTCCTGGAAATTGAACTCACTACGCTCAGCAGCTTGCTTGGCTTCCTCGCGAGTCTTCTTAGTCTCCTCCTTGAGTTCTTCATTCTGTCTACCCATATTCTGAAGCATATCCTTCATCTCGCACATCATATCCTTGAACTCGGTATTCTCGGATGTAAGTTGTTTCTTATCATCCGATAGTTGTCCAACTTTAGTAGTAAGCTGTTTTTTCTCCGCATCATCTCTCTTCTTCTGACATTCATTGAATTGTCCAACCATTTCCTCAAGGAAGATATAGTAGTTGCGATACCGTTGAACATCAATCGTATGCTTCTTATGAGTAGTTGCGCCAAGTAGAATATTTTTGAAAGCCTTAGGAGTGAATGTATATTCAATCTTTGGAACACCACCATGCCCATTCAACAAGTTTGTTGAATGGTAATCAGTATCTTCAATCAATCCAAGTGCATCAATACGTCGTTTAACCAAACTACTCTGCTTATCCACCGTAATCCCATACTCGTACAACTTGCTATGGGGAACAATGAATTTACCTCTCATCTCAGGTTTCGCAATCTCAAGGAAGTACTCCATGAACTCAATGTCCACATCCATACAGAATGTATCGCGATAACGCTTTGCAAACTCAAGAATATTGGGCATTTGAGGACCACTGGTCTCAATCTGGAGGAATTCCTCAATGGAAATCTTACGGGAGTTCATTGTTCTGATGATGGTTGTATATTTATTCATTACGGTCATCAATTTTAAGGTATTGAGAATCTCCATCAATATGTTATATTAACATCATGTTTCTCGGATAGATTAGCATATAAATCTTCTTATTAGCATAACCTCCTTGTTTCACCGGCTGCAGCCGGTAATCAGCATCTTCTTTATTTTTTTGTCCCATTCTATCCATCATTATTATGAGTATGGCCGGAAGCTTCCGGATATACTCCATTATCTTTATTTTTTACGACTATGCCCATAAGCTTGTGGGCATACTTTATCCAATTGGATAACTCCAACATCGATATGGTAATACTCATCCATTATTAAAATTTGTTGAATGAGAATCATTCTTTAAGATTATGACATTCTTACATCGCCAGTAATCAACTGGGATTCAATCACAATGATGAAGAACTTATTTATGAACCTGCTGCGACATATCTCGCAGCAGATTTCCGAAGTTTCGTGAATGTGGAAACCTCTCCCACATGCTCTATTTTTTATTTTATGACTATCCTCATCCAATAAAAAATAACTACTGAGGCTCTCCATGGTCCTTGTATCGTCGGTTGATGATACGCTTCAATGCATTGATGGATATCAAGAGCTCCTGCTTGAATGGAGCAATCCTGCTGGCATACAGCTCGTAGTCGTACTCGATTGGCTCGGGCATGAGTGCCAGCTCGGTATCTCGGATGCGACGCTCAAGGGTCTTCACTTGCTGGTGGAGATGGGAATTCTCATCTTCTATCTTCTTGTAAAGAAGACGCTCTCGCTTCAAAGCTTGATACTCAAGCCGGGCTGCAAGTAGTAAGTCTCTCAATATAGGTATATCAAATCCAGATAGAACATCAGAAAGACCCATATCCATTATTTTTCTGCCACATGTTCTATATTTACTATTATTTGATACTATCATGAATGCATTGGCAATAGCGACATAATAATCTTGGTTCCATAACCGTTGATTATATACATCAAGATGCTTTAGCATAGCATCAATCATATATTGACCTTCACAAAGATCCTCATTTCGATATTTATTATATCTTAATACTATCTCCTTGTATTTTGGACTACCAATAATACAATCGTTGAACTCCATTCCAAACTTATTCATTCGTTTGAATACTTCTTCGTAGTGCTCCATGGTTGTATATTTATCTATGACAACTATCAATTTAAGCCCAGCTAAAAAAAATAAACCTACTACTGGCTCACAATGGTAGCAACTGGGAGTCTGCTCCTACCGAGATACATCTTGCTCATCATCCGTCCAGCAATGATGAGTTCATCCTTGAATGGGGCAATCCTGCGGGTATACTCCTTGTAATCATAGTCTGGCATTGGATTGACTGCCTTCTCGAGTACCTCAACGCGATGTTTGAGCTTATCTATCTCAGCATCTCTATCATCCTTCATGTGTTTATTAAATCGATTATCCTTTGATACCTTTATCACCATATCTGTTATCAGGTATGAGATTCTATATATCCCCTTATCAATATCTTCATACTGCCACTTACTACTACTTCCGCAAATGTCAGTATACCATGTGCCTTCTCCATCTTTACCATCGCAGATGAAATGCTTGATATACTCATCAAGTTCTGCATTTCCGGTATCTGCATTGGATGCAACATCATATATCCTATCTGCAAGTGCAACAGATTGAATTATCTGATAAGCGGGAATTGGACATATTCTTCGTGGAGAAGCCATAGCATTATGAAGTGCCCTGGCCTCACGCCGCAAGATGTATAGTTGCGCAACTGTCTGAACGAATCCCTCCATGATGGTTGTATATCTATCTATGATAACTATCAATTTAAAAAATAAGCCTACTGCTTACTCACGATGGTAGCAACTGGAAGTCTGCTCCTGCCAAGATACATCTTGCTCATCATCCGTCCAGCAATGATGAGTTCATCCTTGAATGGAGCTATGTGATTGGCATACATCTCATAGTCATAGTCTGGCATTGGATTGACTGCCTTCTCGAGAACCTCGATGCGTTGCTTGAGTATAGTATTGTTCCTTCCCAAATGTTCAATATGTAGGTTCATTGTGTGAACCTGAAGTTGGGCAGCATGTGCTGCTTGTTCTAATGCTTCAATCCTTGACTCAAGCTTGTTGTTATTGCTTATGACAATAGCATTCAAAGACTCTAATGATCCAACACGATATGCAATATCGGTGGCATATCCAATACTTTCCTTTTCACGCATATCTGCATCTTTGAGAGCTCGTTCAAATGCACTTAATTGGCTCTTACATAATCGTAATTCTGTCTCTGTTGTTGAGTAGTATCCAGTCATTGTTTTCAAATTGAATTGATTATCTATTGTATCCATGATTGCTATTTTATGCTCAATCGATAAAAAAAACAACACCCAGCCTATCCTCGACGGACATAGCGCAGTACCTTCTTGCCAGCATCCAGGATGTACTTCTTGTAGTTGTATCTACCACTCACCTTTTTTCGGAGTTCAGCCATCTCATCCCCCATCTGCCTCATCATGTCCTCCAAGTTGTTCATCCTATTCTCCAATACATCCATGTTCTCCTTGGATTGCTCAATCTCAACCTTGGTAGTTCCAATCAAAGCAATGGTAGTCCATGGGTGGTCGAACTTAACAACTATCTTTGAATCCGAGCCATTCAAAACATCCTCCAAGATGTCTATCTTACTGGATAGCTCCCTCAGACCATTCTTGATATCTCCCTGCTTAAGACACATGTGCCATATACCATCCTTATACACTCCAGTATGAATGATTGTGTTGTATATAAGATTATCCAACACGGCGCTTCCGGTATCCACACACTCAACAATATCATATATCTCGTCAGCAATCTCCATCACTTCCGCATGAGTTGCAGTTTCAATCATGGCCATCAGGCTCTTGATGTTGTTGATAGTCTCGGCAAAGCTCTCCATGGTTGTTATATTTATCCATACGTCTGTCAAAAAAGAAACCTATTCGTTCTCAATCAGGCATCTATAGATGTTCGGACACAGAACCAGTCTATCCATGTACTCCAATATGAACTCCCTGCTCAAATCCTGGTGGTGGCTCACAACACTCATATCATCGAGTTCATCCGAGAGTTCTCGGATGAACCCCTCTGATACATCTTGATATTCAAGAACCAAGTCCAAGTCCAGGTCATCTTTGAACTTCCGAATAAGGGCTTCGCTGAGATATTGATGCTTGGTGAGAATTTTGATATCATCATCATCCAGATTATCAAATACCTCAATGATGAACTCTTCAGACATCGTCTGTTTCTCACAGATAGAACCCCAATGTTCACCACCAAACTCACGAATAAATGCCTCGCTAACCTGTTGGTGATTGAAGATGTCTTCCATATCGAGTTCGTGGATATGCTCCCTTATAAACTCCTCACTGAGCTGTTGGTACATGCCTATAATTTCCAAGTTGAGCTTGTCATGAAACTTACGAATAAATGCTTCATCCATCTTGTAAAACATCGATAAGTCGTCCGTATCAAAGTCATTGTTATTCCAGTGCTTAACAACAAACTCCTCACTGAGCTGTTGTTCGCTAAGTATCACTTTCCAATCTACATACTTTTCGTACTCCTCAATGAATTCCTCAGACAGCTCTTGATGCTTACAGACCTTGTTCCAATCAAGTTGGTCTTCAAAGTCTCTGAGCAGTTCCTCTGACATCTTCTGATGCTCACACAAGAGACCCCAACACAGGTTATCAGCATGGTTTCGAATGAAGCTCTCTGGCATATTGCCGGACATACTCTTGGATACGTAATCAATCATTGCTATATTTATTAATGACGGCTGTCAATTTTATGGGTTTCAAAAAAATATAGGGCGATTAGATGCCATAGAAGGATTCTAACGCAGCTATACGCTCCTCCAATCTGCGAATCTTCTCTCCATGGTCCACCTCCAAGACACCCAGCATATGCATCACATACAGGTGGTCATCGAACCGCACATCCGTATCTATGAAGGTCTCTCCACATATCTTCTCCAGATGGTCCACAATGGTATCCAGCATGTTGACTCCCACCATGCTGGTCATTCTGTCCTTGGAGCACATGTTGGCGTACCATGATTTGACCTCTGGATAGAGATGCTTGACTGGTCTTCTGGATATGCTATTGAAGGTGATGCTTAGCTTGACCAGTCCATCCAGGATGACACTACCAGTATCTACCTCAGTGGCCAGCTTATGTACTCTGTCCGCCAGTATCTCCATATGCTGGTAAGTCCATCCATCCCTGATGGCCATCTTAGAGGCATTAACCAGCTTGCGTAAGTCCTTGAGTACATCAGTGAAGCCCTCCATGGTTCTATATTTATATATGACCGTTGTCAATTTTAAAAAACAGCCATGACCATTAGTTGTTCTTCTTATCATATGATACTGGATTGAATTTTGATGAAGCTATATTTTTATAGGCATCAACTTGCTTGGATGCTCGTGGTAGGCTATAAATGCTGAATGTAGTATTCATTTGGATATCTCTATTTGATTGGCGGATATCATCATCTCTATTATAATATGCCATGCATATTATATGCATCTTATGCGCATATCCATACCTATGCATATGTTCTATACCTGATAAATTAATATATTTAATCATCACATAGTATCTGTCTATGCAAAATGCTCTCAATGTAGACATGATGCTACGAGTCCGATACTTGTCTGATGTGATATATGGAGCATTTTCTTTTTTATATGCATCAGATTCCTTATCAATGGCATCAAGTTCATGTTGAAATAGTAATTGATTAGCATCTGATAGCAATTCAGATATTACTGTATATTGTTCCTTCAGTTCCTTTTCAAAGTTGAATACATTGGCCAATTGTAATTCAAGACACAGTTCTTCGCTAATCATATCTATATATTTATATAAGCTTCAATTTAAAAAACAAGCCATGGTTGCTTAGTTGTTCTTCTTGCAATCATTCACAACAATTATATTATTTGGTCCTGCATATGTGGTAATATAACTGGATATCAATGTCGCAGCAGGAAACATAAGGTTTGAAAGGAGCCACCCATCCTTCCAGAATGATTTCTTGCTATAGATCCCAAGTTTAACACCATCATAAATGTGCTGAACATTAGTTTCTAAATGAGCAATTCTATCGTTATGATTGGTTAGATCTGCATTAATGGCAGTATGCATGGTATCTATGCTACTATTAATGCTCTTTATAGTACCTTCAATACTATCCATCTTGGTATCCATTCGTTTCTCCATAGTAGCATAGCTACTATTAATGCTCTTTATATTATCTTCAATACCATCCATCCTGGTACCCATTTGTTTCTCCATATCACGCATCCTTGTATCCATCCTGGTATTCATGCGGGTTTCCATCTCACGCATCTCCGTACGCATCTCACGAATCTCAGCAATGATTGAATCCATCTTGATTGGTTAGGTTGTCGTCCTATATTTATATATGGAACGGCTTCAATTTTAAAAAACAATCATACCTACCAGCAACACAGCCATGACCTCAGCAGTATGTACCAATCACCATGTTCTGTCTCCAATTTATGACGTCTCTCCATGGTTGATAACCTGGCTTCCACCATCATAAGTCTACTGTTTATAGCCACTATGCGGTCATGTAGCATTAGGATACTATCGTTGGTAGTGCTCACCATCTCGGCAATCATCTTGGTATGTTCTGAGTTGGATGACATGGTTCTATATTTATATAGACTGGCTTTAATTTAAAAAATGAACCTATAGCCACTTGAACAACCGCTTGTACCATCTGGGTTTCTTGGTTGCGTTAATAACCAGTTGCATGGCTGCTATCTGCTCCCTCAGCTCCTGAATCTCAGCTGCATACTGACATCTCAGCTGCTCCATCTCATCAACATGATGCTCTATCAGAGTAGTCCTTCCATGAAGCTTGCGGATACGTCCATCCAGAGCTACAATGCTATCAGACATGTTCGTGATTATCTCAGTAAGTGTATTTGGGTCCATGGTTGATACCTATCTATGAAATCCATTCTATTTTATGTCCAATCATAAAAAACAGGTATCTACCAGAACTGGTACCATGGCTTGGGTTGTTGTAATGCAGCAACATCCTTCCTGAGCTCCTGCATCTGCCCCACAGACAAGTCTATGCCATAGAGCCGAGCCTCTATCATCTCCAGGCGTTCTTCTATCTGATTGAACCGTTCATTGGCATTCTCAATGAACTTAGAGATGGTGTGCAGGACTTCGGTATTGAGGTTCATGGTTGATACTTATCTATGGAGACCGGTCTATTTTATGCTGAGATTGGTTATACATATATAACCATGGAGACCGTTGATATCATAGAGGACCACTTTGAGGCGGACATGATGACCATCTACATATTGAAGCTGGAACAGAACAAGTACTACGTTGGGCGGACGGTAAGGCCAACAGAGGAACGTCTGAAGGAGCATATGAGTGGCCATGGCTCAACCTGGACCAAGCTATACAAACCACTGGAGCTTGTACGGGAGTTCAAGACCAACTCACCATTTGATGAGAGCAAGACCGTGTATGAGCTGATGGACAAGTATGGAATGGACAACGTGCGTGGAGGCTCGTATGTAATGGAGGTTCTCTCAGAAGATGACAGGATTCATATCAACAGGGAGCTCTGTGGCGCCAAGGACAAGTGCTTCAAGTGTGAAGGTGTTGGCCACTTTGCATCTCAGTGCAAGAGGGGTATGAGTAAGGCCATGTATGAGTGCTTCAGTTGTCATGAATTCGGCCATTTCTCTACGGCATGTCCCAATAATCCTAATGCAAGGAGATGGCGAGGAAGGAAAAAAAGATACATGAGGTATCAGGGATGATGGGCGAATGGACCAGTTATTGATGCTCAATCATAATCTTCTTCATCATATTCATTTTTATTGATAGGACATTCTCTCTTTCTAAACATATCTATTTCATCATCACTTTCTTCTATCTCAATATCTCTATATGAATTCTTGATTCCGTGTGATTTATTATATGATTCTTCATCAATAAGTAGCCAATCTGGAATATTAAATCCATCAATAGGTTCATTTGGATCATAATGTTTATCAAGTAGTTCATAGAATTTCTTGATGCGAGCATCGCAGTTGCACCATTTCTTCAATATTATTTTCCTTGCCACCTGTGCCGGTAAGGATTCGAGTTGGTAGTTTCTATTTCTTCCACAGAATGAGAATTTGAGACCATCTAATGTTCTGACTCTTGATAGGACAACATATAGCAATCCATGGTTATTGTCTGTTTGATGTAATGCATTAGTCTTCTTGAATGCATAGATCTTATCTAATGTAAGTCCCTGCGACTTATGAATAGTAATTGCCCAGGCTAACTGCAGTGGCGTATATACAAACAGAGCATGCTTCTTGAATTGTATCTTTCTATAATGAAAGACATACTTAGGATTGTTCATGGATATTTTTTTAGGACATCGAGTACCTCTATGTTTTAGAATTACCTCTCCATTATCATAATCTATGGTATCTACTATACCAATTATACGGCTTTTGGCAACTCCAAAGAATTGCTTACCGGTTTTTGATTGTAGAGTTATGTTGACAACTAATGCTTCATTAAGAGGCTCTGTTTCCGCATTCCATTGAAATGCAGATATATCTTCATCATCAATGTCTATCTCGTTATTCATATATCGAATTGAATCTTGATGTATATCAGCATATACATCAATAGATTCTTCATACTTAACTCCAGATATTGCAACCACATCCCCTGATTTCTGGAGTTTAATATACACTCGTGGATGTAATTTAGATTTATCATAAGGAACATCCTTGTCTGTAATTATATTGGTTCCATCATCATATGCCCATGTATGTTTCTGTTCAAGTCCACACACAGTTCCAATATCTCCATTAACAACATTTCTATACCCATCTGATATCGCAATATCAGATATTGGTTTTGTAGTATCATCATTTGTGGATAACCATTCTATTTTTACAACCTTCATGTTATTCGATACCATCACCCTTGCTCCAATGGTTAGCTTGAATCTATCATCTATACGATTCTTTGACATAATTGAATTGATGTTATCATCTGAGAATGTTTCTATAATCTTTCCAGAAGCATTGGATGGACAATCCATTCGTTTAACCTTATAAACGAATGTGGGAACATTGATATGTTCATGCTCTCTTAGTTTTCTTGTATTGATAGCATCGCGTTGTTTATTAGAATAGGTTATATGAGTGATATCATCTGGTAATCTTTTAAGTTTGGGAAATCTATTAGCATTAGTTAGTTTGTCAATAATCCAATCTGGTATTGTTCCAAATCTAATAGAATCCAGAGCTTTGCCCCATACCTTATCATCGAATCTATATCTTCCGTGAAAGAGTATTGGTATCAAGATAACCGCCTGTCCATTATGATTTATATTTGGGATACCATTAGTCATGCTACTCCTGTATTTGAATACATCTGCCATAAAGAACGGATCATTATGTCTTCTATTGGAAGCATCAGAAGCTTCTTCATCATCTCTATGCACAGGTTTGAGTTGGCATAAATCCCCGATAATGATTATCTGAATTCCACCAAATGGTCCCGGATTATCATAATAATGATTATCATTTCCTCTAAAGCTCAGTTTAATATGATTATTCTTTGTTTTGAATGGCTTGGCTATCTTTATGTGTTGTAGATATCTGTCAATCATATCTAATGTATATGCACTGACCATGCTTATCTCATCAATGATGATTGTTTTGATATCATTTTGCAACTTAGTAAGAATGGGTTTGGGTCTTGATACAAATGTCTTGTCTATACGAGTCCTTTGAAGCATTCTATTATTAATAAATGAACCAAATGACTTCTTACCATCTGCTTTAAATCCAGTTCCAATATCAAGAGCCGAATGATATGTAGCTCCACCTATTCCAGATGCAGCAATGCCTGTTGGTGCTGTTGTTAAGATGGTTTCTTTTCCCATGTATTCAATATAATCTAATACAGCTTTCTGGATAGTACCATCTCTATGATAGAATATATGTTTAGTCATATGCTGCCAATGTAGTCTTTCCTTCATTACCTTCAATGCCTTACTCTTACCACACCCACCAGGCCCAGTTGCAAATATAATTTTATTTATATGACCATCATTATTATGCTCATCCTGATAGAGACACTCTTCAACAAATTTCTTCTGGTCCATATCAAGTTCCTCGTATTCATTAATATTTATATCATATCCAGGTAGATATGCTCTCCAAGAATAAATATCATCCTTAGTCAACTCCTTTGATGATGAGATTGGATTAATCTCATTTGATTGTAATTTCTTAATGATAGAATCATAGACACCATGTTGTCCCTCATTAAGAAATGTGGCTCTATTATCAGACATCTTAAATTGATATTATCACGTATATAATATATACCCCCAAGTATCAATTTAAGCTATGAGAGACTCTATGAACATCTATACACTAAAGCTTGAACATGGTAAGTTCTATGTTGGACGTACAAGACGTCCTGTAGATGAACGGTATGCTGAACATATTCGAAATCATGGTTCAGCATGGACTCGTGCTCATAAACCAATTGCCGTTATAGATGTATTCCAAACTGATGATCCATTTGATGAAAACAAGACTATGTATCATATGATGGAAAAGCATGGTATTAGTAATGTTAGAGGTGGTATCTTTCTTGATTTTAAATTAACCGCAGCTGATAAGAAACATATCAATAGAGAAATTAATGGAGCTCGTGATAGATGTTTCATCTGTGAAGATACAGATCACTTTGCATCTGAATGTGTATTCAAGAATATAGAACCATTACAGGAAGCTCTTCCAAATCCTCAACAACGAATGTCCCCAACCAGGGCAAGAGCTATAGCTGAACGAACTGGAGCGAGTATGGAGTCTATCATGTTAGCATATAATAATGACCATTGTATACCAACACAAAAATAACCTACACCCGTATATTTATGCCATTGGCTGCATCCAGAACGATACTGAGTATCTCCTCGAATGCCATATATGGACTTGGTTCGTAGGTGATGGCATATGATGTGATGTTTATCTTCACTGCAGACATGATTAGTCTACTGCTGCGATATCTCTCCCTGCTGTAGTATCTTTGGTTGAATGGGTTCAGTGCATTGTGTTTGAGTATCTCCAGGAATAGGTTGTGGTTGGCCTGTTGTCGGTTCTTGGTCATGACATCATTGGCATGGTTTATGCGCGACCTTCGATGTGCAAGAATCTTGGACTTGATTATCTTCTTGAATGCCGGTCTGGACATCTCCGCATACCTGATGAATAGATACTCGTAGCCATCGCACTTGTCCTGGTACATCTTGTACTCAACGTCCATCTTACCTCCGCTGTGTATTTTTATGGTTGATGTACCAGTGTTCATCTTACGGAACGTCGCTCCGATAAATGAGTTGTCTTCCATGGTTCTATATCTGTATATGCGACATGTTCAATTTTGTAGTTATGCTGAAACCCATAGGGTTATAAAATATGCGACATGTAAGTATGAAATCATATGAGTTATGATGAAACCCACAGGATTATGGAAATAAATCTGTAAGTAGCTGAGTTATGGCGAAACCCATAGGGTTATAAAAAATATGCGACATGTCAGTATGAAACTCATAGGGTTAGTATGAAACCAGTGGGGTTATATAAATATCTGAAACCCTACCAGTTATAAAAAAATACATCAGCATGCTTACTTCTTCCTACTCTTGACCGCCTTCTTGGTTGGCTTCTTGACCATGCTCTTCTCTTGCTTGTCCAGCTCAGCCAGTAGTTCATCTATGTCCTCTGTCCACATTTGCTGAGTGGTGGTGCTCTCGAGTTCATCTATCTCCTGCTGCTTCTGCTCAACCAGGTCCTTCATCTTCTGAGCATTCTCATTAGTGAATGACCTGTAGTTCATATCAACCAGGTAGTTGTACTTGGAGAACTCGGATCCACTTGCTCGCGGGTCTTCGTCAAAGCCCTTCTTGAGTTCCTTCAGTAGAGACTCCTCTGTCATGGTTCTCATGTTTATCTTGCCCTGCTTGACCGCTCCGATGAACTTAGCCTTGTTGGTAAGGATAAGCATCTCGTATCTGAGTTGCTCTATCATGGCATCTCGACGGAGTGCATACATCTCCAGTCTATGTTCGTAGTAGTACTCGATGATGTCCTTCACCTTCTCGAAATATTTGAGCTTGCCATCCTCCGTGAATAGGTACATGTTGGTCTCACTCAACTTGGAGCTCAGCTTGAACATCTTCACAAGGTCATCCCTGTCCATCTTCTTTACCTTGTCATACTCGGCCTTCTTGAACACGAACTTGATATCGATGTTGATATCGTCATGGTCATAGATGATATCACTGAGTATCGTGTTCTTGGCGGATAGCATAGCCTCACTGAATGCCTTGTAATCATCGGTCCATACATTGATGGGCAGCTCTGTGATACGCAGCATCCTCTTGTCATCGATGAACTCCCAGATACCATACGTGGTATACTTGCGTGGTCCATTGGCTTCTATAAATCCATTGAATCCCTTGTACCATGGAAGGATGGGCTTTGGGGTCTTGCCCATCAGTAAGCTCTTGATGTACGATCCCAAGTCTCTTGGATTGTACTTGAGCACCGATGTACTGAACCCAGTAGCTATACCCAGAGCTCCATTGATGAGCACAGTCGGCAACACAGGATAGTAGCACTTGGGTTCTATCTTGACATCATCGCTCTCGTTATGAGTCAACAAGCAGTTGTCTCGCTGGTCGAACAACCTCAAAGCTATAGGATTGACTTGTGTGAAGATATATCTCGGTGATGCGGCATCTTTGCCTCCAGCCAGTCTGGTTCCAAATCCCCCATTGGGCATGAGCAAGTTGATGTTGTTGCTACTTACATAGTCCTGTGCCATGTTGATGACTGCTCCCATCAATGAAACCTCTCCATGATGATAGTCTGTCTGTTCGCTGACCTTGGCTCCAAACTGGGCAACCTTCATCTCGTTCTTGACGATGTGCTTCATCGCTATGTAGAGAATCTTTCTCTGGGATGTCTTGAGGCCATCCATAACATTTGGAATGGACCGCTCGCAGTCATAGGTTGAGAAGTGGATGAGCTCATGGTCAATGAAACTACTCACATCACACTCTCGCTTGGACCTATCGATACAACTCGCTGGGTCATACCTGTACAACAACCATTCCTTGCGGTCATCAGCTCTCTTGCTATTGAATGCCAGAGACATGTGTTCATCGCACTCATCATCTCGCTGGAAGGCAATCAGTTTATTATCTATGTTGGATAGAGCATCGCAGGCATCATCTCTGGTACTCGTGCCCAGTCCCTTGAAATATTTGGACTTGTACTTACCCGACGCTGTCTTCATCCATTCTTCAAAGCTATTCAGAGTATAGAATGGGATGGTTTTGCTTCCCTGGAACACCTTGACAATCGGGGTGATACAGTAGTTGATGAACCCTCTATCAATCAAGGCTGGCCAGAATGCATGGATGAAGTTTATAATTAACCCGCTGATATGAATTCCATCTACGTCAGAGTCGGTGAGCGAGATGATACCTCCATAACGTAGTTGATTGAAGTCCTTATCATCCTCATATGTGGTTCCTATCTTGAGTCCAATGATTCGGATGATGTTCTTGATTTCCGCGTTGGCGGTTATCTTGGTTGGGTCAACTCCCCGCACATTCAATAGCTTTCCTCGCAATGGGAAGATACCAAACCTGTCTCTTCCAATGACCTTAAGAGCGGACATGGCAAACGTCTTGGCAGACTTTCCTTCACACAGGATGAGCTTGGTCTCCATGCTTCTATTGCGAGCTGCCCAGTTAGCATCTTCAAGGTCTGGGATATCTCCCAGCCGCACAGTCTTGGCTCCGTTTATTTTTTCCAAGTCCTTCATCTGCTTGGTATCGGACACGGATGTCATTGCCGCCACGATACTTGACTTGAGTAGTTTCTTCCTAAATGCCTCGCTCATAACATACTCACTGCCATAGTCCTTTCTTGGGGTCTTCAAGCCCTCCTTGGTTTGTGAGCTGAACCCTGGATTCTCGATGACTGCATTGATGAATAGGAACATCTTGTTCTTGACATCAGATGGCTTGATGGTTATCTTCTTGGCAACCTTGGCAATAACCAAGGAGGTTATCAGTCCAGCCACATGTTCCACATGAGTGCCTCCAATAGTTGTGTGTATACCATTGACGAATGATGCATGCTGGAACCCATTGTTTGACAGAACAACACCAACCGTCCATCTATCACAGATATCTATGATTGGCTTCTCTCCTACTGGATGCTTGTACAACATCATGTACTGCTCTGGCTTCTTGATGGTTATCTCCTCGTCATTGAAGTACGTACGTACCCTGGGTCCCGACACGAAGCCGATATCGATGAGCCGCTTCTTGACCAACATCACGAAGTCATCTGATAACTCGTCGACTTCGAAGAAGTCTAAGTTGGGCTTGAACATGATGAACGTGTATGGCTTCTTTCTACAATTCTTAATCTCTGGTTCATACTTGATTAGCTCTGGCTTTCCATGTCTGACTCCATTCTTGTTCTTTGGCGGTATCTTCATTTCCCATTGCTGGGTGTACATCTTCTTGGTATTGGCATCAACCGTCTGTAGCATGAACACATCTGAGTAGATGACTGCCAGCGATGCGCCCATGCCATGCATACCACCAGTGATACGCTTCTTGGAGTCATCGAAGTTGCTACCACTACGTAGCTGCCCAAACAGCATCTCTGGAATGTATATCCCAAGTTCTTCCTTCTTGACAACTGGTATACCAGATCCATTGTTCAGCACACTGATGAATCCAGAGTCTCTATCAACAGATACCTTAATCTCCGTGCATGTACTATCTCTGATAGTATGGTCAAAGGCATTCAATAAGATTTCCTCGAAGATACGTAGCATACCAGCGTTGTACATGATTGGCTTCTTGATGATGGCAACATCATCGATTTCTATATCAGCTAAGAACATCTCCTGCTCTACTGGTAGATGCCCGCCGATGTATACACCGGGTCGCATGATGGCATGCTCGGTATCATCGAGGACTTGGTACTTATCAGCTACAGACATGGTTGCTATATTTATTTATCTCCGAGTTCAATTTTGGAGAGACTCCTCATCAGGGAACTCGTTGTTGAACAGACGAGCCGTATACTCAATGACTGTAAGTTCATCTCCCATATCATGATTGCAGCTGGCACAGCATAGATATATATTGTCATTGCTCCAATCTCCTCCCTTGGTTTGGGCTATATCATGACTCCTATGGCAGGCTGAGCTGTTGATATCCATATCCTTCTGGCAGCAGTAGCACTTAACAATGATGCGTCCATCATTGAATGTTATGTTGTTGCGCGCCTTCACGTACTGCCGTTTGTCCTTGGCTGTCTTATGTTTGTTGCTGTCTTGTAATTTGAGTTTGAGGTCTACTTCATTCATCTGATACCGATAGTCGCCAGTAGATGCTTGCCTGACACTTTCTATCTTCTGTGTGAGTCTGTCTGGGCATATGTTGGCCTCGGTAGCTATGGCTGCTATCTTCTCCAGGTTATCCACTGAGACTGCTGTGATTTCCTTGGTTCGGTCCTTCTCCACTATCTTGATAGGCTCAGCCAGTTCTGCGATGTTGCGCTCAATGACCTTGATGGTTTCCTTAGTTATGTCAACTCCATCTCTATATCCAGAGAATGCAAGTACATCTCTCATGCTCTTGTCCGAGATATATTGACACGACGGAGTTCCATACAACTCGAAGTCAGTGAAGCGGTTGAAGTGCGTGGATACATACAGCACTCGGTTCTTGTTGTTCTCCTTCTCCATGAATGCTCGGTCAAGAGCCTTCTCAGCGGCCATGCATTGGCGGTCCTTGTCCTTGTCATCCAACTCCATACGTTTCAGTTCTATAGCCTCAGCATATTTCTGTGCCATCTCCTTACATCTTTGTTCAATGTCTGCATCATGGCATTCCTTCTGCTGGACCAACTTCTTATTTTTATATTCCAGCATCTCCTTCTCATATAAAGATAATTGTGGTTTGGATTCAATCACTGGAGTTGCTTGTTGTTGTGCCTTCAATCGTAGTCCATAGAATGATTTCTTGTCCTTACGAACGCCAGCTATGGCCGCCAGCATCTTGTACAGGGTGAGCTTGCCCTTGGTAGCTCCAGTGTGTTCAGCATAGGCATCACGAACAGCTGTGGTCAGTACTTCTGCTCCAGCAATGAACTCGATGCGGTTGTCGATGAATGTCTGAATGATGGCGTTCATCTTGAGAATCTTGAAGATTGTGTAATATCCTTGGAGATACTATATATGGTAGGGTTGGGTCAATTTAAAAAAATAAAGCCAGCTGCTTAGTTGAACCACTTGTAATGACAGAAGGTACATGTGATGATGAGCGTGCTGGGTTCATCAAGCGAGCGCATCTGCTTGTTCTGAATGGTTGTTTCCTTATGTCCGCACTTGTGGCATCTATACAGTGATGATGTCTTGAGTGTGATGTGTTGGTTGAGCCGCGTGCTGAGTCTGTCCAGTATGGCTTGGTTCTTGGATGGACACAGGTCCTTGTTATCCAGTTTGGATACGGTGGATGGGTCTATGGCTTTTTCCAACAACTGGGTTGCCAGGTACTCATCTCCAACTTCAGACTCGTAGTCAAGGTTCTTGGTTATGCGCATGATGCGGGTTCTGTATAGATGCTCGAACTGTGGATGACTGAAGTCCTTGTGTAGTAGCTCTTGGTCAGCGATATCGTTTGCATCATCAAAGCATGACTTCTCAATAGCAATGACCATAGGCTCGTAGTCCTGTATGTTGCCCTCTATGAGATACTTCTCCAAGAGAGAGGCTATCAGTATAAGATAGGCTCTACGTAGGGTATTGTATGACTCATCCTCATAGACGGATACTGGAAGCACGAACTCTGTTTGGTACGACATGGCTATACTTATACTTGACCTGCTTCAATTTTAAAAAACAAAGCTACTCCAACGCCACTCCAAGGAACTGGCATATCTGCAGGATACGGATATGCATCATAGTTAGCAGAATCCTCTGCGTGGTATATCTGTGGTAGTAGCCTTCTATTTGGCTCCGGCATGCCTCTACGAGGTTCATCACGTTGGTCTTGCCACAGATGACCTTCAGTCCGTATTTCATGCGTATGCCAGTAGTCTTCATGTTTTTTATTTTCTCCACAGCAGTATTGAACATGTCCAGATTGTGGGCATTGTTATCGATGAGCTCGTCATTCCTATACTTGCATGCCTTGTAATCAGCATACAACAGCAATGCATTGTTCTTTGCCCAAACCAAGGATGTTTCATCGCATATCTCATGGTTCTCTGCAGCATCCATAGCATTCTCCAGACGATACTTCATCATCATGAACGCCTTGAATTGCTTCTCTGTCTCCTCCATGCAACGCTCCATAGATACTTCCTTCATTGATACTTATCAATTGCAGGGTATCTATTTTGAGCTCTAACCATGGAGTATCTTTTGGACGAGCGCCTCGAGCTGGGCAATGCGGGATTCAAGAGCCTCAATCTTGGCATCCTTGGCCTCTAACTGGGTGAACACCTCTCGTTGGTTGAGAGCAAGCATGGGGATAATCTTGCCCGGACTGAACACGAACTTGGCATCCTTGGGACTGATGAATCCATCATCATCGATGCACTCAGTCATACCCTGGCTGGGAGTAATGGTGACGAGGTCAGTGAAGCCCTTCTTATAGATATCCTGGGCGATGTAGCCATAGTCCACAATCTTATCGCCAGTGCGCCAGTTGAACTTGACGGGTGTAGTGGTCATTATGAACTTCTTACTGAACTCAGGCGTGAGCTCTATGATGTTCTCCTTGAGTCGTCTATCTGAAGTAATCTCAATCTCACCGGTACACAGGATACGACCATCAGTACGCATTGAGTAGTTGGCTGATGCTGCATCGCCAGCTTCCACCAAACCATGGGCATTGTAGGCATTGTTGTATGCGAACGCCCCGGTGTATTGGTATGCCACATACCCAATCTCAACAGGCAGAGCATCGCTGGCTGGGGTTCCTATACGCAGGGCATCAGCTCCAATCTTGTGGATAGTGGCGACATCCTTGTTGGCATCCAGCACCAATGCCTTGGATAGAGTCGCCACACCCGGGGTGACGTCGACATAGTTGAGTTCAGTAGCAGTAGCAGTAATCTGAGTGCCATCGATGCTGAGCTTGCCAATAGCAAAGTCGGCATAATCCTGTGTATTGAGAGTAGTAGTACTGTCAATCGGGGCGAAGGTGGCCACGAACTTGTCTGATGCCTCCTGCCATATGATGGATGGGAATGTTTTGTTGTACAGACTCACCCCATCAGTAGCAACCACTGATGCACTGAGCGCTGAACTCAGAGTGGCTGTGAGGGTAGCTCCATCATATGCAGTAATCTTGCGAACATTGTCAGATGCACTGCCAGATGTTATCTTGACCCACCAATCCTTGTAGTAATCATTGTTGATATTGGCTCCAGACACGAAGGTGATATGAGTGGAGTCTGCAGATGAGTCTATGGTGGTGGTATACTTGGCGGTATCTGCAACCACATCTCCAGTACCCGCATCATTATCGACTTGATAACGTTGTATCAACATACCACCATCCTTGCCACTGCCAGATGGGCCAGCATTCACGGTAATAGTGTTATCAGCAACATCCAATGTAGTTGTGTTGATAGTAGTGGTAGTACCAGACACCAACAGGTTTCCCGCAATCGTAGCATTGCCACCAATGTACAGATTCTCAGCTATACCAGCGCCGCCGGAGACAACCAAGGCACCCGATGATGCGGATGTTGCGCCAGCAGTACTGCCAACATACAGCTTCTTGGTGATACCAACACCGCCACTAACAACAAGGGATCCGGTGGATGTGGATGATGCATCGGTAGTTCCTCCGATATACAGGTTCTCCGCAACACCAGCACCACCAGCAATCACCAATGCTCCTGTGGATGATGACGTGGAACCAGTAGTACTGCCAACAAACAGCTTCTTGCCAACACCTACACCGCCAGCAACCACCAAAGCCCCATCGGTAGAAGCTGTAGCATCAGTAGCATCTCCGATGTATGCCTTCTTAGCAACTCCAACACCGCCACTAACCACGAGGGTTCCGGTGGTAGATGATGATGCATCAGTAGTTCCTCCGATATACAGGTTCTCAGCCACACCAACTCCACCACCAACCACAAGGGTTCCTGTAGTAGATGATGTAGAACCCGTAGTTCCACTCAGAGTAGTGATGCCAGCCACGTTCAGTTTCTTGGCAATACCCACACCACCAGCAACCACCAGAGCACCAGTCGAAGTAGATGATGACTCAGTGGTATCTGTAATACTGCCAGTTCCGCCAATAGTTATGTTCTTGGTGATACCAACACCGCCAGCAACAACCAACGCACCTGTTCCAGTGGTTGTTGAGTCAGTAGTATCTGTGATACTTTCAACTCCACCAACCGTGAGATTCTTGGCAACACCTACACCACCAGCAACCACCAACGCACCGGTAGCTGTAGTAGTAGAGTCGGTGGTATCTGCCATGGTGGCAACTCCGCCGACTGTGAGCTTGGCTCCAACACCCACACCACCAGTGATAACCAAGGCTCCAGTGGACGATGATGATGAGTCAGTAGCACTACCAACAAACAGCTTCTTGGCGATACCCACACCGCCAGCAACCACCAGAGCACCATCTGTAGTGCCAGTTGCATCAGTAGTAGCATTGACGAACAGGTTCTGGCCAATATCCACACCACCGGCAACCACCAACGCACCATCGGCAACTCCAGTAGAACTTACCGTACTACCGATGTATACCTTCTTGGCAACACCCAAACCACCAGCCACCACCAACGCACCAGTGGATGTGGATGATGCATCCGTAGTATCAGTGATACTTTCGATACCACCGACAGTGAGATTCTTGGCGATACCGGCACCACCAGCAACTACAAGAGCTCCAGTAGATGTGGATGACGAATCTGTGGTATCAGTTATGGAAGTAGCACCACCAACAAACAGCTTGGCTGCAACTCCAAGACCACCACCAACAACAACTGAACCAGTAGAAGTAGAGGATGAATCGGTAGTATCTGAGAAGGTAGCAACTCCGCCAACATATATCCTGGCCGCAACTCCAAGACCTCCACCAACAACAAGAGAACCGGTGGATGTAGATGATGAGTCCGTGATATCAGTGATGGTAGTGATGCCGCCAACATACAGCTTCTTGGCAATGCCAACGCCACCAGCCACAACGAATGCGCCTGTTGATGTAGATGATGATTCTGTAGTATCTGAGATACTGAAGGCACCGCCAACAGTGAGATTCTTTGCAATACCAACACCACCAGCGACAACAAGGGCACCTGTAGATGTGGTAGTTGAATCCGTAAGGTCTGCTATAGATGTGATACCTCCAATGTACAAATTCTCAGCAACACCAACTCCACCAGCCACAACAAGAGCACCCGATGTAGTCGATGTGGAACCAGTAGCACTACCAACATACAGACTCTTGGCAACACCCACGCCACCAGCAACAACCAATGAACCATCAGTCGAACTTGTAGCATCAGTGGTATCTGCAATCGTAGCAACTCCACCGATAGTCAACTTGGCTCCAACACCAACACCACCAGTTACAACAAGAGCGCCAGTAGATGCGGATGATGAGTCAGTAGCATCAGTGACAGCAGTAGCTCCACCAACAGTCAGCTTGGCTCCAATGCCAACACCACCAGTTACAACAAGAGCACCAGTAGAGGTAGATGATGAATCAGTGGTATCTGCAACTGTAGCAACTCCACCAACAGTCAACTTGGCTCCGATGCCAACACCGCCGGTTATAACAAGGGCGCCAGTAGATGCGGATGATGAGTCTGTAGCATCAGTGACAGCAGTAGCTCCACCGACAGTCAACTTGGCTCCGATGCCAACACCGCCGGTTATAACAAGGGCGCCTGTAGATGTAGATGATGAGTCGGTTGCACTACCAACATAGAGACTCTTGGCAATACCCACACCGCCAGCCACAACAAGAGCTCCATCAGTAGATGATGTGGAATCAGTAGTATCTTCTACAGTGATAATTCCACCAACATACAGATTCTTGGCAATACCAACACCACCGCCAACAACGAATGCACCTGTAGTAGTTGATGATGAGTCCGTGGTTGATGACATGCTAAAGGTTCCTCCAACATATAGATTCTCAGCAACTCCAAGACCACCACCAATAACGAGAGCACCAGTTGTGGTCGATGTCGAACCAGTAGTATCAGTGATAGCAGTAGCTCCACCAATAGTCAGCTTGGCTCCAATGCCAACACCACCGCTTACAACGAGAGCACCAGTAGATGTGGACGATGAATCAGTAGCACCGCCAATATAGAGACTCTTGGCAATACCAGCTCCACCAGCAACAACAAGAGCACCATCAGTAGATGATGTTGCATCAGTAGTATCTTCTATTGTAGTAATCCCACCAACATACAGCTTCTTGGCAATACCCACACCACCAGCGACAACGAATGCTCCCGTGGTAGTGGATGACGAATCCGTAGTTGATGTCATGCCAAAGGTTCCCCCAACATAGAGATTTTCAGCAACTCCAAGACCACCACCAACAACAAGAGCACCCGTCGCAGATGAAGTAGAAGTGGTAGTATCTGCAATCGTAGTAGCTCCACCAACAGTCAGCTTGGCTCCAATGCCCACACCTCCAACCACAATCAATGCACCAGTAGATGTAGATGATGAGTCTGTAGAACCACTAACATAGAGACTCTTGGCGATATCAACACCGCCAGCTACAACAAGAGCTCCATCACTGGCTCCAGTAGTATCTGTGGTATCCTGTATAGTGGTGATACCTCCAACATACAGCTTCTTGGCGATACCCACACCACCAGCAACAACGAATGCGCCAGTGGTAGTGGATGATGAATCTGTGGTGGATGCCATACCAAAGGTTCCTCCAACATATAGGTTCTCTGCTATACCAACACCACCACTAACAACAAGAGCACCTGTTGTCGATGAAGTAGAAGTTGTAGTAGCTGCAATCGTAGCAACCCCACCAACTGTCAGCTTGGCTCCGATGCCAACACCTCCAGTCACAACCAATGCACCTGTGGATGTTGATGATGAATCAGTAGAACTGCCAACATAGAGACTCTTGGCAATACCAGCACCACCGGCAACAATCAAGGAACCAGTTGAAGTAGATGATGCATCTGTAGTTGCAGCAGCGGTAAGAACACCACCCTTGATGCCTGCATATGAGGTATAGGTAATGGATGGAGACCCATCAGATGGCGTAATGCCGGCAATGAAGGTCCCAGTGGTGCTGTTCCAAGCAAATGCAGAGCAGGTGTTGCTATATAGAGAGACTCCATCAGAATTATTGGCACCGGTAGTTGTCATCGCAGATGCCAGTGTTACGATACGAGTGGATCCAACATATCCAGTAATCTTACGGACATTGTTGGTATTAGTGCCAGAGGTAATCTTAATCCACCAACCGGTATAGTAATTATCCACAGAACTTGCCGAGGCTGGGAGGCCAAACTGCGTGGTCGATATGGCAGATTCTATGGTAAATGTGGCTGTGGGTGTTTCATTGACAATATCTCCAGTTCCGGCATCATTGGCAACTTGATATCGCTTCATCACCATACCAGAATCAATACCCATGCCAGAAGGTGCAGTATTCAACACAATGGCATTATCAGCGATGGTAAGTGTAGTTGAGTTGACAGTGGTTGTTGTTCCAGACACGGTAAGATTGCCTCCAATAACAGCATTGCCACCAACATTAAGACCTCCACCAATACCAACGCCACCAGTGACTATGAATGCGCCATCAGTTGTCGTTGTTGTTGCAGTGGAATTGGATACCTTTGTAATACCAGCAACATTCAATTTCTTAGCAATACCAACACCACCAGCTACAACAAAGGCACCATCTGTTGATACCGTTGAATCTGTGGTAGTTAAATGTTTCAGAACTCCACTCGAGTACAATGATAACATCTGAGGTGTGCCAAAGTGGCCGAATGAAAGGGTAGAATTGCTGGCAGAAGCCGAATACGTAAATGTAATCTCACCCTGTTGGTCCGTAGTATTGGCTTTACCAAGCACACATGAAATGTTGCTTCCACTTGCCAAATCAGATTTATACATCAGCAATGGTCGGATATTGTTATTAAAGGTTGCAGCACCACCACAAGTTATATTCTTGGCAATGCCAACACCGCCAGAAACAACCAATGCTCCCGTCAGCGATGATGTAGAATCTGTAACATCCGTTATACTGGATACCCCTGAAGCTTTAAATGTACCAACAACATCAACAGCAGCAGTTGGAGCTCCGCTTCCATAGAACCTAACACCAGTGGCTGTAAAGTTTGCTATATATACATTATTTCTGAAGAAGTTCATGTTATGATCCGTAGTGGTACCAAACCCAGCCCATCCACCAGGATCCAATACAGTAGCATACCGAATAGTACCACTTGCAGTTGAGTGTACAAATCCTTCCAAATCACGAGCAATGGTTATCGTTCCTGATGATGAGATGTTTCGTATGGATGAGATATCCTTATTTGAATTGACAATAAGTGCCTTAGATGCAGATGCGGTACCAGCGGTAACGCCATCAAGAACACCTATTTCGGCCTCAGTGATAGTAGTAGCGCCCATAGTCAATGATCCTGTAGTAGATGTAATGTTGGCAGCTCCAATATTACCTATAGAACTGATATTTTTTGAACCATCAACAACAAGAGCCTTAGATGCTGATGCAGTGCCGGCAACAACTCCATCAATAACACCTATTTCGGATTCAGTGATAGTAGTAGCGCCCATAGTCAATGAACCTGTTGTGGATGTGATATTAGCAGCTCCAA
>JACCDX011692251.1_pt1 | contig 25513 bp, 32 predicted proteins | sample 7449681 | NCBI WGS metagenome assembly JACCDX01 (sample SAMN15323450, study PRJNA562643) | freshwater metagenome | isolation source: river surface water | place: USA:Blue River Watershed | collected 2017-08-18
AGTTCACCGTCGGGTAACTGAATATGAAACGCATGAGTGATAATACGTCCTCTTGGGCTACGGTCAATAGCGTCGAATACTTTGCTTCGAACGATACTGCCCTTTAGCACAGGAGCAGGTACTTTAATCTGTGTTTCTTCGCGTAGTTCACGCAACATTGCCGCTTCGACTGACTTGTCAGTATTAGCATTTACATATCCGCCGGGCAATGCCCAAAGACCTCGCCCTGGCTCTGCCCTACGCTTGATCATTAGTACGTGTCCGGATTGGATAACCACAGCGTCGGCAGTACTAAAGATAGGAGGATATGGCAAACTTGCGTATTGTTGTTTGTACTTGATCACAAACTCACGTTCACGAATAATTTGCTCGTATTCAGGTTTAGTTTTGAAATCCATTAGGAAGTCAAAAGTAGATTCCGGCACAACACCTTTAATGAAAGCCATGTTAACATCACTCTTGAAGTAAAGATCACGAATATTAACGGCTGACAGAAACTCAATCAACTCTACGTTTTCAAATCCCCACTGTGGGAACATGTCTAGGTAGAATGAGCTATCGTCTTTCTTGTGTCCGATGATACCTACACGGTCACCGGGTTGAGTGTGTTTTGCAACAAGACCTTGAACACGAACTGCCCATGCTTGGTCATTGTAAATTGTATCAGGATTGGCTTCAACTGCAATTCGCATACTCAATCCGCCTGTTGCGGCTTTGATCATACGTTCACGTTCAAAACTGTCAAATGGGTTTTTATAAGTTCGTGGTTGACGAGCACTGCCAGTAACAATTACCAGTTGGTCGCGAAGTGCTGTGGCACGTTTGATAATCTCTAAGTGAGCATTGTGGAGTGGTTGAAAGCGTCCGATAAGGACGAGGGTATCGTATTTCTTAGACATTGAAAAATCCTTTCAATAATGTCAGCTTTGCGTCTATCGCATTGCTTTGTATTTTTATTTAGTATAACTGAATCAACGACTTGTGTCAATTGATTTTGGTTAATCTACTCGTTCTATGCGAGCTCTCCAGAAGCAGTCGGGGCTACCGCCTTCTTCCCAATGTGCCGCATATTTTTCAGCTTCTTCACGGGTAGTGAAGAACTTGGTATCGTTAGGATCAACACGTTGACCCCAACCACGCTCATATTCAGTGATAGTTACTTTAAACAGACCATTTAGTTTGACTTCGGCCATTTTGAGCTCCTTTCTGGGTTACTACTTACTACAGTTTTAGTATAACACCATTTAGGAAAAAGTCAAGTGATTTGTGATGGTTTGTTGGGACGATTTACACAATATTCGCACTCTGGGTCGTCACATTTGCTTTCTAACCATGTGTTACACAATTCACAAAAGTAAGTGTCATACTTTTCACTATATTGAATTTCGCTCTCACATGTTTCACATTTACTACTCATGTTCACTTTTAAATCTATAATGTCCTTCATGGACGGCTTCGATCCATGGCATAAAATGTATTTTACCGCCACGCCCAGTATGATGTAAACAGAAGTATGTATCTTCTGAAACATAAGAATCTCTACTTGGTATCACTGCGGTACCAAAATAATTGTATCTAGGGTTGCCAAAACTAGTATAAGATCTATTTTTGTCCCCGTAGTGTTGACGATATTCTTCAAACACTTTTCTTTTTAATAACATCAAACCTGTAGGAGCGTGACTAATTTCAACAATTTGATTATAGTCAAAATTTTCAACTTGTGGACTAATCAGTTGCGTACTGGCTTTACGTTCGATGTCTTGAGGACTCATGCCAGCTCGTGCCATTTCAACTACACGATCCCAGTCAATTTTCTTTTTTGGATATGTTCCAACAACGAAGTCTAAGTCTGCATCTAGCATTTGTTGTAAATGAGGATTGACTTTAAACCCGACGTCAGCATCTAAAAATAACAAGTGTGTACATTCTGAATTCAAAAATTCAGCCGCAATTTCATTTCTTGCATGGCTGATAGAACTTTGGTCAGTTAGCAAACAAAACTCTACATTTATATTATTTTTCATTGACCAATGTTTGATGTGTAAAAGTGTTTCAATGTATACGCAATCACCTTTACCACCATACAATGGTGTACCAATCATTAAATTTATGTCCATAGTCCGTGTCTTACCTTGATTAAACGAATCATCATTTCTTCGTCTTCTTTTTCGTAGGCGGCTTCAATCTTTTGAAGCAGTTTATGCGCCTTATCACTTTGCTTTTTAAGTACTGGATCTTTAGAAGTACTAAAACTCAACCTCCCCCCATTAGCAAGACGCTGTGCTTCGCATGCCGCACTCCAGCCACTGGCTTCATAAGGATCTGGGCGATTACGATAAACTTGTGTCCACCAAATATAAAGATCCAAAATCTCCTGTGCCTTAACTGCTTGTGGAGTTGGCTTCATGTAATACTTTTCGCCTTTACAATATTCGTCATCATGAATAAGTTTACGTTGCCATTCCAAGTTATCAAGTCCGGCTTGTGGACAACGCCAAGTGCGCCAGCGGAACCAACCATGTGCCCAAAATGGAACTTTGTATTTGGCACGGTCTTCTGTGTTCCAAGCAATATGCCACCATGCCAATTCTATTTCAACATAGTCTTGTAGTTCATTAAAAAGACATGGGAGAAAACGGTTACCAACGTCGAACCACTGACCCCTAGGAATGTCACGAGTATGAGCTGTAAGAGAATGGGTTTTAGTGACCCAACGATTATTAATGTAGTACTTGATGGCATAAAGTTTGTCTGGAATATAAAATACAAAGGTTTGTAAATGATCAAGTCCTTCTTCAGCCAACCACCAACGAATAGGATAATCACGCTTTGCACGATCTTCCCACTCATGCCACTCTTCAGAGGTACCTACTTTAAGTTTAGTAGTACCTCTAACCCAGTCAGCAAATTTACTACATGTCCAATAATGACTGCGCATTACAATTTCTCGTATGTTTGATTAAAAATTTCCAACTTAACTACACCGTAATCGTTTGGACCATGACGTACAATCACGTCCTCACCTGGATTATAGTGTAACTTCTCACCCCAACTAGTGTCAACTGTTCCAGAATGATCTGCTAGTTTGGCAAGTTTGACAATTTTCTTTGGTGTACAAACACCGTCACCTAAATCGTCTTTGAGTTCTTTGAACTTCTCTGGACTAACGGGATATTGTTCGCCTTTGGGACCAGTCATAATATAGTAGCCCGCAGGATACTTGACCGGTCCTTCTAGCGTATCAATAGTGCCAGGCTCATTTGCGATTTCATAACGTTCCTTAGCAGGACGTTTATAAGTTTTAAATCCGCCATCTTCGAACCAAGCGTCAGTAATCACAACTGTGCCTTCGACAATATTGATAAAGTTTCTCATTCTTTACGACCACCAAAAAGTTGTAGCAAACTCAGGAACAAGTTAATAAAGTCCAAGTAAAGAGTTAGAGCACCCATTACTTCAGCTTTACCGTCATTGTCGTAACTGACCATTTCTCTAATTTTTTGTGTATCATAAGCTGTTAGACCTAGGAAAACAATAACAGCAATAGCACTAATAACCATTTGCATTACAGTACTACCAATGAAAATGTTAATAACACTGGCAATAATAATTGCAATCAGTCCAATAAACATAAACTGACCAACGCTGTCAAGATTCTTTTTGGTAAAGTATCCATACCCACTCATAACACCAAACAAAACTGCGGCACTCATAAAAGCACTAACAATACTGCCCATATTATAAACTACAAAAATAGTAGCAAAACTTAGACCCATCAGTGCGGCAAAGCCATGAAGGAAAACTTGTAGTGCGCTTTTACTAAATTTGTCCATAGCAAAACTAACTGCTAGGATAGCGACCAGTGGAGCAAAAATTACTATCCACTTTGTGAATCCAGTAAAGAAAAACTGCATCAATGTAGCATTAGTTCCAACTAGAAAACTAACAATCATTGATGTGATAACAGCAAGGCCCATATGTCCGTAAACTCTAGACATGGCGCCATTAATTTCACTTGCTGATCGATAAACACCTGTTGCAAACATATTAAGAACCTCCTAGTTTAAATTGGTGCGAGTGGCCGGAATCGAACCGGCACGGCTTTCGCCGAGAGATTTTAAGTCTCTTGTGTCTACCTATTTCACCACACTCGCAATGTTCGTTTATTATATATTCTAAATCAAAAAATGTCAATATGTATTCTGGTACGAGTGGAGGGACTTGAACCCTCAATCAATTAAGCGGCAGATTTTAAGTCTGCTGTGTATACCATTCCACCACACTCGCATTTTATTTTGGTACCCCGGGCCGGAGTCGAACCGACATTGGCCAATTATCTGTTGCACACGGGATATAAATCCGCTGTTTTACCATTAAACTACCGGGGCGCAACTTTTAATTGGATATTCGTATATTAGGGGATAATCGTAAAGAGACAACCTGCGACTGAGCAGCCTGGAAATTGTTTAGAGTAACAACGGTTGTCTTCATAGTAAATTTATTTATCTTTCGTGAATTACCACAGGCAATTTGCGAATAACTTTCTTTAATAATCTTTTGGTTACCGGATGGTCTATGCCAAAAGTTCTAATGTAAACCCAAAGGTTTACGCTTTGTTCAATTCTTATTGTACTAGGATTGTTGAGTAATGTCAATACATTTTGGTAATCTGCATAGTCTAAAAGTTCATTTGCTATGTTGTGACTATACGCATCAATTTCATCTTTATTACCCAAGTACTGTTCAACATCATCAGTGTCGTAATCCCAACTGTCCCAATACCTTGCTCTATGTTGCTGTTGATGTATTTGTTCATGACTTAAGGAATCACACAATCTTTTTGTGAGTGTGTCAAATAGTTCATCATCAAACAACAATATACTGTCTAATGTACTGTAGACCAAATATAATTCAATACATGGTCTATTCATGCTGTCCAATTCTGGATCATAATATGCAGTTATATTGACATCACCAACATCAACTTCCTGCGCATCAGCATGTAGCACATCAGTTCTAAAATTGTTGGCTATAACTTCGCCAACAATTTCACTGATCTCATTAGTCTGCCTAGGAATCCCCACCAATCGACTTCTGATTGGCTCCATCAATTGAGCCATCTTCTTTCTTGATACTGGCTTCGTTATCCACTTTTTTGGAGAGCGTCCACGACCCATTGTTGTTATCCTCCCATACAATGGTGTCACCAAAATCCCACCCAACCTGCGCTAACATATCTGGGCTGAATTCCAAATAGTGATCACCTGTATTACTATCGTATTTAACTTCCAAAGTGTGTCGTTTGGTCATTCTATAACCTTCACATTAGTGACATTTGCAACCCTAAAACTACGCCACTCTTTTTTGTCTATACAATAAACGCTCAGGCTTTCGTTGCTTTTCTTTTTAGGTTCAGTGCCTTCTTTACGTTCAATAACAGGAACGATTCCTTCTTTGAGTGTGCAAGGCATTACTCTAGTTTCTCCGTTTACTTTGGTAAAAGTAACTTCGCAGATAAACTGATGTAACAGGTCAGAAATTTCTTTACGTTTTTCTTCAAAATTAATTGTTTGTTCCATTATTTTCTTCTTTATGGTAGTTGAACCAGCTTAATACTTCATGTCCTTGATATTGTTGCATTGTTTTCAAATGCTTTGACAATAAATTAACTAACATTTTATAGTGTTCATGTCCAGACTGCAACCTAGAAACAGTACCGTCCCACTCTCTATGACCAAAACCATTGCCAAAATATGCACGTACAAATTCTTGGTAAGCCTTTTCTTTCATTGTAGGAGTAGCCCAAACTCCTAAGTATTTTTCACAAGCAATCAACATGGCTTGCTTCTTTGTCATATAAATGCCGTTCCAAACAGCCAAATCAGTTGCTGTCTTTTCGTCATAATAAAACACAGGTCTTGGGTCTAGTAAACTCCAGCTATGATATTTAGAATGCGTTTTCATAATTTTCATCTATGTTATTAAACATCCAATCATATTTGTCTGGATTTTCAAGTATATTTGAAATCAGTTCAGGGTCTGGTTTATAACCGTAACTAACATATTTGATTATACGTTTAACTATTGCTTTACTTGGCTCTTTGAAAGGAACAATTTTTCTTTCTTTAATGTGTTCAAAAGTTTTCTCACCACTTACAATGTCATAGCCATCAGTGACCAATTGACAAATTGTAAAGTCAAAGTTGTTGATTACGTCCAATGCACTTTGATAGTAATTTTTTCTGATTAATTGAACCTTTTTTACATCGTCATCAATAGTAATGTTTAATGTAAGAGCATTGTCACTAGTAAAAACAATACTACCGTGGTTACGCATCAATCGACCAAACATTTGGTCAAACTGTCTAATGTCTCTAAAAAAGATGTCAAAGTCACTGTCACCAACTGGTTCGCCATTGTACCAACTTAGTACGGCTCCACCAGCTAGCCAAGGACCTTCATTAATATCTAAGTCTAAGATTTTTACAAATGACTTGTCTTTTTCATGAACAAATGACATCTTTTTATCAAGACGTTCAAAGTCATTAAATGTGAGACCGCTACTTACAAAAGGCATTTTATCACTTTCTACTTTTATACTTCGAAACTAAATTCTGGATTAAAAGTTTCAGCACAGGCTTCGTATCCTTTATATCCTCTTGGGTTAGTTACGACACGAGTTGTACCTAGCATATAATCCTTGGCATCGTGCATGTGACCGTGACACCACACTTTGATTTGAGGGTGATCCAATATCAAATCTTCAAGATTACTTCTGTAACCACCATTCATGTGGTATTCAGTTTTGTAATAGTCGTCAACACTCAAGTCACTTGGTGCATGATGTGTAATAATTACGCACTTATCATCCTTATGTTCTTCTAAAAACTTTTTCATAGTAGAAATTGTTTCATGAAAGATACCTTTAGCATAACCAGGGCTGAACTTACTAGTGTAATAACTACCACCATAAGGTGTTTGAACTTTTACACCATCGCCCATTTTAATTGAGCCAGCAAAGTCGCTCATGTTTTGACTTAGATGACTGACAGTAATTGGGTCACCCTTGTTCATGTCAGTCCACATAGTAGCGCCAAAGAAGTGTACGTCTTCAATTTGAACACTTTCTTTTTCAAGAAGATGAACATGCTCAGGCAACTCACGAAGTAAACGTGCATGAGTATCATGATAAGCATTACGGTAATGTTCGTGATTGCCACAAACATATAATACTTCACGATACTTGATTAATTCTTCGTTAATAAAACGACGATAGCGGTCAGCAATGAAGGTATTTTGCTGTGCGTTATCAGCTTGGCGCAAATGACCTGCTTCCATGATATCACCAGCCATAATAAGTACATCTCCGCCAGGCAATTCAATGTCTGCGAAGTTTAGATGCATATCACTTACTAGGTTTATCTTCATGTTACGCTCTTGTTAATGGCCTGCCCGGAGGGACTCGAACCCCCGACCTACGGATTAGAAGTCCGTTGTTCTATCCAGCTGAACTACGGGCAGATGGTTCTTAATGGAACATAGAAGACCGAATCTTACGTTTTGCGGCCTCTACATCGTCTAGTGTTTTGGAACTTAATTCAATGGTATCTTTTGGATCTAGTCCAGTTAGATTAGTATGTTCATCCATACCCAGTTCTTCCAATAGCTCAGAAACTGGGACTTCAGTCATACCCTGCATTCGTTTAACATACAAAATGTCAAGAATCTGACATTTCATCTCAATTAGTATTTTAGTTGCGTTGTCCATGCTTAATTATAGCAAAACTTAATTCCTAAGTCAAGTACTAAATACTCAAAACAGGGTAGGAGCGAACAAAATGGGCGATATTTTTAAAATAATTGGGGATCTAGGAATGCCAGTGGCTGCGGCTTTGGCGGGTGGATATTTTGTCTACTTGACCATAAAGCTATTGTTACAGGGTGTTTTGGGCAGTATCAAAGGAATGGCCGGTATTATTACAGCTTTGGACAATCGTGTTAAAACTATGAATCACGACGTTGTTCGTATTGATACTATTGTTAGCAATGCACTAGGACTTAGACCTGATGTAGATCGTATCGCTAGAGCGGATGGTAAAAATGATGCAAGACGTGACTAAAAAATACTTGGAAAAATTGGTAATAGATTTACATTATCAATCCAGTCAGGAAAGCAAACCTGAATTAAGAAAAATTGCTGATGACATAAGTGATGTTTTAAAGAAAGAAAGAGATGCGTTATATAGACTATGAATGGGACTGTAGTCCTGAAAGAATTCTATTAGATGAAGAATTCAATTCCGACAGACTTGGTTGGAAAAACGGTGATATATTTCGTTTTACTAATATTAATGGTAGACAAATACTACAAAAAGTAGAGCCAATTGAGGCTTTTGTTAGAGGATATAAACCAAATGTTCAAGAAAAGTAAATGGGAACTGTGGTATGACGCACAGCCAGATCATATTAAACGCTGGATGGATCAAGACCATGCTATTTGGCATGATAGAGACATGTGGAAAGCCGGAGTTACTGGACTAATAATTGGTTTAATAATAGGAGTAATTTTATAATGGATGTCGTAGAGTTAGTTAATAAGTATGGGTTTCCAATTGTTATGGCAGTTGGGATGGGGTTCATTATCAAATACGTTTGGGAATGGGCAACTAAGGAAGTTAAGCCAGTGATTAGTGATGCTAATACTGTGTTAATTGCTCTTATTGACCGTATCCGTATGTTGGACAACGATTTGATTCGATTAAATCAAAAGGTTAATACAGTATTAACTATACGTGGTAAGATGATTGAAAGTGATCGTGTTATGGAAACTGCTATTGTAGAAGCTAAGGCTAATGCCAAGTTCCATGATGCTATGGAAGAAGCTGATGCAATTGGTGCTAAGAATAAAAAGATTGATACATCCGATGATAAAGAAGCAAAAGGCGGAAGCAGTTAAACAAAAAGCCCCGTAAGGGGCTTTTTTGTGACTACCTAAAACACATAGGTTTTATACCATTCAAACTATACTGTTTTACAAACTTTTCCATCTCATCGTTCCTAGCAATCATTGATGCAGGTAACATAAACTTATATTGTAAGTATAACCAAACTGGCAAATTAAGTGGTTCTGTTGTTAGTATAGTGAAATACTCTTTATAAAAAGCAATGCGTTGTTCTTGATTCATATTATTTCTCGTGGGCGATAAACTCGCCGTTCCAATTATCTGGTAAATCTTGTTGCTTCATAAAGTCGCAACGTTCAATCCAAATTTTATAGTACTTGTCCATTTGTCCGCCAAATGTACCTTTTAATTTCTTGCACATATCTGCGGCTGCATCAAACTTCTTAGCCTTGTATAGTGCTTGCATTTCATTATACTTTACTAAGTCTTTACTCCAGTCTGCTCCGTTAGGACGTAGTGCTGTGTAAATTAAGTCTGCTACTGACTTGCCTTTTGGTTGTAAGTTATCAATGCACAAGTAGAAGAAATCATCTTTAGTTCTGTTGTATGTTTCTGCGCCAATAATACATAACACACCATAAGCCTTACAACGTGCTTCTAAACGTGCGGCTGTTGAAACCATGTCGCCTAAAATGTCATAACTGTGTCTATCAGTTGATCCCATTTCACCAATAAAGCCAATACCTGTGTTACAACCCCAACCCATTGCGGCTGGAGGTAAACCTTGTGCTTCCATTAGTTTAGTATACTCGTCAACAGCATCTAACATCTGTAGACCAACAGCAACAATAGTACGAGCATGGTTAGGATCTTCAATAGGCGCACCGTGTATGTGCATTGAAGCATCACCTACATACTTAATAACCATACCTTTGTTGTCCATGATAGGACGACTAATAGCATCCATGTAACCATTCATATACTTGCCTAGTCCAGCAACATCATCTCCATAGTGTTCACCAATTGGAGTAAAGCCACTTAAGTCACTAAACATAACTGATACGTCTTTACGTACACCACGCTTGATAAGTTCTGGATCTTTTTGTAGCATCTCTACTACTTCTTTAGAGCAATAACCAGCAAACTGTTTCTTAATAGCTTGCTTTTGTAAGAACTCACTTACAAATTTAACGCCATAACAATGAAGAGCAACGAGCCCAAGGCCAATCGAGATCGCAGTCGCGTCTCCCAAGACGAGCCAATTATTGAAAGCGTACATAGTACCAGGAATGACGGCACCAATAATAACCACAGTAGCACCAATGCCAACATAAGTCCACCTCGACAAGTAAATTAATAATATGCCAAGTAATGCTAATGCTAAAATTTCAACACCGTCGGCATAATCTGGACGTTGAATAACAACACCATTTACCATAGTACCAATAACAGCCGCTTGTACTTCATGTGGGAAAATTGCACCCTTACTTGTTGGTACTGGATTACTGATACCTGCGGCAGTGGGTCCAACAATAACAATCGCACCCATTAAATCTTTTGGCAATTGTGTAAGACTAAAATTACGTGACTCTTGACTCCAGTCAATCCATACACGACCTAACGGATCTGTTGTAATAGGGCCAAATTGAGGAATACGCATTTTCTCAACACCGCCTTCAAACAACTTAACTTGGAATGTTGAGTCACCAGCGGCAACACGTAATGTTTCTAAACTTAGTGCTGGATATAATTTGCCATCTACAGTAACAATTAATGGCATACGACGATTAACACCGTCTACTTCTGGGAGTGTACTAACAATACCAACACCTGCGGCATTATTTTCTAATTGCGGAACGTTAGCAATAAGCCCTGGATACTGTACAATTTGATCCATGAACTCTGGACCCAGTACAGCACTGCCTGGGACACGTGGAGTATTTTTAGTTTTTTGTGCTGGTACACTTCCTAGCACAACTGGGAATTCTTTTAGAGCTTGACCCAGGCTACTGTCTCCACCTGTACGATCTGTTTCCGGCATGAGAACATTAAGTACAACAAGGCCTGCTCCTCTTTGATATAAATCTCGTACAATTTTGGCATATTCTGCTCTTGGTAACGGCCATTGACCATACTTGTCTAAAGTGGCTTCGTCAATATTTACAGTTACAATATTGTTTACTGTAACTTCTTTACTTGTAATTAATGTGTCAAAATAACGTAGTCTTACGCTTTCAACAAAGGTGGGATCTGCAACACGTATGCCCACTATTAACACTAGGGTTAATAGAGCAGTCCAAGGGCTTAAAAGGATCTTTTTTAGCATCCTGTATTTATTGACGAACTACGGTGCTACATCCTGCAGGATTCATACAATTTTGTATGATAGTAAAGTTTTTTCCGCCCGTTTGTTGTAAATCAACGCTACTAGCACCACCGCCATTAGTTAGGTTTATATTGGCATTATTTTGAGTAGATCCGCTTTGATTAACTATTACATTATGCCCGTTTCCTGTCAATACATTTTCTAAGTAATGACTACCAGTCCCTTGCTGTACTGCATTAATAGAGTTATTACTGCCAGTTATGGTATTGAACATTATATTGCTACCGTTGTCTTTTTGTTGCACATTTATGATGTTACTATTACCAGACATTATTTTTGTTTCTTGATAGTGTGATCCGCCAGTATTAGACTGTGTTGAAGTCATAGTGTTATTATTACCTTGTACAAGATTGTTTAAGTAGTTTGACCCTGCTTGTGTATTAGTAATAGTGTTTGAATCTCCGTTAATACCAAGATACATTGTGTTCTTCCCACCACTTTGTGTTACTGATATATTGTTATAATTTCCACCAACTTGGTCAATGTAAAGTAAATTGTCAGCAGCCTGTGATCCGTTACGCCATGTATCAACACGAGTTTGTTGTTCTGAAGATATACCACCACCGCCTGATCCACTGCCAATAACTTGATCGCCTGGTGAATTGTTTTGTGTAATTGTTCCACCATCTACTGTAGGACCTAAAGACACAGTTGTACCACTCATGTCAACTACACTACTATTAGAGTAAACAAGACCACTGGTATCAATTGTATTTGATTCAGTTATCCAACCTGTGGTAAATGCTGAGTTAGGAACAGTTAGTCTGCCAGCGCCGTAGTCCCATTGAAATCTTAATCCATAACCACCTACATCGTTCCAATACCATGCTTCAATATTATATGTTTGTCCTGCAACTACATCTATCCATCCAGATGCAGTATAGCCTCCAATACTTTGCCATTGGTTAGTTGATCTATCGTTAATAACTGTTTGTCCGTTTATGTCCATTACAAAGCCGTCATCACTGTTACTGTAGAAATACAATCTGTAAACAGTTCCTGCTGGACGAGCAACAGTTACAGGCGCTGTAATTGTACCTTTATAATGAACTAAAGTTCCGTCGCCCATACCTGGGAATGATCCGTTAGTAGGAACATACATTCCGCCTGAAGTTCTTCCAGTTGCTACTTGATTATAAGCTCCAGGAGATAAACTAGGTTCACGATATGGTCCTAATAAATTTTTAATACAGCCTAACCATCCACAATTATATGTGTAAGCATCAAAGTCATATACTCGATAAGTTAAACCTTGCAATACGTTTTGTGTTGTAGTAGTTGCGACACCATTTGCTTCAATTGTAGTTACACCACCAGTATTGACTGTATTAATAGGAGTGGTAGTTGTTGTTAATACACCGTTAACAATTTTGTTAGTTACTACATTTGATGCGACTTTAGTTTGATATACTGATTCAGTACCATTTGCACTGGTGCTAGTTCCATCACTGTATGATGTAGTGGTAACAGGTGTTCGATAAACTGTAGTAGTGTTTCCATTTACCACTTGTCTAGTTGTGTAAGTTACTGTAGTTCCAGTCACTGTTGGTGCTGTAGGAGCTGTTCCAGATGTTGCTCCTGTGCCTGCGTTAGTTACTGACATTGTGCTGTTGTATCCGCCAGCAGTACCGCTAGTAGTACCACCAGTTAGACTTGGACCGCCACCATATTGGTTAGCTACAAGGCCTACTGTACTGGTACCTGGTACGCCATCGCTGTTAACAATACAAGGATTACTGCCGCCCCAAGCACCTTGACAAGATCCCATGCCTGGATTAGTTGTCCAACCCTGAGCATTAACACCATTGTAAGGACCAAATTCTGGGTTATATAATAAGTTGCCACCACTATTAAGTTGTAGTGTAGGAGCACGGTACCAAGGACCATAATCACCTGCCCAATAACTACCGTCGATACCATACATACTAACCTTAGCATAGGCTACTTGTGATGCTTGTGCAGAAGACAATGTTGAACTAATAGAAAGAGTTGACCAAGGCACCGACGTATCAATACAAGGATTACCACAAACTGCATTTGGGTTTGGTAAATTAGAGTTGTATGATGTTGCCGCTTGTGTTATTAATCCACCACTACTATTAAAGAACTCTATCTTAACGTTGGCTGTATCACTTTGCCCAGCACGGCCTCCACCGTTGTGCGCCAATACACTAAAAGTGAATGTTCCGCCTGCCTGCATATTTGCATCAAACACTACATGTTGACTAATCGTAGTAGTAACATAAGCAGTGGCAATAGCATTATAAGTCAAAGCCTGACTATGTGCGCTAATACACACAGTTAAAAATAAAAAGAACTGTAGTATGCGTTTTATCATCTTTGTATTAAGGTAATAATCGTATTACCCCCGCTGTTAACTCTATTTTTAAATTCTAAACTACCTTGAGTTTGATAGATAGTTGAGTTTTGTGTAAGTGGTGTAGTTACACATTGTTGATCACTTCCGTTATCTCTGCACAGACCAACTGTCATTTCATCTTTATAAGCAACAATTCCAGATGATTTTTTATAGTCTGGTAATACTGGATCAACTGGGTCTAAGAATTTTTCATCTAAGGCATTGCCAATAATATCAAATAAACTTGCCAAAAATTGACTATCCAAAAAGTTTTTCTTTATTCGGTCTTCGTACATTGTACTAGCCTGCATATCCAAATAGTTCTCTAATCCTTTTTCTTTTAAAAAATCAAAGTCTAATGGATTGAACATTTTTTGTTGTTCTTGTACAGCACGTTTGACTTCCGCTGGGGGGCTTAGAATTATCAAATTACTAATGGCCATTTCTGATAAATCTAAAACTCTTGGAGGAGTTGGCGGATGTGTTCTACTTAAAACTTTGGTAACTTGGAATGGTTGATTTAATACAACGGTTCCAACATCGTTTGTAACTTCAATTGTTCCTATTTTACAATTTGATTCAATGTCTTTTACTGTACGATTAGGACGATCATTAGGACAGCTTGGTAAAAGTATGATTGTACTTTCGCCTAATTCGTCTACTGATGCTGTAAAGTCTGTACCACGTACTGCGACGGTGGCGCTAGGAGTATTGAGTGCCACGTTTTGTGGTGAGTTCTTAGCAATCTGCCCGCTAGCATAGCGTACGGTGCCTAACGCAATCTTAGCACCTAGTTTACCTGATTTACTTTTTGGATCATACACAAAGTCATCAATTACAAGTTTAGAGTTTTCATTTACTTGTACTCGTGTATCATCTTCAAATGTTATACCTACTTTACCCTGCGCTGTCTTGATGGCATCGTTCATCTCCACACCAGTCCCTTTCGACCCCGTTAGTGTCGAATTCTGTCTCTGGATACTTGGAGGTGTGTTTAATAGTTCCGTCACTTTGCCTATCGCCGCGCCTGCGGTTGACGATATACTCAGCAACGGAACGCATAATATTACCATCCATATTTTCATGGAACCCTCTTAGTTCTTTTGTAATACTGTCAAACTATTATTACTACCACTCATTTTGATATTAGATAAGTTAGCTACTGAACCTTGTTGTGTAATTCCAATTGTATTATTAGAACTACCTGCTACCAATTCTAACGTAGTGCTATGACCAGTTCCAGATCCACCACTTTGTGCTAATACAATGGTATTGTCGTTACTACCTGCATTTAACTTAATATTAGCATAGTGATCATAGGAACCACTTTGAGTTACAGAAGTATTATTTCCAGAACCTGTTATATCAAGTATAATTTGTGCACCAGTTGTACCGTAAGCACTCTGTATAATGTTAGTAATGTTGGAAGATCCAACACTAGTAAGAGACACTTGTCCTTTACTTCCAGTCATCTCTACAGTTGTTTCATTGCCACCACCGCCAGTTTGATTAATACTTGCTACTGTTTCATCCGCATTAATTGTGCCAGTGAATATATTATTGGCACCACCAGCTGTGTTTACAGTTAATTGATTAGAAGCACCGGTCATATTCAATGTAGCAGTTGCGCTGCCGTCTTGAATGATGCTAACAACGTTACCGCTTGCTGTGCCAGTTCCAGTATTGTTAATATTAATATAGCCTGTGTTATTTCCGCCAGTTACTTGATAATTCAAATTAACACCAATATTTGAATATCCTGCTACAGAACCGCCTTGTGTTGTGTTAACACCCAATGCTAAGACGTTAGTTGATCCAGTTTGCTCAATATTAATGGTTTGTGCGTTACCTACTAATTTAGCTGGATCAGTAGTACCTCCCGCAGTACCATTTAATAAAATTCCTTTTACTCTATTACCTGCACCGTCTTGTGTCATTGTAATAGTTGAATTGTCTCCTGCCTGATCAATATAAATGCTGTTATCAGCCGCATAACCCATTGTTGTCATTGCAGACAACACCAGAATTGTGAGTAATTTTCTCGACAACCCACCAGCGCCTTTCATTCTTTTATCCATTTTTGCTTACATATTAGATCTCTCTAATACGCTCCTTGGCCGTAGCCGTTAGTTAAATTCTCTATAAACCACCTTTTATAATTTTACTTCTGTTGTTTGTTAACAAGTACATCCTTCTTAACAAAGCCTTTACGCTTTTCAGCGTCCCTCACTTCGACCCAATCTCCATATTCCTTAATGATTGTGACCAGTGTGCCCTTCTTAAACATCCAAGTTTTTTGACTTTTCTCATCCATGTCTTTATAGATGAATTGTGCTTCTGATAAAGTCACTTCACTTGGCATTTTTAAACCAGGTTGTGAAACTACTGGTATTAAATTTGCTTCTGAAGGTGTTTCTTGTTTCCTTACTTCTGCGGTGGCAGTGGGTAAGGTTTCTGTTTTCGTTTCGGATTTGGTTTGTGATTGAACCACGACATCTTTTTTCTCCTCCACTTTAACTTCTTGTTTTAGTTCACTACTAATTACTGGTGTTGGTTGAGATGGTATAAAAGACATTGCAGGAGGTTCTTTTACTTCAGGCTTATATTCCCAAATACCTTTACGTTGTCCTTCCTTAATCAATTCAACAACTGCCATTTCAATAGTAGCCTTTGTAGCATAAGTTCCTGGTTCATTAATTGTTAAACCAGCTTCTGCTTCAAATGCTCTAGTTCCTGCATCAAAGAATTTTAATGCTGTTACACTATCTGCTGAACTTAAGATTGTTTTCTGTACTGTAACTGTAGCTAGAACTTTTCCAGTGTTTACACTAACAGCTCGTAAACCCACGGTCACTGTGTCAGTGCTCCATTGTGTTTGCTTGCCAATACCAAATATACGTTGTCCAAGGCCTCCGCTAGTAGTGCTTTGGTCGTAACCTACGATTCCGCCTTCAATAATAATACCAGCAAACTGCATTGGCATTAACGGCTTGGCCGCAGGACCTTCGTATGCTTCACGCATTTGACGAATGATCAAACGTTCTTTAGTTAGGTTATCAATACCCACACGTTCAACTACATCAAACCATTGTCCACGTCCTACGTTTTGTAGAGCTTGGATTAGGAATGTCTCTGAACCTTGTGAAACTGCTGTTGACAAACTAGCAATGTTCGCCTGTGGTCTACGTTGTCCTGTTTTATCAGTAAAACTATAAACTGCTACACTTAGAGGTTTTCCTGTTGCTGGAGCAGGAATGGTGTCAAATTCTTTTTTGACTTGTGTCATTTGTGTTGTTACTTCTGGAGCTTTGTCTAAAGCACCAGTTGACTGTATAACTGCACAGCCACTCAACATTGATAAAATTGCTAGGGATATAATCGTCTTTTTCATCTAATTAACTCCCTGGCATTTGGAATGATTCTAATGGAACATAGATGTTAGTAGTTGTTCCACTTGGGTCTGCAACTGTTAATTGGATACAAGTTCCGTTGGCAGAACCAGTGCAATTAAATGCATCTGCAACTCTAGTCCAACTAATTGTATTACCTTGAAAGTTAATAGAGCCAGTGCAGTTTGCAGAGTTAACACTGCAACTATTATTAGCAAACATAGCAGTTGCTACGTTTTGACTAATTTGAGCATATATACGTGATTCTAAGTTACTTAAAAACTTAGATAAATTTGTATTTTTTGCATCAGCGGCTGCTTTGTCAATAGCCGCTTGTACTTTGTCCTCACGTTCTTTTTGTCTTGTTCTTTCTTGATTCTCAATAGTCAAGACATGTGAACTAAATCCCACACCATTGAATGAAGGACTCTTAAATTGAAAATCACCTAAAGGAGCCGCCAAGGCAACGGTAGGTAATAATACTGCTATAACTAGTGATTTTTTCATTTTCGCTCGCTCTCCGGTAACCCGTAATAATATTTACGGAGAGTTTGCGATAGATTAAATGCGTATTAAATTTTCGTTTAATTTAATCTATTGTGTTTGATGATTTTTTTAATTTTTCAGCTTCTGCGGCTGCTTTTCTTAATGCAACTCTTTTTGGATCTGAGTTGTACATTTTAAAGTAATCTTTAGCTTGTGGTGTTGTTGGATCAGGACCAAAGTAGATACCCGGGCTTGCTCTATCTTTCTTAGCCATTGTCATTGGCGTATAAAAGTGTACTTGGTCTGGACTTGAAGCTAAAGTTAAGATTGCTTTAATACCTTTAATAATCTTAAATTCTTGTGTTGAACTATTGAAAAGAATAAAGCCATCATTGCCTTTACCTAAGCAATATTCAATCATAGCCATAATACCTTGTTCTTTTGCGATTGCTCTAGAATCTTGATTTTTAATGCCATCAACTATTCTTTGACATGCTTGATCAAAGTTATAATCTTTCGTTCCAGCAGTAGCAGGGAACACAGAAGACATCAAATACTTGATGAACTTTAAAGTTGTTCCTTGTGAACTCTTATCTAACGATGTTGCTACATTGGCCATATAAGGCAAACTCTTGGATTTAAAATCCATAACCTTCCAGTTAGCCATAAATTTTTGACTTGGACGTAAACCAGATTGTTGTAACCATTCATTAGCAATTCCTCTTAATGCAGAACCACTAATATCTTGCATGTTCATGGAATCTAACCAAGCTTCACTTGCGCCACCAGTTGCTGGTAATTCGCCCTTTGAATTAAGTTTAGAAGTAGGTGTTAATGAAGTTGACTTAACTTCAAACTTTGGACTACCTGGAAATTTAGGAAACTTAACATCGCCACCTTCATTAGCTTCTGGTTTAACTGCACCACCCATAATAGCTAACATGGCTTCAAATGGTCCAGTTGCTCCACGTTGACCTGTACTTAATGAAATGTCTAACAATGTTGCTTTAACACTATCAAACACTTGTTTAATTTCTGGAACTTTTCTAGTTACATAATCTTCAATTTTTCCGCCACCACTGTTTAACATTCTAGGAACATCTAGTGCTTCACCTTTAACACACGCTTGTAAGAATTTTACACGATTTTCTCTGCTAATATTCATTCCAAACATGCCCACTAAGTTTCTAGCCCAAATAAGTTTAACACCAAATCTTTCAACTAACTCATGTGCGGCAGCTTCAATGTCTTTATCTAGTTTACCAATTTCGCCTCTAGCATTGAGTGTAATACCTCTGATTGCGGCAGTTTTTGCTTTTTTAACTTCAGGAGAATTTTTAACAATATTTTTGTTAGCGGCTTTTTGAGCAAATTCTGCAAACTCGGCGGCACCTTGTGGATTAATTTTTGCATACTCTGCAATCATAGCATTGGTGTATGCTTCATTTGATAAGTCAATAAAAGTAGTACTTCTTGTGGCTCCAGAACTTAAACTCTTTGATTTAGTTGAAGCTACAGTTTGAACAGTTTCGTTAGTAACATCTTCAGAAGAAACAACGTCACCTGCTTCTCTAACCAACTCAAGAAACTTTGTTAAGTTATCTTTAATAGGATCGCTATCTGGCAGTTGATTAACTGTTTGAACGATCTTTTTAATATTTGAGCCAAAATTAGTGATTGATTGTGGCAGTGGTGCATTGGATGCTTGTGCTGGCATCGCACGTTGTACTGGGCTAGGTTGAGCACCTGCTAATTGGAATTCATCTAAACGCATAATATAATATTTAGCGAATTTCTGGGAACAGGCATTCCTGTATAAAAACCGCAATATCGTCTTCGTTTAAGCCTAAACTAGCCATAACTTTTGGGGTATGCGGGTTTTGTTTCTGATTTTCGCAGTAGTAGTTCTGCGCTTCAGTTGTGTCTCTTGCTGTATTATTAGTGTCGCCAACATGCTGTAAGTATACAGATGTTGTGGTTTTAACTAGATTAGTAATTTGATCTAATTCTGCTGGTTCACTAACATTACCTGCGGCAACCATACATTCAGTAAAAATACGCTCTGCCCAGTCTGGAAGTTTTCGTGTTTTATTCCATTGTAGTTTTGTTACTTCGCCAGCAAACCATTCAATCAAATTGTGGCTACTGTCGCCTGCAGGACTGAAATCGTGAAAACATCCAGTCATCTTACTCTTACCAGCTATAACATCAAAACCAAAGATTGGAGCAGGGTTATGAGTATGTGGGAAGATGCAACAATGCATCATCCAAAGTCCTTTAGTATCTCTAGCGTCTACTACATCAATATGAGCACGACGATAAGAGCCACTGGTCCAGACGCGATTGACCCAACCAGGCTGGTTAAAACGATCCATTCCAGGCTCTTGTATTTCAGTGCCTGTACGGTTGAAAGAATCTTCGAGTAAATTTTGTATTCCAATTAATGTATCCCAAACATTACTGTCCGCCATACAAGTCCTTCATCATTTTGATGGCGAACTCAAATGCTACTCTAGCTTCATCACCCAAGTCATCTGTTAGTGTTTCACGGATAGCACCCTTCATTGTATCAGCATTTTCAAAGTCATAAAACTTGCCACTGCTAATGTGTGCTACTTGCTTTTTAATAATTTGACCACCAAACAAGTCGCCCATGTGTCGACAGTACAAGTGTGCTTTGATCAAATGTTTACGTTCTGGATCATTGGCCATCTTATGCAAGTAGGCTTGATACTCTAGTGTAGCAGGAGTTAAGTAGCAATATGTGCCATCATCTAACTCTAAAAAGTCTGCAAGGATGCCTTTAAGGCGAGGAAGGTCTGGCATAGTATCAAGGAAGCCTTGACGCTTGCAGTACCATTCAATTGGATCGTAAATTGCTAGTAAGTTATACAAATAGTTTCTATAATCTTCTTTTCCAATTTTGCCACTTAATAGCATCTTGGCAAAAGTTGTAGTTTCTGCTTCGTGATGAAGGTCTTTTGTAATGTCTCTTAAACTCATTGTTCTCTCATTCAGATTCAATTTTTACGTTTAATGGAAACCCAGCTTGTCTTGCCAAGTGTGTAGTTTCCACACCTTTTTGTTCAGCGATTTCATAAGGAAAAATTCCTGCTACTGCTGAACCTTCGTGATGAATAACCATGGTAAGATGCTCACTGCTTTCTTGATCATGATTAAAAATGTTCATTAAAACGTCAACAACAAATTCCATAGGAGTATGATCGTCGTTTAGAATTATGACTTTAAATTTCTTTGGTTCAATGATAGTTGTAGTAACTAAATTTCGTTGTTGAGTTGCTGTTTCTGGCATCAATATACCCTGTTGTTAATTTATGTTTACTTATTATATATGAAAAAGTAAAGGGGCACAAGTGGCCCCTTTACCATTATTCGCCGTAACTTACTTCAATTCGGCGAGGCTTCAGTGCTTCTGGAACAACTCGTTCTAACTTAACAGTAAGAACACCGTTTTTCTGTTCTGCCCCACGAACTTCGATGTGTTCAGCAAGTGGGAAATGTTTTACAAAATTCCTTTGAGCTAGGCCTCGGTATAGGTATATACTTTGACCTTCCTCTTCTTGTGATTTGCCAGCAGAAATAATCAAAATATTTTGATCAACTTCCACAGCAACTTCTGATTTATCAAAGCCAGTGACTGCTACTTGAATTTCGTAGTTGTTGTCATCGACCTTAACAACATTATGTGGAGGATAATTGCTAGTTACTGAATTAGCAAATCTGCGTTCAAAGTTGTTGAACATTGTGTCAAAGCCAATTAAGGCTCTATTTAAAGTTTCAGTGTCAATACGATTCATGATAATCTCCTTTTAAAGTAAGAATCAATTGTGGGCCCTTTTTAGGTGCCCACATGACATATATCAAGCGTTATTTTGTTTCCTTAAACTCTGCATCCATGACGGTCTCGCCGTCTTCAGTTACAGTAGTTTTTTGGGCTTCGGCTTGATTTTTCTTTTCAACTAAGATTTGACTTGCAGTAATCAATTCACCAATTGCTTTGGAAATTGCTTCTGGGTCATCACCTTCGTTGGCTTTACGAGTTGCTTCAAATGCTTCTCCAAGTTTAGACTTTTCTTCTTCACTTAAAGCATCACCGTAATCTTTCAAATCTTTTTCGATTTGATTCATTTGTGCTTCTGCACCATTACGTGTTTCAATTAAGACACGAGCCTTTTTATCTGCTTCTGCGTTTGCTTCTGCATCTTTAATCATGGCTTGGATTTCAGCTTCACTTAAACCACTGCTGGATTTAATTGTAATCTTATTTTCTTTGCCTGTTGCCTTGTCTTTGGCGCTAACGTGCATAATACCGTTAGCATCAATATCCACAGTTACTTCAACTTGTGGGATACCACGTGGTGCTGGGTCAATACCTTCTAGATTAAATTCACCTAAAAGTTTATTGTGTTGTACAAGTTCACGTTCACCTTGATACAACTTGATTGTAACAGCTGGTTGATTGTCCTGTGCTGTTGAGAAAGTTTGACTCTTCTTGGTAGGAATAGTAGTATTTTTCTCAATCAACTTAGCCATGATACCACCCATTGTTTCAATACCCAATGATAGTGGAGTAACGTCTAACAATAGAACGTCATTACGATCACCGCCTAAAACAGCACCTTGAATAGCCGCGCCCACTGCTACTGCTTCGTCTGGGTTAACATCTTTACGTGGTGCCTTACCAAAAAGTTTTTCAACTTCTTCTTGTACTTTAGGCATACGTGTTTGGCCACCAACAAGGATAACTTCATCAATGTCGGCAGATGTAACACCAGCGTCTCTCATTGCGACACGGCATGGTTCCAAACTACGTTGGATAAGTTCATCAACAAGGCTTTCTAACTTGCTACGTGTAATTTTTACAACCAAGTGCTTTGGACCACTAGCATCTGCTGTAATGTAAGGCAAGTTAACTTCTGTTTGTGCGGAACTTGAAAGTTCAATTTTTGCTTTTTCTGCGGCATCTTTTAAACGCTGTAGAGCAAGCATATCTTTTGTTAGGTCAACACCAGAGTCTTTCTTAAACTCGTCAACGATGTAATCCATAATGCGTTGGTCAAAGTCTTCACCGCCTAGGAAGGTGTCACCGTTTGTTGACAATACTTCAATTTGCTTGTCGCCTTCAACGTTAGCAATCTCAATGATAGATACATCAAATGTACCACCACCCAAGTCGTAGACCGCAATTTTACGATCTGCTTTGCTTTCTTTATCAACACCATACGCTAGTGCCGCCGCTGTTGGCTCATTAATAATACGCAATACTTCTAAGCCTGCAATTTTACCTGCATCCTTAGTTGCTTGACGTTGGCTGTCATTAAAGTACGCTGGTACTGTAATAACTGCTTTTGTAACTTCTTCGCCCAAATAGTCTTCAGCAGTTTTCTTCATTTTACGAAGAACTTCTGCACTAATTTGTGGTGGCGCTAATTTGTCATCTTTGACCTGTACCCAAGCATCACCATTGTCTGCTTCAATGATTGTGTAAGGCATAAGATTGATATCTTTTTGCACCGCTTGTTCTTTGAACTTACGTCCAATCAAACGCTTACTAGCATAAATTGTGTTTTTGGGATTTGTTACTGCTTGGCGTTTTGCGCTGGCGCCAACAATGATTTCGTCGTTTGCGTAAGCAACAATACTAGGTGTAGTACGTGCGCCTTCGCTATTTTCGATTACTTTGGAATTGCCGTTCTCAATTACGGCTACGCATGAGTTTGTTGTACCGAGATCGATACCGATGATTTTTGACATGTTTATCTCCTTAATAAGTAAGATTTAAATGGGCTTTGCCCTATGCTTTTGCCCAACAGGTGCATCAGCATATTTTTATTTATATCTTGAATTTAATCTTTTTAAAAAAGTAGGGGCAATATAATGCGCCCCTACTGCTTCCATATAATAATAGAGCTATGCTCTTACATAATATACTAATATTATAAATGTAAGCTATTTATTAGAACTTCATTCCCACGCTTAAATTAATTGCGTTGAAGTTGCTATCACCACGAACACGATCGTAACCTAAACCAACTGAGTATTGTTTGTTTAGAGCATAATCAGCACCTAAGCGCCATGCACGAGTTAGATCGTCATTACCGCTAGTAAACGCATCACGATAGCGATATCCAACTTTTGTTGTTAGAGTTGGTGTAACAGCATACTTGATACCTGGCTCAACAGAGTAGTAACTGTTGTCATCTGTACTTGTGTATCTCTCACCAACTGCGCCACGTGTATAAATGCTAAAGCCTGCAGAAAGTGGCATTGTCCCAGTAACGCCTGCTTCTAAACGAGTAGTATTGTTAGAAGTAGTTCCGTCTTGTTTTGCAAAACGACTGCTTAGATCAACAGATACATTATCGTTGATTTTGTTACCCAAAGTAATCTTCACAGCATTGCTGTTTGGATCACCATTTACACCATCTCGACTGCTGTATTCAACAGCGCCAAAACCTTGTGCAAAGACAGTTGTTGTAGCCAATAGTGCGGCCAATAATACTAGTTTCTTCATTTTATTTTCCTTATGTGTAAACTGTGTGCTTGAAGTTTCCGTATTAATACGAGTAACATCACAGTAAGCGACTTTGATTCACAAAATCGTTAAAGTCAAGTATATATTCTTGAGGCTGTTGTGTCAAGAATTTTATTCATCGTCATCGTCATCGTCCCAAAGCATTTCATCCTCATCTATAAAAGGTACATCCTTATATTTTGGATCATCGTAATATTTGTAGTACCCTTCATTGGCTTTGAGCACACGGAAACTAGGACATACACTCATTGCCAAACCTAACATAGTGAACTGGCTCTTTTCCAAAATATCAGCAATAAAAAATGTACTACTACAAGCACCACCAATACCTTTGATTGGGCCGTGTTTGATTTTATATTGTTTTAATGCTTCTTTGAATTTCCAATAGTCATTGCCTTCTTTGACAATAATTCTTGTGATGCCTAACTTTTGATTTCGTAATCTTATTTTGTCTACGAATGTTAGTTTGGATAATGTGGCACAATTATCATCGTCTATTTGTAGTAATACTTCTTTGACTTTGATACTGCCTTTGGTGTGAGAGTTGTCCGGTGTTTCCTTTGTACTCCAAGGAATGGAACAATCTACATGATTGACATAAAGAGTTTCGCCATGAAATTTTAAGACCCACATGGGAATGGTCTGATCTTCTAAGTGTTTTTTGTTAAAATGGAACACTACATCCTTACAAGCATATTCAATCTATTTTGTTGACATGTCATTCTCCTTTTGTTAAACTGACTATAGTATTTACTATAAATACTCTGCGGGGAGTAGTCAACCTGAAAAGGTTCCATTTATCGTCAACACGGTGTAAAAACCCGGTATATGGACAAAGAGACGAGACCATAACTTTTTAAAGGAAAATTATGGAACTCTTTACGCTCCAAGCCCTTTGGGCATTCTTAGCTATCATATTGATAGACATTGTATTAGCTGGTGATAACGCTCTTGTTATTGGAATGGCGGCTAATAAACTACCACCTGAATTACGTAAGAAAGCAATCTTCTGGGGAACCTTTGGTGCTATTGCCATCCGCTTTGTATCAGTTGCGGCACTAACATATTTGTTAATGATTCCAGGTCTACGTGCTATTGGTGCCGCGGCATTGATATGGATTGGTTGGAAACTAGTATTCGATTCAGGCGAACACAACATCGAAGCTAAGGACACATTCTGGGGTGCTATATCTACTATTATAGTTGCTGATGCTGTTATGGGTATAGACAATGCACTAGGTATTGCCGCAGCCGCTAATGGCAGTTTTATCTTAGTTGTTGCCGGCTTATTGATTTCAGTGCCAATCATTCTGTTCGGTGCTACCATGGTCAGCAAGATTCTACAGCGTTGGCCGGATACTGTGTTCGTGGGATCATTTGTCCTGTTTGCCGTGGCATTCTTGATGTTGATGAAAGAACCTCTAATGGCCACAT
>JACCDX011413768.1_pt1 | contig 25507 bp, 28 predicted proteins | sample 7449681 | NCBI WGS metagenome assembly JACCDX01 (sample SAMN15323450, study PRJNA562643) | freshwater metagenome | isolation source: river surface water | place: USA:Blue River Watershed | collected 2017-08-18
CTCCGAACGATACTTGCTATCTAGGGGAAGCACAATCCGCTACCCGCTTTTTCAATTATCCCGTTAAGATAATTATATGAAATATTTTTCCTATTTCATACCTCTTTCTTATAGACAAGGGGAAGCAGAGCTACTTGCAATTCTATTTTGTGCATACAAGCTTCTTGGGTAAACCACCCCACCCTTTAAATTTTGCAAATTCAAAATCCACCCCTCATATAGGGGAAAAATAGCAACTTGCAATGCAATATTGTGCTTACAGGTTGCTTGTGTTAACCACCCCGCCCCTATAACCGCTTGTGCATGACTTCGCCCCCAAAAATGTGAAGTGTAATGAAAAACATAAAAATCGTTTATGTTTTTATCCATTTTCATAAATGAAAATGGCATTTGATAGTTTGAAATATATTTGGTATTTTTACTATAATATACAAAAACAACAAATTTGCGCATTAAAAGTCGTAAATTTAATATTGTATTGGGGTAATTTTTATATAGTATTGGTTAATAGATATTATTATAAACAAATTACAAAAAAGGATTGAACATGAAAACACATTATCGTGCAGTGGTTATTGGCGGTGGGGCCAATGGGGTTTCGGTATTATATCATCTGGCCAAGAAGGGTTGGAGCGATGTTGCATTATTGGAACGCACCGAATTAACCGCCGGTTCAACGTGGCACGCCGCTGGTTTATTACCCCTGTTTAATATGTCGTATTCGGTGGGGCAATTGCACCAATATTCGGTGGAATTATATAAAAAATTAGAGGCCGAAACCGGCCAAAATGTGGGTTTTCATAATACTGGCAATTTACGTTTGGCCCGCGTGCGCGACCGCATGGACGAATACCGCAATTACCAATGCACGGCCGAAACCATTGGGGTGGAATGCCATATTATTTCGGTTGATGAAATTAAAAAATTATGGCCATTGGTCAATACCGATGGCTTGATTGGCGCATTATGGCACCCCACCGATGGGCATATTGCCCCGGTGGATGTTACCATGGCCATGGCCAAGGGGGCCAAGGCCCGCGGTGCCGAAATTCACCTAAATACCATGGTTACCAAAATTGAACGCAGTGATTCGGGCGAATGGGTTTTACACACCGCCAAGGGTGAAGTGGTGCATTGCGAACATGTTATATGCGCCACCGGCAATTATGCCCGCCAAACCGCTGAAATGGTTGGCCTGCAAATACCGGCCATTCCGGTGGAACACCAATATATAGTATTTGATGTTGACCCAGTATTAGAAAAATACCGCGCCGCCGGCAACAAGGAATTGCCCATATTGCGCGAACCGGATTCACAATATTACTTCCGCGAGGAACGCAATGGTTGGATTTTGGGCCCTTACGAAAAACATGCCCCAGCCCGCTTCATTGATGGGGTTGATAAGGGTTTTGAAAAGGATTTATTCCCCGGCGATTTGGAACGATTAATGCCCCACGTGGAGGCCGCGATGTTCCGCGTGCCATCGTTGGAAAAGGTGGGGATTAAGGATATAGTCAACGGCCCCATATCATATGCGCCCGATGGCAACCCCATGGTCGGCCCGGCCTTTGGCCTGCCCAATTTTTGGTTAAGCGAAGCCCATAGTTTTGGTATTACCGCCGCCGGTGGTGCCGGTTGGCAATTGGCCGAATGGATAGTTGAGGGGCAACCATCGGTGGATATGATAGGGGTTGACCCGCGCCGTTTTGGGGTGGTTTCCAAAAAATTTGCCAAAATTAAAAACGAGGAAGCCTACGAGCATGTCTTTATATGCCATTACCCGATGGAGGAACGCCCAGCCGGTCGTCCAGCCAAAACCATGCCCTGCCACAATAAAATGGATACTGCCGGTGCAGTATGGGGCCAAAATTTTGGTTGGGAACGGCCATTATGGTTTGCACCCAAGGGGGTCAAGCGCGCCGATGAATATTCGTTCCGCCGTTCCAATTGGTTTGACCATGTTGGTAACGAGGTGCGCACCATGCGCGAACGCGTGGGTTTGATGGAATTATCAACCTTTGCCAAATATTCGGTGGAGGGCAAAGGGGCCCGCGCCTATTTGGATAATTTATTTGCCAATGCCATACCAAAAAATATTGGTAAGTTGAATTTGTGCCATTCATTACATGCCAAAAATGGCGGTATTAAGGCCGAATTTACCATTTTAAGAATGCCCGATGGGATTTATGGCGAAAAATTTTATTGTGTTGGGCCATCGCGCACCCACGATATTGATTGGGATTTTATGTTAAAAACCGCCCCGCGTGATGGTTCGGTTATTATTACCGATTTAACCACCCAATATGGTGTATTTATTGTGGCCGGCCCGCACGCCCGCGATATTTTGCAACCCATAACCGATGGTTCATTGGCCAACGAGCATTTTCCATGGTTAACCGGTAAGGATATCGCCATGGGTTATTGCCCGAATGTGCGGGCCCTGCGCGTCAATTTTGTCGGTTCGTTGGGTTGGGAATTGCACCACCCAATAGAATATCAAAATCATTTATACGATATGATAATGGAACAGGGAAAAAAATATGACATTGGCTTGGTGGGTATGCGCGCCATGGATTCAATGCGCCTTGAAAAAACATACCGCCTGTTCGGCACTGACTTAAATGCCGAAAATTCGGTGTTAGAGGCCGGCCTGTCGCGTTTTGTGCGTATGAACAAAGGGTCATTTATTGGGCAACAGGCATTGGCCGACCAGATGGCCAAGGGCATACCCAACCAATATTGCACATTGGAAATTGATGCGGTTGATGCCGATAGTTTTGGCAATGAACCGATTATTTTGAATGGTGAAGTGATTGGGCGGGGCACCGCCGGTGGCTATGGTCATTTTGTCAAAAAATCAATTATGTTGGGTTATGTAAAAACCGAATATGCCAAAATTGGTTTGGAATGCCAAGTGCGTATTTTGGACAAATTATTACCGGCCCGTATTGTGCCCGAAAGCCCTTACGACCCCGAAAATAACGCCTTACGCGCATAATGGAAAAAAGGCAGAGGCGCAAAAATACGCGGGGCACCACCCCGATAGACCAGCAATTAATTCCGGCTACGCGCCATCTGCCCGAACATTTCAGGCGGGTCTGGGCCGATGCCCTTACCCTGTTGGCCAATATTGGGGTTAAAACCAAAAATAGCCATATTATTCAAACCGCCAAGGCCAATGGTGCATCATTGAATGAACGGGGCCGTTTATGTATTGCCACTGCCATTACCCAAAGCGCGCTTGAACAATGCCGGCAAAGCCCCCTGCCCTTTGGCCTGCACCCATTGCACCGACAATATTATTTAATGGGGCGGGCCAAATATTGCGTTGGGCAAAAAAATTATCATCAGGCAACCATTAATACAGCCAAGCAGGCCTTTACCATTGCCGATAAAATGGGTTTATGGGCCATATTGGGGCAAAATATTATTATTGACGGGGTGCCCCCGCATGAATGGGTGGGGCATCTGGGCGGTTTAAGCGACAAGCCGATGGTTTTTCATTTAGAATCACGCCAACCATGCCATGAATTCATAACCATTATCAAAAAGGCCCCGCAATTTGGGGCCTATATGACCAATATTTTAAGCCCATTGGCCATGGATAGCGATATTACCGATAATTTTGTATCATTATGCCGGGCCAATATACCCATATTCAGCGATTCAATGCCGATTTTATGCGCCACCACCCCAGCAAATTTTTATCACGGGGCCAGCCAAGCCCTAAGCGAAGCCATGTTTATACGGGTAATGGCCCATTGGTTAAACCCCGAATGCCCGATTTTAACCACCATTACCCCCAGTATATTGGATTGCAAAATTGGGTCATTAAGCATGGGGGCGGTTGAAACCGGTTTATGGGCGCAATTGATTGACGAAACTGCGCGTTTTAACCATTTTATGTTGGCGGTTAATCTGGGCGGCAGTGATGGCAAATTGCCCGAATTTCAAACCGCCATGGAAAAAACGCAAAATATAACCCTGCTGAATGGGGCATCGTTATTGGGTTTTATGGGCGGGTGTTTGGGCAATGGCCAAGTATTTAGCCCCGAATTATTATATATGGATTATGAAATTATTAAAAATAACAAACGCATTTTATACAGCCCCCCGCAAATAAGTGATGAAATAAGTGCCGATTATGAATTTATTTTGGAAAACCGCACCCATTTTATTGGCACAGCCAATACGCGCAATGCTATATATGATTTTCATTACCCCGAATTAACCGACCGCAATTCCATTAACGAATTTATGCGCATGAATGGCGAAACCATGCTTGATTTTGCCAGCCAAAAAATTAAACAAAACTGATTATAACGCCACATTAAACCGGCGCACCCATGCCCCAAACGATAATACACGCCAAATAAAATAATCAAATGGCCGGCGATTCGCCACCATATCGTCAAAAATGGTCAATACTTCGCTGGTTAATAAACCGGCCGATGCATCAATGGCCGCAACAATATGGGCGCGAAACTCCACCGTTCCCTCTGACTTTACCCAATTAGATTCCGGGGTCACAAAACCCATTTTATCGGTGCGGTTAATAATCTCGCTGGGCACCAAATCCTTCATGGCTGATTTCAATACACGTTTAGAAATGCCCATATTATATTTAAATTCGTTGGGTAATGAATGGATAAATTCCACCAACCGATAATCCAAAAATGGGTGGCGGGTTTCAATGGAATGGGCCATCGAATCTCTATCCTCCCAATGCAATTGCACCGGCAAATAGGTAGATTTTAATTGCACCGAAGACAAATGGCGCAAATTATCGGTGCGCGAACCGGCCAATAATAATGAATCGTAGGGTTTTATGGGGAATTTTTCAAAATTCAACCAATTTAATTGCCCCTCGGTGCGGTTTAACAGGCGGGCCACCGGTTTATTCAACCATGGGGTTACATTGCCAAACAGGCGCATTAACAGGGCAATATGCGAATAACCATGAATTTTATGAATCGCCTGCCATTCACGCGACAAATGAAATAATTTGCCATGTTTTAATAAACCGGCCATCACCACCCCCAAATACATATGGTAACCGGCCAATTGTTCATCGGCCCCCTGACCCCCCAACATCACCTTAATATTTTTTTGGGCCGCCGCCTTATAAACGCACCATTCGGCATAAATGCTGGTTGATGAAAATGGTTCGTCCTGATGCCATATTATTTGGGGCAATTCGGCAAATAAATTATTTAACGAAGGAAAAATATAATTGGGTTTGGGTTTTATTTTGTCTATAACCTTGTAAATATATTCGCGTTCGTCATATTTTTTGTCATCAAAGCAGGCCGAAAAAGATTCCATATCAAATTTTTTTTCATTTTGATGCAAAATTTTGGATGCCACGGCCAAAATGGACGAAGAATCCATACCACCCGACAAACTGGCCCCCACCGGCACATCCGAACGCATTCGGTATGCCACCGATGATTCCAATATATTGTAAAATTCATGCACTGCATCATCATACCCACCCTTAAATTCGCGGTATGGCAATTGATAATATGGTTTAATTGGTAATTTTTGCCGTTCAATAATTTCATCGGTTTGGCCATAAATATAATGGCCAGCCGGTAAAGAAACCACCCCGTCAAACATGGTTTGGTTGGTATGGTCCTGTAATGATGAGGTTAAAAAATCGTAAGCCATCTGGTGGTGACAACGGGCGCGAAATTCGTCTATTGCCGTAAAAATTTTAATTTCCGATGCAAAACCCAACCCGCCATCGGGCAGGCGCCATAAATATAATGGTTTAACCCCAAACCGGTCACGGGCAATTAATATTTTCTTTTCCACCATGTCATACAGGGCAAATGCAAACATGCCATTAAATTTTTCTAATGCCTGTATACCATAATGGGCATAACAGGCCAATATGACCTCGCTATCAGTTTGCGAAGCAAACAGATAACCCAACCCCTCCATTTCATTACGCAATTCGCGGTAATTGTAAATTTCGCCATTAAAAATTAACCAATAACGATTCATATAACATAAAGGTTGGTGGCCCAATGGTGAAAGGTCAATAATACTTAAACGGCGAAATATAAATTGAACTTTACCACCCAATTTCATCGCCTCTATTGGGTTATGTTGGGAATGTATTTCCACCGGTGTGTCATCACCCACAAAAACTTGGTGTGTATGCTCGCTAAAAACTGCATAACCTTCGTCATCGGGGCCACGGTGGCGCATAATTTTGGCCATTTGGGCCATCTGCTTACCCGTAATTTGGAATTGTTTTCCCAATATAAAACCGGCCAGACCACACATTAATTTGTTTTATATTTTAATACCCGTTGGGTATCCACCTTAATTTTATACCGGCAAGATTCCACCGCACCCCTTAACATCATTAATTTTTCCTTGCATATTTTCAAATTGGCATAACAACGATTAACCGGCATGGTATCCTGTGTCTCACAGGGTTGGGCCGTGTCATAACGGGTAACCAATCGGCTGGCCGCCTCTATATCCTTGGCCAATTGCAAACATGCCGCACGCGGTTCCGGGCTTAAACTATCCACCAAATTACGGGGGAATTCGCGCCCAAAATCGCAATTATTTTGCAGGCCAGAAACATAATTGTCAAAATTGGTAATAACAAAATTTTCCTGTGCCTTGGCCACCGAAAATGCCACAAAAATAATAACAAAAAAAACAGGAATCAAGGTGCTTATACGCAAGAATTTATATAAAATATCGTATCTATAACTGCTGGCTACATGATATTTTTTCATGGAATTCCCTTTAATTTTTTGTAATTTATGATATCGGTTCGTATTTTTGAACGGCATGCCTCCATAATTGGTTTTAATTCGCCATATTTATTTTGGCATAATTTCAAATTATCCTCGCACGCCTTGATAGTCATTTCGGTTTGGTGGTCGCATTGCGATGCAATATCAAAACGTTTGACCAAATTACCGGCCGATTCCATATCATTCAACATGGTATAACATGTTGCCTGTGTCGCCTTGGTTAATTCATTCAATACCTCACGCGGGAATTGGCGTTTAAAATCGCAATTGTCCCTTACCAATTCCAAATAATCGGAAAACATGGTTAATATTCTTTGTAATGGTGCAGGCGGTTGTTGCGCACCGGCCAGCAATGGTATGCATATCAAAAAAACGATGATGGGAATTTTTTTCATTAATTTACTCTAATTATTGGTTTTTTTATACTTTGAAATGGTTTTGGTGTCAATATTAATTTTAAACCGGCAATCTTCAATTTGCCTTTTTAACCTCAACATGGTTCTTTGACATAATTTTAAATTATCCACACATACCGCCCATGGCATCTGCTTTTGTGTTTCGCAACTTTGTCTGTTATCAAATAATTCAATCTTGCGCGAATATTTGCTGACCTCGTAACGTAACTCACTGCACGCCGCCCGTGCATTGGGCGATAATTGATTCAACAAATTAATGGAAAAATCGCGACCAAAATCACAAAACCCGCGCATATTTTCTATATATGTATCAAATTCATTAATAATAAAATTATTACTTTCATCGGTTTGTGCCGGTAAACGGGTGGGGGCAAGGGTTAAAATTGACATTATGGCCATTATTATTGCCATTTTTTTATATATGGGCAATATTATAACGAAAGTTACTTGCCTTACACGCATTATTGTTCTTCACTTAATATATCGGTTCGGCATTTTTCGTAAAAACCCTTCAAATCAAATATAGCCAACTTGCAATTGCGCTTGGACAATTCACATTCATTTATCGTCATCTGATTTTGGGTCAAACAATTGACATCGGGGTTAATGGGTGTTTGTTTATTATAACGCAACGTTCTGAAATTCAAATCACGGCACGAAAATAGGCCCTTACGAATTTCGGTATATTGCATAATAATTTGCGGGAATTCTATATCCACCCGACATTCACGGCGAATCAATAGCATGTAACCGTCCAAAATGCCCAATATATTTTCACGGTTTATCGGCACCTGCGTTGCGGCCTGTGCATGCAATTTACCCCCAACCATTAGGGTCAACCACAGGGTCATTATGGTTACAAAAATGCGCATTGCCGGTTTATTTTTAACCATTTTTACCAACATATTTTTCTAATAATTTACTTAATTGAACTTGATTATTTCTTGAATAACATAATACCAAATCATTGTCATTTGTCAACCATAAAGGCCCATCAATATCAATAAATTTGGTATAATCGGTCGCTAATAAATAAGCCGGCAACATCGCCATTGATGCCCCCAACATACAACCAATCATAATCGCTTTACCCTCTTGGTGCGCCATATCGCGCAATTTTATCGCCTCGCTTAACCCACCGGTTTTGTCTAATTTTATATTTATTCCGTCATAATAATGGCCTAAGTTTTTATAATCTTGGCTATCATGTATGGCCTCATCGGCATAGATGGGTATGGGGCGGGGAATCTCATTAAAAATATTCTCCATACCGGCCCTGAATGGTTGTTCAATCATGGCAATATGGCATTGTTGCAAAATGGGCAAATAATACAAATATGAATCGCGGTTCAGGCTTTCATTCGCATCAACAATTATTGTTGCATCTGGGGCATTTTGGCGCACCGCCATCACCCTTTCGCTGTCATTTTCGCCCAATAATTTTATTTTTAATAATGGGGCATGGCGGTTTTGCCGGGCATCATCGGCCATTTTTTCTGGCGTATCTATCACAATGGTTTTGGCGGTTACCATGCTTTCCATAATCGGCAATTGGGCCTGGCCAAGTTGCAAATCCACATACCATAACAGGCAATTAACCGCATTGCGGGCCGCCCCCTTGGGCAAAAAGGCATGGCAATTATCGCGTCTCACAATATTATTGGTTATTTTTTCCCTGATTGATTCAATTTGCCCCATCACCGATTCAATAGTTTCACCATAATGGGCGTAAGGAACGCAATCGCTGACCACGCTTATTTTTGTATCATAATCGGTCAAACGGCAACGGACAAAATGGGCCGCTGTGCGGGTGCCACGGGCAATGGTGAATGGTTTCAATAATGGTATTGATTGATGCCAAATTTGCAATTCACGCATGGTTAATAAAATCCTGCATACTATATAATCCGGCCGGTTGACTGCTTAACCAGCCGGCAATTTTTACCGCCCCATCGGCAAATAACATTCTGTCATTGGCGCGGTGGCTCAGGGTTAGCATCTCGGCCCGCCCGGCCAAAATAACGCTATGGTCGCCAATGACCTGCCCGCCACGCAAGGATGCAAATCCAATTTTTTGTGCATCGCGCCCCCCGCTCAACCCATCATGCGGGGGCAATTGCACATCTTGCAATTTCTGCCCGCGCCCACTTGCCGCTGCCTGCCCCAATAATAGCGCAGTGCCGGACGGGCTGTCTTTTTTTTGGCGGTGGTGCATTTCCACAATTTCAATATCATATTCAGCCAATTTTTGGGCGGCACGTGCCACCAAATCGGCCAAAATATGCACACCCACGCTGGTGTTATTGGTTTGCAAAACAGCCAAATCCTTGGCCAATTCGTGAATTATTTGGTTGTGTTTGGCATTTAAACCGGTCATGGCACATAAATAAGGAATTTTATATTTTTTCAGCAATGGTGCCGATAATTCCAACGATTCGGGCAATGAAAAATCAATGATTGCATCAATATTTGCCCAACCACATTGGTTTAAATCACAATATTTTGTGTCAAAAATGGGTTTGCCCAATAATTGGCTGGTTGTGCGCACCACCGCACCGGCCAAAATATGGCCATGGTCAAGCACCGATTGGCATAATAGCTGGCCCATTCGGCCACCGGCCCCTATAATGGCAAGTTTTAACTGCTTATTGCCCATTTGCCCCCCCTGTTTATTTGGTGTAATTACCAAAAAATTCCTTCATTTTATCCATAAACCCGCTGGATTCAGGGTTATGGTTGGTGGTGGTGCCCTGTGATTCGGCACGAAATTGTTGCAATATATCCTTTTGTTTTTCGGTTAAATTGCGCGGAATTTCCACCTTCACCTGCACTATCATATCGCCATGTCGCCCGCCCGAATTTAAAACCGGCATACCCTTGCCCTTGCAACGCAATTGGCTGTCATATTGGGTGCCGTGGGGCACGGTTATTGATGCCCGCGTGCCGTCTATGATGGGTATTTCAATATCGCCACCCAAGGCGACGGTGGCAATATCTATCGGCACCTTGCAATGCAAATCATGGCCCTTGCGTTCAAATAATTTATGGGGTTTAATTTGGGTAATAATATATAAATCACCGGTTGGGGCCCCGCGTTCCCCAGCATCACCCTTGCCCTCAACCCGCAGGCGCATATCATTATCAACCCCGGGCGGAATAGGCACGGTTACATTTTCGCTTATTTCCTCCATACCGCCACCATGGCATTTGCGACAGGGTTTTTCAATGGTTTTGCCCTTGCCCTTACAACGCGGGCAAGTTTGTTCAATTTGAAAAAATCCTTGGCTCATACGCACCCGGCCATGCCCACCACAGGTGGAACAATTAATCACCGAACTGCCTTCATCGGCCCCGGTGCCCTTGCAACCACTGCAATGAATCAAACGGCTTAATCTTATATCATATTTCTTACCATGAAATGCCTCCTCTAAGGTCATGGCTATACGGGCCTGGCGGTCACGGCCCTTTTGCGGGCCACCGCCCCGGCGACCACCACCAAAAAATTGGTTAAAAATATCATTAATATCGCCAAAGCCCTCGCCCCCGCCGCCCCCACGGCCACCCTGTTCAAAGGCGGCATGGCCATAGCGGTCATAGGCGGCGCGCTTTTGTTCGTCCGACAGCACCTCATATGCTTCGTTAACTTCCTTAAACTTGGCTTCCGCCTCGGCATTATTGGGGTTTCTGTCGGGGTGAAATTCCATAGCTTTCTTGCGGTAAGCCGATTTCAGGGACTTCTCATCAGCCCCCTTTTCCACACCCAATGTTTCATAATAATCGCGTTTTGCCATCTTCTTTGCTCTTTCGCCATTATAGATATTAATGTTCGTTTATTTTGTCAAGTGATAGAAATAACTTTGTTTTATTCATAAGAATATCAGCATTGCAATGAAAAAAATATTGCTAATGATAATGGTTTTTGTTAAAAATAGATTATGATTGAAAATGCATTCCCCCATTTTACCCTGCTAACACAGGATAATAAACCCCTGAATTTGGCCGATTATGCCAATGGATTGGCCGTTTTGTATTTTTACCCCAAGGATAATACAAGCGGTTGCACCGTGGAGGCACAGGAATTTAATATTTTTGTGCCATTATTCAAACAAAAACATTGCCATATATTTGGTGTATCGCCCGATTCGGTGGTGTCGCACCAAAAATTTTGCATGAAATATAACCTGCAATTCCCATTATTGGTTGATGATGAGAAAAAATTGGCCAATTATTTTGGGGTTTGGGTGGAAAAATCTATGTATGGTCGCAAATATTATGGTATTGAACGGGCAACATTTGTATTTAATAATGGCCAATTGGTGCATGAATGGCGCAAGGTGAAGGCCGGTGGCCATGCCCAAGAGGTATATGAATTTATTCAAGGATTAGTAAATGAAGCAAAAATATAATATTTTTTCGTTAATGCGTAACGCCCGCCAATACCACCAAAATTGGGACAAGGCCTGGCGTAGCCCCGAACCCAAGGGCGAATATGATGTTGTTATTGTTGGTGGTGGGGGCCATGGTTTGGCCACGGCCTATTATTTGGGCAAATATTGTGGCATTACCAATGTAGCGGTCATTGAAAAGGGCTGGTTGGGCGGGGGTAATACTGGTCGCAATACCACCATTGTGCGTTCTAATTATACCATGGACGAATCCTGTGCCATTTATGAAAAATCGGTGCAATTATTTGAGGATATTTCGCAGGATATTGATTATAATGTGATGTTTTCGCAACGCGGGCTGTTGCATCTGGCCCATAATATTCACGATATGCAGGAAATTGGCCGGCGTGGGCACGCCAATTGGTTAAATGGCATTGATGCCGAATATTTAACCCCCCAGCAGGTCAAGGATATGGTGCCATTGATTGAAATAAACGGCCGTTACCCGGTAATGGGGGCATTATTGCAACGGCGCGGGGGCACCGCACGGCACGATGCCGTGGCCTGGGGCCTGGCCCGCAAATGCGATGAAATGGGCATGGATATAATTCAAAATTGCGAGGTGCAGGGTTTTGACATCGTCAATGGCGTGGTCAAGGGTGTGCGCACCAGCCGTGGCAATATAAAAACCAAAAAGGTGGGGGTGGTGGCGGCCGGTCATTCATCGGTGGTGGCCAATATGGCTGGTTTTCGCCTGCCGTTGGAATCATTCCCGTTACAGGCCTTGGTTAGCGAACCAATAAAACCGGTGATAGACCAAGTGATTATGTCGGGCACCGTCCACGTGTATATCAGCCAATCCGACAAGGGCGAATTGGTCTTGGGTGCCGGGTCAGATGCCTTTAACAGCTACTCGCAACGCGGGGCATTTAACACAATTGAACATATTATGGCCCCGTTATGCGCTTTATTCCCCTTTGTTTCGCGCCTAAAAATGCTCCGCCAATGGGGGGGGATTGTTGATGTAACCAATGACCGAAGCCCGATTATGTCAAAAACACCGGTGGAAAATATGTTTTTCAATTGCGGTTGGGGCACCGGCGGTTTCAAGGCAACATTGGGTTCGGGCTTTGCCTTTGCCCATTCGTTGGCGAATGGTGAAATGCACCCCTTGGCCGCCCCGTTCGGCATGGATAGATTTATCAGCGGTGCCTTAATTGACGAAGGGGCGGCGGCGGCAGTGGCGCATTAAAACATGCCCAACATAAACCCCAATTGCGATATTTTTATTATGGGCGGTGGCATTAATGGTTGTGGCATTGCCCGCGAATTGGCCGGCCGTGGCCTGCGGGTTATTTTGGCCGAAAAGGGCGATTTGGCACGGGGCACCTCCTCCAAATCATCTAAATTAATCCATGGGGGCCTGCGTTATTTGGAACATTTTGCCCTGCGTTTGGTGCGCGAATCACTGCAAGAACGCGATATTTTATATAAAATTGCCCCGCATCTGGTGCGCCAAATGCGCTTTATATTGCCCCATTTGCCGGCCATGCGTCCCAAATTATTGATTCGCACCGGCTTGTTTTTATACGATAATCTGCACCAAAGCCAATATTTTGCCAAAACCCAAACCCGCCAATTGCATGACCAACCTTATAACCAATTTTTCAAACCGGCATTTAATTTTGGTTATGAATATAGTGATGGTTGGGTTGATGATGTGCGCTTGGTGATAGCCAATGCCCGCTCGGCCCAGCAATATGGGGCACAAATTCATACACATTGCGAGGTACTAAACCAAAAAAAATTGGATAATTTATGGCATATCACCACCCGCCATAACGGGGTTGAACGGGTATTTTATGCCAACCAAATTATTAATGCGACTGCCGGTTGGTTGCAACCCGCGCATCACCCCATCAAACGGGTCAAGGGAAGCCATATTATTGTGCCCCGCCTGTATCAATTTCCGCAGGCCTGTATTTTGCAATGCAGTGATGGGCGCATTATTTTTTGCCTGCCCCACCGCGATTATACCATTTTAGGCACCACCGATAGTGAATTTCATGGTGACCCCGAACAGGTGGCGATAGATGATAATGAAATAGATTATATATTACAACAGGTTAATTTTTACAGCCAAAAACCGGTTTTGCGTGGTGATATTATTGGCAATTATAGTGGTATTCGCCCATTATATTATTCGGGTGAGGATAAAGCCCAAAAAATAAGCCGGGATTATACATTACAATTAACCCAAGACGGGGTTTTGCATATATATGGCGGTAAAATTACCACTTACCGCCAATTGGCCCGCCATTGCGCCCAAAAAATTCTGCCACTTTATAATAGCAATGACGAATTGCCCGATTTTACCGCCATGGAACCCTTAGTGGGCGGTGAATTTGACCCGGGCGATTATGACAAAATTATCAATGAATATGGCCAAAAATACCATTATATTAACCCACAATATATACAAACCCTGTTTGCCCGTTATGGTTTGGGGTTGGAAAATATAGTAAACGGGGTAAAAAATATGACCGATTTAGGCGACCAACCAAGCCGCGCCAATTGTTATACCACCAGTGTTGAGTTCCAATATGCGCAAAGCCACGAATTCAACCCCACCCATAGTGAATTTTTGGCCCGCAATTTTTTGGCTGGGTTTTAACCTTATAAAATTTGCTGTATATTGGCAAAAATATCCCTAAATTGGGCCGGGGTTAGGCGGTTGGTTTGCGTATTATAACGCGAACAATGATAGCTGTTAACCAAAATATAACCATTGGGTAAATTATGGTGCCGGCCATGCGCAAATTTATATGCCCCGCGCTTTAAACCAAAATGGTTAATAATAGTGTCGTGGGCAATATGGCCCAATGCCAAAATTACCCGCAAATTGGGCATTTGGTTAATTTCGTTGGTTAAAAATGGCGCACAATTGCGAATTTCGTCTGGGGTGGGTTTGTTATCGGGGGGTAGGCATTTAACCGCATTCATTATACGGCAATTGACCAATTGCAGGCCATCATTTGATTCGCCCTTAAATTCACCCATGGCCCATTGAAATTGCAATAAAGTTTCATATAATAAAAAGCCGGCATAATCACCGGTAAATGGCCGGCCGGTGCGGTTGGCCCCCTTTTTGCCGGGGGCCAGGCCAATAATGGCCAATTGCCCGTTTAAATCACCAAATGACGGCACGGGCGCGTTAAACCAATCAGGATATTCGCTTTGGCATTGATGGCGCAACCCCACCAACCGCGGGCAGATGGCGCAATCCTTGGGTGGGGTATAATTATTCATAATTATATAGCAGGTTCCAACCTAAAAAAACTGCTGGTATCGCCACTGGTAAAAATATATACTAACCCATCGGGGGCATCGGTAATATATTGAATATCGCCTATCACATTATCCAATAATATACGTTCTTCGGCCACGGCCCCCTTTTCAACCCGCACCATGCTTAATTGCTTGGTCTTGCGGGTGCCTATCAAAAACCAATCCTTAAATTTTACAAACCCGTTATGCTGGCCAATATGTAAAAAGCTGGTGATAAATTTGGGGTTTTCCCATTTTACAAATGGTTCAATGGTTTTAATACTCGTTATTTCCTTGGCCTTTTGTGGGTTCAACAGGGCAAATTCGGCCGATGGTTGCGAGCTGACCAATGGCCAACCATAATTACCCCCGGCGGTTACCAAATTAATTTCATCACCACCATTGGGGTATAGGTCCAATACAAATAATTTATTATCAACATATTGTATATTGGTTGGGTTATTGAAACCCATGGCATAAATTTCGGGCAGGGCATAACCATAATTGCCGGCCGGTTTGCCGTCACGTTTTATATGCAAAATTTTACCGGTGGGCACATTGGGGTTTTGCGCATTGGCGGCCACACCGCGGTCGCCCAACGCCAAAAAAATATCGCCATTTTTGTCAAATGTAAAAACCCCGCCATAATTGGTAAATGTCAGCGATTGCAAATTGGTTTGATAAATTGGTTGCATATTGGTAATTTTTGATTCCTTGCCATCTACAATCCCCTTCATCAGCATCAATTCCAAACCCCTATCTATCGCCTTTGACAGGGTAAAATACACCACAATATTATCATTACCCGGTTGGTTTATCGATTCCGGCCCAACCTTAAAGTCTAACAACCCGCCCAAACCAAAGGTAGACGAATTGGGCATACCAAATATTTTATTTGTATCAATGCGGTTGCCGCTAAAAAAACGTAATGTGCCATCGCGTTGGGCGACAAATGCCTTGCCCTGACGCACAAAATTCATGGAAACACCCATATTAATTAAATATCGGTAAGATACCAAAATAAACCCTTGGTCAGGGCGGTCATATGAGGTGCGCTGTTTTAATTCCACCTGCGCATCCGCCATTTTCCCAATGAATGGTGCCAACAAACCTGTGCCAATAGTATAATTAAATTGCCGGCGATTGGTATTTTTTATTTGCATTTTTTGTTTTTCTTTATTATTATTACTTGATATAATTATACCAAATAATATAAATGTTGTAAAGGAAAAAATATGCCTGACAAATTAAAGGTATTTGTAACCCGAAAATTGCCCGATGCAGTGGAGGCACGTTTGATGGAATTATTTGACTGCACCTTGAATCTTGACGATAAAAAATACAGCACCGCAGAATTAATTCAGGCCGTTCAAAAATATCAGGCGATTGTGCCCACCGTTACCGATAAAATTACGGCCGAAATTATACAGGCCGCCGGGCCCCAATTGGGTATTATTGCCTCATATGGTAATGGGTATGACCATATAGATTTATTGGCATTAAAGGGCAAAAAAATAATAATTACCAACACGCCCGATGTCTTAACCGAGGACACAGCCGATACCACCATGGCCTTATTATGTGCGTTATTACGGCGCATACCCGAGGGCGAACGGCTGATTCGTTCGGGCCAATGGCAGGGTTGGTCGCCCACGTCGTTATTGGGCAACCGAATATGGTCCAAACGATTGGGCATTATTGGCATGGGCCGGATTGGCATGGCCGTGGCCAAACGGGCCAATGGTTTTGGTTTGGCCGTTCATTACCATAACCGCCACCGCCTGCCCGAGAAAATAGAGGCCCCCCTGAATGCGACATATTGGCCGTCATTGGACCAGATGTTGGCCGAAATGGATATAATTTCGGTGCATTGCCCGCATACACCGGCCACTTTTCATTTGTTAAATGAACGGCGTTTGGGTTTTATTAAACCCAGTGCCTATATAATTAATACCGCCCGCGGTGAAATTATTGACGAACGCACCATGATAAAAATGTTAAAGGCCAAAAAACTGGCCGGTGCCGGTTTAGATGTTTATGAAAATGAACCAAATTTTAACCCGCAATTGTTAAAATTGCCCAATGTGGTGTTATTGCCCCATCTGGGTTCGTCCACCGTCGAGGGCCGTAACCAAATGGGCGAACGGGTGATTATCAATTTAAAGGCATTCCATGATGGCCATACCCCGCCCGATAGGGTCATTGATAATTGGGTATAATTTACCCTAAACCTAATTTAGGCCATCTGGCTTTTTAAATATGATTTTATAATATGATAGGCCGAATTGATTTTTTTCAATTTTTTTTCATTTTGCTGTTTTGTTGTGTCGGTAATATCTTGGCCGGTTATATCGGGGTGGTATTTGCGGGCCATTTCCTTGTAAGTATTTTTTATGGTTTCTATGGCAACTGGCGAACGCAATTGTAATATATGCAGGGCCTGTTCCTCGGGCGAATGGGGGGCAAATTTGACCATGCCGGCCGGCAATGGTTGGTCATTATTTGGGCGGTTGGCCAAATCGGGCATGTAATCACTAATAATATCCAACGGGTCGTCATATAAAAAATTATGGCTATGGCCCTTGGGCCGGCCCCCGCCCATGGGGGTGGTTTGCCTGCGCCATGTCATATCGCAATATCTATCGGCCTCAATTTCATCGGTTGACATGCCTTTGTAATAATCCCATTCGCGGTTATAAATGCGCACGTGTTCCAAACAAAACCATAAATTATCGCGTGATAAGCGCGATTTGGGGGCTTTATATTCAGCCGGTTCAATACATTCGGGGTGGTCGCATACCCGCATTATTCGTTATACCCATTGTGAATGGCCGCCAAATAATTGGCAATGGTTTTTTCCAACCCCCAATATAATGCATCGGCCACCAATGCATGGCCTATTGATACCTCAACAATATTTGGGCAATGGTGCAATAAAAATGGCAAATTATCGCAATTCAAATCATGGCCGGCATTGATGCCCAAACCCAATTGCACCGCGCGTTTATGGGCATGAATATAGGGCAATATGGTTTTATGGTGGTTATTATGGGCAAATTCGTTTGCAAATGTGCCGGTATAAAATTCGATTCTATCGCTTCCTATATCCTTGGCCTGTTGGGTTATTTTGCTATCAGCCTCAATAAATAAAGAGACACGCACCCCCCATTGTTGGTATAGGGTAATTTTTTGGTGCAAATATTCGGCATTTTGTTCAATATTCCACCCACTATCTGATGTTAATTGCTCTGGGCTGTCCGGCACCAAAGTCGCTTGGCTGGGGCGGGTTTGTTCTATTATTTCATCAAATCTCTCATCGGGGTAGCCCTCTATGTTAAATTCAATTTTTTGTGTGTCATAATTATCGCGCCATACTTGGGCAATTTGGCTGGCATCGGTGCGCCTGATGTGCCGTTCATCGGGGCGGGGGTGAATGGTAATGCCATGCGCCCCATATTGTAAAACCGCCTGCATCGCCCGTATAACTGATGGGAAATCACCCAGTCGCGAATTGCGCAGAAGGGCAATTTTGTTCAAATTAACCGAAAGCTTACAAACCATTTACTAAAAATTCCTTTAAATATTCCGCCAAATCGGCCTGCCAATCATGGTGGTTTTGGTTATATTGGGGGTGAATGGTGCTTATACCATAACTATCGGCCAATGGGGTTTTACGGGCAAATTGATTGGCCGAACACGGGGTAATGGTGACATTCAAACCCAAATATTCCACCATAAAACGCGCCATATCCAGGCGCGAAATAACCCCGTTGCTGGCCGAATGAAAAACCCCACGAAAATTGGCATTGATTAACGAAAAAATATCGCTAACCACATTTTTGGAATATGAAAGCGAACCAAATTGATCATCAACAATTTGCAATTCGCGCACCCCACCGCGTAATTTTTCCATTATTTTGCCGACAAATTTATTATCGCGGGCTGGCCCACCCCCGACCATCCAACTCGGGCGAATAATTATATGGTTATCGGGCAAAATATCGCGCACCGCCTCTTCACCCAACCATTTGGTCATGCCATAATGGTTCAGCGGTTGGGGTGTGTCATTTTCATTATAACATTGTTTTTTTTCACCGCCAAAAATATAGGCGGTTGACATATAAACCATGGGAATTGCACGCAATTTACAGGCATTGGCTATGGCTTGGCTGGCAAAATAATTGCGTTTTTCTGCCCCATCGCGGTCGGTTTCGCACAAATCCACATTGGTTTCGGCCGATAAATGCACCACAATATCGGCCCCTGTGTCCATAATAAAATCATGGCATTGGCCGGGGTTATTCAAATCCATTTGCCCCCGCGTGGGCAATATGGCCTCTATTTTTTGAAAATGCGGGTTTTGGTGCAAATAACTTCCCACCATGCCGGTTGCGCCAGTAATAATATATTTTTTCATTGGGTAATGGCGCAGAATTTCATTCGGTAAAGGCCTTTTCTATCACAAAATCGCCCGGTTCGCTATTGGCACCCTCCTTGAAACCCATATTTTCCAACATATTTTTGATATCCTTTAACATGGCCATGCTACCGCATATCATTGCGCGGTCGGTGGCGGGGTTCAGGGCGGGCAGGCCGGTATCGCTATAAAATTTGCCATTGTCTATCAAATCGGTTATCCGCCCCATTCTTGGTGAATCCTCACGCGTGGTGCACCCATAATAATGCAATTTATCACCAATAATTTCACTTAAAATTTCGTGGGTTTGTAATTCATGCACCAATTCTTGGCTATATTGCAATTCGGCCACCAAACGTGTGGTGTGAATCAACCATAATTCGTCAAATTGTTCGTAAGCCTCGGGCTCACGGGTGATGGAGGCAAAGGGGGCAACACCGGTGCCGGTGGAAAACATATACAGCCGTTTGCCGGGTTTTAAGGCATCCAACACCAATGTGCCGGTTGATTTTTTGCGCATCCATATTTTGTCGCCGGGTTGAATTTTTTGCAATTGCGATGTAAGGGGCCCATCGGGCACCTTGATGGAAAAAAATTCCAAAGTTTCCATCCAATTGGGGCTGGCCACCGAATAGGCCCGCCAAACCGGTTTTTCCCCGGGCAGGCCAATCATCACAAACTCACCCGAACGGAAACGAAATTCAGTGGGGCGGTTGGTGTTAAATTTGAATAATCGGTCGGTATAATGTTTTATCTCCAACACTTCATTTTCAAATACCCCATTGGGTATTGGGTGGTTATGACTCATTTTGTTACCCCTTTATATAATTTGGGCATGGCGCATCGCCTGCTCAACTGTTTTTTGCCCATTGGCCGAAAGCACCGCCAGCGGAAGGCGGACTTTGGTCGAACATTTACCCAACAAACTAAGGGCATATTTGGTCGGGGCCGGTGAATTTTCGCAAAATAATGCCTTGCCCAATGGGAATAACAAATCGCGTATTCGTTGAAAATTTTCTATATCGCCATTATGCCAGGCCGTGGCCATTTGGGCGTTTAATTTGGGGGCGACATTGGCCACCACCGAAATAATACCATGCCCGCCCATGGCATAAAAACCGGCCGATGACGCATCCTCGCCCGATAATAATATAAATTTATCGCCTAATGCTAATTTTTGGTCGGTGCAACGCGGTAAATCATTGGTGGCATCCTTGACCCCAATGACATTTTTGCAATCGTTATATATGCGGGCCATGGTGGCCACCGACATATCCACCACCGAACGGCCGGGTATATTATAAATAATTATCGGGGTGGTTACCGCATCATTAATCGCCTTGAAATGCAAATATTGCCCCTCGGGCGATGGTTTATTATAATAAGGCATCACCACCAACAGGGCATCAGCCCCCAATTTTTGCGCCGATTTGGCCAAATAAATGGCTTCATCAGTGCTGTTGGAACCGGCACCGGCAATAACCGGCACCCGCCCACGCGTGGTTTTGATGGTTAATTCTATCACCCGCAAATGCTCCTCATGCGACAGGGTTGGCGATTCACCGGTGGTGCCAACCGGCACCAACCCGTGCGAACCCTGTTCTATTTGCCATTCAACAAATTGGGTAAATTGCTGTTCGTTTATTGACCCATTGTCATGGAATGGGGTAATGAGGGCCGGCATTGAACCATAAAATTTTTGCATGTTTATTCCTTTTTATCGGCATTGATTTATCATAATCATCGCCTATTTTCAATCAAAAAAATGGCAAAAAAATGGGGAGAAATAATGGTGAAAAAAAATTGGGGAATGCCCGCAAATAAAATACTTGAAATATTACTTTAATTGTTTTATGAATAATGCCAAATATTCAAAAAAAAGGAGCATATTATGGGTTCATTTAGTATTTGGCATTGGCTGATTGTCTTGTTTATTGTATTATTGCTGTTTGGGGGCAAAAACAAATTGTCCGGTTTAATGGGCGATATGGGCAAGGGCCTGCGCGAATTTAAGGATAATTTCAAAAAACCCGAAAATGCCGAAGATAATGTGCAGGCAAACCAAAACGCCCAAAACAACCCCAATCCACAACAGGTTATAAATGTGCAACCTGAAAAAGCCACAACCAACTAATGTTTGATGTTGGTTGGTCCGAATTAATGGTCATTGGCGGGGTGGCCTTGGTGGTTATTGGCCCCAAGGATATACCTTTTGTGGTGCGTTCGGTTACCGGTTTTGTGCGCAAGGCACGCATAATGGCCAGCGAATTTCAACAAACCCTGACCGAGGCCGCCGACCAAGCCGATTTGAAGGAATTGCGCAAACAATTAACCAGCGATATTGATGATTTTAAGGATACAATGCACGGGGTGGATTTGGTAAACCAAAATGCGATAGCCAATTCGGCTAACCAAGTGGGGCAGGCATTTGAACAGGCGATAAATAGCACAACCACACCACCAGCACCCATTACGCCAGCAACACCAGCAACAGCCCTTAACCCAACGCAGGAAACCCCCAAAGCCATTGATGAGGCCCCCAAAAGAACCCGCAAACCCCGCACCAAAAAGGGCGAAACCAACGAAGCAACACCGGCATGAACGAAGAAACAGCACCAAAGGACGAAGAATTGGGGTCAATGCCCCTGATTGAGCATTTGATTGAATTACGCAACCGCATTATTAAATCGGTGGTGGCGGTGGCAATTGCTTTTGGTATCAGCTTTTATTTTGCCGGTGATATTTATAATTTTTTAACCCAACCTTTATATGACGTGTGGGGCAACCAAGCAAACCGCCAGATGATAGCCACCGATTTAACCGAGCCATTTTTTGTGCATATTAAAGTGGCTTTTTTCATGGCAATTTTTGTCTCATTCCCCATTATTGCCAGCCAATTATGGTTATTTATTGCCCCCGGCCTGTATAAAAATGAAAAACAGGCCTTTTTGCCATTTTTGCTGGCGACACCAGTCATGTTTTTAATTGGCGCGGCCTTTGTATATTATGCGGTTTTGCCGGTTGCTTGGGAATTTTTCACCAGCTTTGAACAGGTAGGGCAAAATGGCACCATAAATATTGCCCTGCAACCCAAAATTAACGAATATTTGTCATTGGTGATGCAATTAATTTTGGCATTTGGTATTTGTTTTGAATTGCCAGTTTTGTTATCGTTATTGGTGCAGGTGGGCATTATAAACACCGAACAATTAAAATCAAAACGCCGTTATGCCATTGTTATGGCATTTGTTATTGCCGCTGTTTTAACCCCGCCCGACCCGTTGTCACAGGTTGGTTTGGCCGTGCCATTGGTTTTATTATACGAAATTTCCATTTGGGCCGGCAAGTTAATTGAAAAACGAAAGGCCAAATTGCAATGAGTAAACTGCGTTATCATTCCACCCGCCATGAAGTAGACGAATACCAATTTCAGGGGTTAAGCGAGATAATTATCAAAGGAATGCCCGATGATGGCGGTTTGTATGTGCCATATTATTTGGATGTAATACGAAAACATGCGCCATTGCCCAAAAATAATATTCTGGCCGAATTTGCCACCGAATTTTTATGGCCATTTGTGCAGGGCGATAATATTATTGGCAAGCGCGATTTATTACAATGCCTGACCCCCAGTGTGCGGGCGTTTGAATCCGCCACCCGCGATTGGCAAGATTTATTACCCAATTTGAAATTATTGGAATTATACCACAGCCCTACATTGGCGTTTAAGGATGTGGCGATGCAGTTTATTGGCCCATTATTTGAAAAAATATTGGCGCGCACCAACCAAAAAATTACCATTGTTGCCGCCACATCGGGCGATACCGGTTCAGCGGCAATTGAGGCATTTAAAAACCGCAAAAATATTCAATTGATTGTCCTGTTCCCCAATGGGCGGGTTTCCCCCTTTCAACAACGGCAAATGACCACCTCGGGCGGGAATAATATTCACCCAATTGCGGTTAATGGTTCGTTTGACGATTGCCAAGATTTGGTCAAGGCCTGCTTTGCCAACACCGAAATGCGCCAAAAATACAATTTCAGTGCGGTTAATTCCATCAATTGGGGGCGCATTATGGCCCAGATGGTTTATTATGCCTATACCACCCATTTATTCGGCCCCACCAATTTTTGCGTGCCGACCGGCAATTTTGGCAATGTCTTGGCCGGTTTTTATGCACGCACCATGGGGGCACCGGTAAAACATTTGCGCATTGCCACCAACGAAAATGATATTTTGGCGCGTTTTTTTAACCAAAATGATATGTCCATCAAGCCGGTTATACCTACCAGCTCGCCCAGTATGGATATTCAAATTTCCAGCAATTTTGAACGTTTATTATTTGAAGTTTTTAATGATTTTGAGGCGGATAATAACCAATGTGCCGAATATATGCGCAATTTTAGGGAAAAGGGCACCCTGTCATTAGATGAAAAAACATTCCAACATTTGCAATATTTTAATTTTTCAGCCCAAGCGATTAACCAACAACAGGCCCTGCAATGCGCTAAGGATATTTACAAAAAAACCGGCAAATTGCTTGACCCGCATTCGGCCATAGCCGTGCAGTCAGCCATGGATTGGTTGGGGCAAAACCCCGGGCAAAAAATGGTGGCCTTGGGCACGGCATCACCCTATAAATTTGCCGATTTTGCCAAACAGGTGGTGGGTGATGCCAATTTTGCCTATCCCGACCATTTAAAAGCAATTTTTGATAAACGCGAAGAATTTTCGGTATTGGATAATAATATCACCGACCTATTTGCCTATCTTAAAAATACCATTGGTTAATTTTTTGGGGGTATGGCGTATTATGACCAATAACCCCTGCTGTTTGATTACGCACAACAGCCCCAAAATAACATTTGACTAGGGTTGTAAATCATTGTATTTTTATAATCAACCAAGCTCCCCCCATAAGTTGAATTTTGGGGCATTTTGGGGAATTTTAAAAATTAACAAAAGAGGAAAAAATGACGAGTTTCACTTGGTTTTTGCTTGGGGTTTTGTCATTTGTGGTTTTATTATTCACTTACGTAAAATTGGGTGATATTTATGGCAAGCAAAAGGATTAAAACTGCTTCAATTAACCTAAATATAGTATTTCATTAACTTTATTTATATTTAAAAAATCAATGATTCGCCGTTACCTTGGCCAAGAAGCTTTTTAATGCCGGGTGTTGGGGTTTGGTAAATAAATCCTCGGGCTTGCCATGTTCGGCTATTAACCCATGTTGTAAAAAATAAATACCGCTGGAAACCTCACGCGCGAAGTTCATTTCGTGGGTTACCAATAACATGGTGCGCCCCTCCTTGGCCAGTGATTTTATCACCTGTAAAACCTCGCCCACCAATTCGGGGTCTAATGCTGAGGTTGGTTCGTCAAATAACATCACCTCGGGTTCCATCATTAAGGCACGGGCAATCGCCACCCGTTGTTGTTGCCCACCCGATAATTGTATGGGGTAATAATCCTCACGTTTATGCAAATTAACCTTGTTCAAATAATGGTGGGCCTGTTCTATCGCTTGCTTGCGGGGCATTTTTAAGATAGCCAAGGGGGCCTCGATTAAATTTTCCAGCACGGTCAAATGCGACCATAAATTAAATTGTTGAAACACAAAACCCAATTTGGAACGCATTTTGGTTAATTGTTTTGGCGATTGCACCACTGCCTTGCCCCCGCCTGTCGGGTATTTTAATTGCAATTCCTCGCCCATTAAATAAATACTACCGCGCGATGGGGTTTCCAATAAATTAATGGTGCGCAAATAGGTCGACTTGCCCGAACCCGATGCCCCAATTAACGACAAAACATCACCGCGGTTGGCGGCAATGGATATGCCCTTTAATACCTCCAATTCGCCAAAGCGAACGTGAATGTCTTTTGTTTCAAGCTGAATCATAATATTTACCCCCATTTATAAAGCTTATATTATTAACTTATTTTAAAAAATTCAAATAAAATATTGCATTTATAATGATAATTAAGTAATTTATTTTGATATAGTAAAAATACCAAATACCTTTAAAATTAATACCATTAATTTTAAAGGTATTTGCTGGATTTTTACTATGTAGGGGGGATTACAAGGGGGGTGAAAATGGCGGTTGCGTTAGCAGAGCAAATTTTCACCACCCTTTTACCGAAATAGGTTTGCAATGGTTTTAATTTTAAA
>JACCDX011155939.1_pt1 | contig 25504 bp, 38 predicted proteins | sample 7449681 | NCBI WGS metagenome assembly JACCDX01 (sample SAMN15323450, study PRJNA562643) | freshwater metagenome | isolation source: river surface water | place: USA:Blue River Watershed | collected 2017-08-18
ATATGACAAAACGGGCATTGTTTCATCGTAAAAAGTACCGCAACCTTATCCATTGATTAATTCGGTTAACATCTCTTTTAGTTGTCCTTCATTTAACATCCCTACTTTTGTCTCAGTTACCTCACCACCATTAATAACTTTAATGGTAGGGATACTTCTAATACCTAATGAAGCCCCGACTTCTCGGTTCATATCAACATTCATCGTATACATTTGTACGTCTGAAGTATTTTCATTTGATATTCTTTCAAAAATTGGTTTCATCATTCTACAAGGACCACACCATTCTGCCCAAAATTCAACAATTAACTTTTCACCTTTGTTAATTTTTTCTTGTAATTCCACACTTGTAATTTCCATTTTTTTTTACTTTAATTTTAATAAATTTTTTATGAAGAATTTTACCTCTTCTAATTGTTCAACATCATAATAAACCCTAACATTAAAATTTAACTCTGTTGACGTAATCTTAGATAAATATATATAAAAACCAGATCTGTGTTTGAATATGCCCTCATTATATTTAATTTCCCCACTATATTCATCTCCACTAAGATATTCAATATCAAATTCTTTTTTAATTAACATATCGGGAGTTAAAATAAGGTGACTATTAACTTTTATAACACCATATAATTTTTGGTACCGATTCTTAATGATCTCTAAAAAATCTTTTTCTTTTGTAAAATATTTATCTTCCATAATTTAAAAAAATGGGGTCCGTAGACCCCATATTATTTACAACATAGATTCAGCCGTTTCCCAAAGTTTTGTATTCACATAGTTTAAAGATGTGATGTTTTTTAAACTTCGTAAACTTGACTTTCTTCCATTTTTTGTTTTATACTCAAGACCTCCACGGACAAATTTTTCTTGTACAAGGTTGAATGTTGTCCATAAATCGTCACCTGAATCTTCTTTTCTCAAAGGTGTTAAAATTTCATCGATATTTAATTCAGCAGGTACAGATCCCATAGACCATCTAAATTTAGATGATTGCTCAACAAAATCAATCTTTTCGTCAATAGTTAAAATTCTTTCCATCATTTTACCAACCGAATGTTCAATCTTAGGTAATTTTTTCGCAAAATTCTCACTCAACTCTTTAACTTCATCTAAAGTAAAAGAGTTATGACGAATATTAAATCTTTCTGAAACAGATGCTGGAACAACAAGTCCGTTACTACAGACCAATCGGTAAAGACCGGCTCCTAAGGAAAAACCAGAAGTACCGTTGTGGGAGTTGCGAACAATTGCTTCAACTAAAGTATCCCCGACTTTTGGTAATTGACCATTACGGAATTTAACTTCATGTAAAGCGTGGACCCCTTTTCCTGTTTGAGTGACAGATGATACATCCCAACCCTCTCTTTCAAAATATTCAATTACCTGATCTGTAGGTACAAAAGAGTATTTGTTAGACAATTTGTTTGATGGTTCTGTTGCGAACACTGAAGGTGCCACTTTTTTAATTAATTCTGGTGTGTAAATCATAAGTATAAAATTTTATTATACCACAAAGATAACACATTTTTTAAAAACTACAATATTTTTTTATTTTTTTTTAATTTAAAAATATATCACCAAATTTTGTCTTCATTATATGTTGTTCAATTTTTTCAATTGATCCCAATTTTTCCGATAACTCAGGTGCTTTTAATTCTAAAACTATATCTAATATTTGTTGTTTAGTTAAAATATAATCATCACCATTGTCTACATTTTCTAATGATTTTTCTCTCATTTTTTGGAAGAACTCATCTTTTTGTGCGGTACCAACCAAATCCATAAAATCACTAGGGTTATTTTCAAAAAAAGTGATCATTTGACGTATGTAAACTTCTACATCTATATTTTTCATAATTTATATTTTAGAAAACAATTCCAGTACAGTGTTGTTTCATTTCTTCAGGGAAATGTATGTACCAAAAATCTTCATCAGGTGTCATATATTCTTCAAGTTTTTTAGGTACTTTAATATTTGGGTTAGATCCTTGGAGTGAGAAGAATTCTAAACAAGTTAAATTAATCATTGATTCCGGTAATCTCTCTAATTCTACGTTATTTTGTAAATTTAAAAATGATAACTGAGTACAATTTCCAATACTTTCAGGTAATGATTTAATCATACCATCAATAACTAAAGTTTTAAGTTCTGTAAATCTACCAATCGACTCAGGTATATCCACGGCAACCACATCATTTGTTTTATTTTCCATACTAAAGAATTCAACATTATCAGGAATTGATTGGAAAAATTCTTCAAAACCAAATAACGCTATATATTTAGACGCATCATCTTTAGGGTATTCTAATTGAATTGATGTTCCCATTTCTTTATTCGATAATTCTTCCGCATATTTTCTTTTCAATTGTCTAAAATATGGTCTCATTTCTTTAGATTTTATCGCCTCAATATCACTTGTAGTTAATTGATTTAATGTTTTTGTTAATAATTTTTCTTTTTTCTTTGAAATATAATAAGACATTGCCCCATCTTTAAGAGCTTTTACCATAGATCCACTTAATTCAGTTCCAAGACCAATATATTTTTTTTGTAGTTCTTCAGGAAGATTTCCAAAAATTATATCTCCATTATTTATATTTTGGAAATCAGGACCTCTTAATTCCATCCATAATTCAACCTCTTCAACACTACCTAATTCTTCAATAGGATCCGTAGTTCTAAGGTTGTATGATTTATATCTTTGCATTTTATCTTGATCCTCCGCCGTAAATGGTTTTGCCTCAAGATATTGTTTTTTACCTTCCAATGCAGGTACTTTTCTAGTAATTTCATCCCAATCAATTGTTTGAGCACCAGCAAATCTTCCCGAATTTGTTCCGTCCGCCAATCTCATATCACCATATCTATCAACAAGGACTACAACCGCATAATTAACATCTGATTCAGGTAAATTTTTACTTATAACATAATACAATGTTAAATTTTGATTTAATCTGTAATTGTAATAATAATTACTTGATCCTTCCCAAGATGTACACCATCTTCTGTCAGGTGCGTATTTTTTTCTAATATTAATACATTGTTGTTTTTCATCAGGCGCAAAAATTAATACATTATCATCGTCATATACAATATTAACATCTTCTAAGTCAATATCAGGTAAACTATATTCATCTTCACCCATTGGTGTGTGACCATCAACAATATGTTCAAATTCATCAAATGTCATAAACGCACTTAACTTAGTATTTAATGGAATTGACTCAAAGTGTCTTACGAATCTCTTAACTCTTGGGAGAATAACAGTAAGTGGATCATCATCGGGATTATCCTTCATAAATTTTTCTGTCATTCTTTTTGTTAATTCATTCTCCCCATTTTCATTAAATTTACTAAAAAATCTATTAACAGTATCATTTAATTGTGATGGAGTAAGATCGGTAACTTCTCTTTTAAATAATTTTTGTTCGGGAAATAATGTTTTTAACTCAAAATATTTCTTAATATTTGTTTTCACTAATTGTAGATCAGTACCCTTATGTTTTGTAACAAATTCTTGAGCTAAACCTTCAAGATCTTTTTTTGTTTTTTGTTTTGTTGATTTATCCGCAACTAATTGTTTTACCTTTTCATAACTATGTTTAAAGATATCTTTATCCTCATTATCAAAAGCACTTTTAAATCTTTCAAAATCAGAAATAGTTTTTTTTATTTCATCTTCTGTGTCTTCAGTTTCTTTTGAAAACTTATCAACCAATTTTTTAACTGTTGATTCAGGATATTCCAGTAATATTTTTTTAACGTTTACGTTTTCTTTTACTATTTTAGATAAAACACTAACTAATTCCATAATATTTTTTTATTAATAAATATCTGATAAAGAAAAAAAATTAATAATTCATGATTAGTAATTCTTCCCCCATATTTTGTTTTGTACCTTTCTTCGCAGCGGCGGCTTTTGCAAACTCTTTTTTAACCCAAGTATATTGGTCTTCGGGGAACCATTCGTGAAGAAGTTCAAAATCATAATAAGATAGTGAAAACTTACCTTGTACTCCCTGTAATACGTTTGCCAATCTCTCATGGTCTTGACGATCAAAATCGTGGTTGGAGTAATAGTTTTCAGTTTTCCAATATGGTGGATCCAAATAAATGTAGGTTGATGGTGAGTCATATTTATTGATTACATCTGCGAAATCCATATTTTCAACATCGGTGATTTTTAAAAAGTGATCCACCCAATCAGGTTTCATTAATTTGTCTCTAAAGGTAAGATATTTTGATTTGTATTTTCCTTTAAGGTCAATAAAATTTGATGTCTCAGGTTTAGATCCACTAAAAACTTGCGTTAAAATATAAACGTATTTTGCCGCAATTTCATAATCAGTTTCATTTATTTTAAATCCCTCGTTAAATACCTCAGTTTGGAATGAAATAAATTGATTACGATATAATTCAGGTGTATTTTCAACACCCAATTTTTGACAATCAATCGAATTTATTGCTCTTAACAATTCATTTGGGTTTTGAACACATTTAAATAAATTGTAATTAAGTGGATTAAAATCATTATACACAACTTTATTTAAGTTAGGAAATTGTTTTAAATCCATATTGTAGAAACACCAAAACATACCTCCAAAAGTTTCAAGATACGTTTCCATATTTTTATCATAGAAAGGGACAATCCACTTCCCAATTTTACTTTTACCGCCTATATATGATACCATAATTTTTTTAATGTAAAAATAGTTATTTTATATTTATATGTCAATTATTAATATTTATTATTAATAAAAAAGAAATTATGGAAGAAGAAATGAAAACTGAAGCAACTCAAGTTACCGGATGTAGAAAATGTAAACAAACAACAGGTAGAACTCAAAAATTTGTTTTTATTACCGGAGCAGTAATGTTTATTCTATCAATATATGGATTCATATCATTAATTTATGACATAAAATCTTTATTTTAATCTCTATTATATCTTAAATATTGATTAATTAATAGATCACCTTGCTGTTGATATTTGAATCCTTTACCTTTAACCCTTAATGGTGTTGATGTGTCTATATTTTTAGGGAATTTTACACTCATTGACCCTTCAGGGTGTGGCACTTCAAAGTTTCCTTTTTGGAAATCTTCTATATTAAGAAATGCGTTATATATTAAATTTGGACCTGATTTTTCAAAATTACCTTCACCGATTGTTCTAATTCTTATAACTAAATTACCGTAACCCCCATTTCTATAATCCCCAAGACCTTGTAATCTTAAAAACTGACCATCATCTATACCATGAGGTAATTGTATATCAATTGTTTTGATTTCATTTTTAACACCTTGACCACCACAAGCGTAACAAGCCGCAGTTGTAATTTTTCCAACCCCATTACACGTCCCACAAGCAACCTGTATAATTTGTACAAACATTCCTGACCCCATTTGTTTAACGGTAAATCCTTGCCCCCCACAAGTATGACATACTTTCTTTTCTCCACCAGTACCATTACAAGGATTACACTTATCTTTTCTATTATAGGTTATAGTTTTTTTACTTTCTCGATAGGATTCTAAGACACCAACACTAACATCAATAACGGTATCATGTACTCTATTCTGTTGTCTTCGATTACCACCAAACATATTATTTAACATATCTTCCATAGATCCGCCCCCAAATCCACCCATGTTAGCAAATGGATTGTTTTTTTGTTGATCGTACTGTTTACGTTTGTTTTCGTCACCTATTGTATCATATGCCGTTGATATTTTTTTAAACTTTTCCTCATCCCCTCCTTTGTCGGGATGATTTTCTTTTACCAATTTTCTATACTTTTTTTTAATTTCATCCTGAGTTGCTTTTTCATCAACTCCCAACACACTATAATAATCTTCCATATTTATTTTAATTAATTTATAATTATACTTAACAAATATATAATAATCAAAATGGATAACTATATAATCGTACTTTTTAAAAATAAAATAAAAAAGAAAATTATCAAGAAATTTAAAACATTTGATAGAGCAAAAAAATTTTATGATGATTTAGTAAAGAATAACGAATCTGTTATATTTGAAATGAAAACAGAGAATGGTAAACCATGTGATTATGAAATTGGATTTTTAGAAAGGGTGATTTCTCATAGACCTTATTTCGTAAGAGATCAATTTGGTAGACAAATAAAAATTGATCTTGATGATCCTGATTTTAATATCACAATTATTAACCAATATAGTAAAGAAGAATTGATATATGATGTTAGTAAATCAAAAAAAATAACGGTTCAAACATTATTAAAACAATATTTACCCAAGATTGGTATTAAAATGATATCAAAATTAAATAATAAAATTGTTATACAAAACGATGATAAAATAAATCTTTTTTCACTTAAAAGTGAAGATGACTGCGATAGGTTAATGGATTCTCTCGTTTCGTATATGTTAAACGAGGGTAGATTTGATTGTATTTTAGTTAAAGATTCGTCAAAAGAACAAAAAAAATATATGTATGATCTTTTATCTGAGAATGGTTATTCTAAATCAGTTCTTTATCGTAGATTTACCACGTATAAGAGATAAGAATCTATCAATAAAACTTTCTTTTTTAATTTCTTTGGGTGGTTCAACAATCTTAAATGTTCCATCTAAAATAAAAATGACCTCAACACCTGATAGATCTATTTTGAATTGATTATATCCTTGATCTATTTGCCTAAAATTTGATTGTACTTTTTTAAAATCTTCAAGAGGTAATTCAAGTACTATTGCACTTTTACCATTTGGAAATAGTGTTTGAGTGGCATCTGTTATTAATGCCAATTTTTCAATTATCCCATCAATACTTTTTTGATTTTCTGCCATAATGTTAATCTTATTTCTTCTTTTTCAATAGGAATAATATCTTCTTTTTTTATTTTTTTAATTTGATCAATAAATTTATTTTTTTCATTTATTAAATCAAGTTGATCTTTTTCAATTTCATTATTAAGCCATTGTTGCATTCCCTCCAACCGGCTTGATGGTTTCTTCTGAGTCATCTAATTCAATTTTTTCTTCGGTGATTTCAAATTTTAAGGCTTGTAAGTTACCTAATTTTTCTTTTTCAAACATTTTCTTTAACTCATCAACTTTCAACTGAAATAATCTTTCTTTTTCTTCTCGTTCTTTGTTGTAAGCAATTATATTTTTTATATTTGATATTATCTCATCTACCGACTTTTCATCAAATTCAGAAACAAAAGAGAAAAATCTAAATCCTTGTTTTGATTTTTCATTTTCCACCACTTTTTCTTCATTGACATACTTTTTAGGTAATTTCCAACTTTCTGGAAACTCAATATCAAATGAAAGATATGTTTTTAACTTCCTAACAGATTGTAAATATGGGAATAATATTGTAAATTCCTTAAATAAGCTCATTTATACTTGTATTAAATATGTTATTAAATAACTTAATGCTAAACCATTGAATAGAATCTCCCTACTACTTAAAACCATTCTTTCAGGATTAGCTTGTAGTAAGGAGATAATAAATTTGAACGTTGTTCTCGTCAATAAAATTGCTGAGAAAACAAAAACAAATAAATATATTGTATTAATATTAGTCATTTTTTCTTGCTTCCAAAATCTCACCTCTAAGTGTTTGTAACAACGCTTTCAATTCTTGTGATGTTTTTCTAGCACGTGTCCCAGCACTTTTATTACCACCGTAGAATTTAGTTACATCAACATTTAATTCTTCTGTTAACGTTTTAATTTTTTCTAAAGTTTCCATTGTTTAAAATAATAATTGTTTATTTTTATATAATCAAATCTAAATCAATAAATGTTGTTTGTAAATACTATAGGAGTATATTTTTATCCAACGACTTATATATACTAGATATCATATCTAAATCAGATTTAGTGAAAGGTTTTTTTCTATCAAAAACATCAGTAAAAAAAGTAGCAATAGAATTTTTTATTTTATCTTCTTTTTGTAAATAAAATATTTCCATAAAGAAATCTAAAAAATAATCAAGGTGCTCACCCTTTTCATTAAAAACAATACTTTCTTTATTGAAATTCTCTATTGTTTTCTTCCAACACCATTGAAAGTGGTTTTTTTTATCCTCATCTGTCATAATGATTTTTGTTTCAGATCCACTATCATCATCACCCAAGTATGTTTCAACTATTAGATAATATAACGAAAAAGTGAAATCATAATATAAATCCATTTTTTCCGGTATTATATTATTAATTCTAAACCAAATATCAACATCCTCAGGTTTCATTGGTTGGGTTATGTAATTAAAAAAATTCTCCATAGATTTATACCTATGGAGAAATTATAATAAAGATATGGTATATGTAAATTATTGCGTTTTTTCTTTATATCCCATTAAAGTTTTCATTCTATCAAACTCTTCATTTAATTTTTGAGTTTTTTTATCGACACTTTCAAGTTTAATGTTAACTCCACTTCCTGAGTTTTCACCAGTACCATCAGTTACAGGTTGTTTAGATTTTCTATATGCCGTTTCTTTTGCTTTATGGAATTTTTTAGCTTTTTGTTTTTTAACTAATTTTTCACCTAATTCAGTTTCTTCCGCATTAGCCCACTCAGGATTATTACCGGTTCTAGCCGAACCTTTGATATTATCTTTTACCCAATCTTCATCGTATTCAATCTCTTCGGGAACAAAATCTTCCATTCCAGGTCTCATGTAATCATCTAAAAACTCTTTTCCACCGTCAGACATAACATAAGCCTTTTTACTCATTTTTTCTAACTCACCATTACCTTTTGGAAAATGCTTAGGATCTGTTGTGAATTTTTCTTTTGATCCATCTTTTGTGTAATCAGTAATTTTCTTACTAAATTCACTCATATAATCCTTATTTTCTTTACCGGATCCTTTATGTGCTTTCTCATATGCCGCTAATCCCGCCGGTGTTTTCCCTTTCTTAATATTATCTTTTTCCTCCATGACAATTTGCTCTATCATGTCAACAATTTCACTTTCGGTAAATAATTCAGAATCATTACCCGATTGTAATTTATATAAGATTCCTTCTTCTAATGAAGAGTTATCAGTATATTCTTTATTACCAAGTTTAAATTTACCTCCTTTTGGTGTGTGTCTTAATTTGTCTGTAAATGCATTACCTTCCGAAGTTTCTTCTTCTTCCATTGACCATTTGTCACCACATTCCATACATTCACCACGATTTTCTTTTGTTTCTTTTTTCTTTCTTAACATTTTAAAATCTTCCGCATCAATCTTATTATTATGATTTTTGTCTATGTTTTTTTGTTTACCTAATAATCTTTCAGTGATTTCTTCAATATCTAATTTACTAAAATCATCTAAATCTTCATCAGGTATCAATGCCCCATAATTATCGTCTTGAAATATATTGTGTTGTGATCCACCTTGAGGGTAGTTAGTTCTACCTTTATAAGTTAATTCTTTTTTACCATCTAATTTATCAAACTTTTTTGGGTTGTACTTGTATTTTTTACCCACTTCAAATTCGTCAGGTCCAAGTTCTAAAACTTCTCCTCCCTTCATATATCCACATTCCATACACATTCCTTCAACCATAGGTGATCCACATTCACAAGTTTCACCTTCCTGAACATAATCAAATGAAGATCCTGGTTTATTAAATTTTAATTTTTCCATTACCTCTTTTGCTTTATCTTCTAAAGTTTCATTAAGAATTTTCTTTAACAAAACGTCATAATATTTTTTGTTTTCCATTTCTTTGTTTTTATATAAATATCATTGTTTATTCAATTTTTCCATTTCCAAATAAATTATGTTTCTTATATAACTCTCTGTTATACCATAAGATTCACTTATATTTGATATTACTTTTTTTAACCCTTCATTTTCGAAGATTTTAAGAGCATTAATATCTCCCTGATTACAATATGGAAATTTTTTACACTTTTTCTTAACTTGAACAAACTTACCACCAGGAATTTGAGTTTTACGGCTTGGTCCCCAATCTTTTTTGTTAGTTGACTTCGCCCACATCTTGGGAGTTGAGTATTGACCTGATGATGAGGTACTCACACCTTCTTTTGCCTCAACCCTTTTAGGTCTATTACAAGTACAATTCTTTTCTATATTTTTACACTTTTCACAATATTTTTCTTCTTTCATTTCTTTAGACGAAAAAAGTTGACCTGAATACGCTCCCGCAGATACCGCACCAGTTTCTTTAAATTCTTCTTTTTTACCTTTGGTCACATTTAATAATGAATTAAGAAAATCGTTAAGATCTTCAGGTTCCTTCAACATTTTTTTTAATTCAATTTTTATTTTATTACCTGATAATTTTTTGTTTTTTACCAATAATAAAATATCTTTTAAATCACTCTTATCTTTAAGATAATCCTGTGGTTTTGTTTTTTTCTTTTTTTCTTCTTCGGCCATAGGTTGGAAATTTTTTCTTTGTTTAGCCAATTCGGTTCCAGTAACCCTTAAATCGGTAGCATTTTTATTATATTCTTTATTAAATAAATTAATTAAATCCATTATGAACTTTTAAATTTAGATTCCCAAAAACTTCTTTGTTGGTACATTATGGTATAAAATTCCCTAAACGATTTAATTATTAATTCTTTAACATCTTTTTCCAACTTACCCCTTTTCATTTCCTTAGAAATTCTTTCCACTAATTTATCCTCAAATTGTTTGGCAGTAGAAGATCCTAAAAAATCTTTGATTTCTTTTTTTATAAGTGTTTCAATTTCTCTTTTGTCAGCCTGAGTTAATGCCATATTAATTTGTTACTACTTCGTATGTTAATGCCCCTATGATAACAGCGGAAACTATCTGTATTATTGTATTTTTTCTTTTTAATTTTTTATTATCTGAAGTAAGATCTTTATTTATGTTATCAACAATTTGAAACTTTTCATTTGTTTTTTGTATTATAGTTTCACTAGTTTTAACTTTTTCTTCCATAGTACTAATGACAGATTGTTGTAAAACAATTTTTTTATTTAATTCAATAACCTCATCTTCTGTTAATTTTAAAATTGCAGTAGTAGAATCCAATTTATTTAAATCTAACATTATTTGTTTACCGACAGTATATGGTAGACAAATTTCTGTTGTATCAGATATTTTGATGGTTTGACCAAAAGTTGTCATACCCAATGTCATAAATAATATTAATAATAAATTTTTCATAACTTAAAAATTATATCTTGATCGTAATAAACTATCAACTTGTTTAGCGTTAGAGTTTTTTATTTCATTACCCTTTTGTTGGTAATAATTGTTAACAACTTCTTTCTTAACTTTTATGTTTGAGATTGTTGAATCTATTTTCATAATTTCTTTATTGTATTCAGTTATTTTTTCATCTAACTGTTTTTGATAATTAATCATACTATCAATATCTTTATTAAGTTGTTCAATTCTTTTCTTATCCTCTTTGGACATCCCGTTATCTTTACTTGTGAGATCGTATACAAATAACCCAATTAAAATTATCATAATTAAAGTCATTATATATTTAAAATTTTCATCTAAAAAATTTTTCATTGTTCACTAATTTTTTTTCTTGTTGATATTATCTTAGACCATTTAGTTTTAAATTTTTCATAGTAGTTTTTTAACTTTGTTGTCATTTCAGTAAACTCATCATCAAGTTTGATCATAGTACCATTAATATATACTCCCTTAGATTCACCGATTGAGAAGAAAAATTCAATATCTAATTCTGTAATTTTTCCTGACCATTCCACATTTGTTGGATATAAATTTAATTTATTAAAATCAGCAATTTCAGTTACATCTTGTTTAAACTCATTCATACTTTCTTGAAATGCAACTTTATCATCTGTGGTTAATTGTAAGTCACTTGTATTTTTACTATGTATAACTAAAATACCACCCGAAATTCTATAAGCCTTTTTCTTGTCTGATTTCATTTCTTCATAATCTTCATCTTCTTCAGGTTTTTCAGCCGTTTCATATTCCGTATCATCTTTAATTTTATCATCAATATCTTTCATGATATTAATTCTCTCATCCGGATTTTCAACAGGTTGTTCGGTTAGTATACCATAAGTTTTTCTTATGCTATTGTATTCTTCATTTAATTTATTTCCACCAATTAATTTTCTTGATGCAGATAATAATTGTTTTAATTCTTCGTAGTTATTCATTGTATAATTGTTTTAAAAAATATTCAAAATTAAAAGCCGGACTAACATCAGTAAAATCACTATCAAAATTACTTCTTGTTACGATACCTTCAATTTTTTCAACACCATTTATTTTAGTATTATGTTCAACACTCCTTAATGGAATTGACGTTTCTTTTGTTATTTTAACACATAGTTTAGCAGTTAATTCTAACTGTTCCTCAACATATGGTTGCCAAAAGAAATAATCTCTCCATTTCCGTTCAAAAACCTTTTGATTATAAATATCCCCAATCCAATTAATGTGTGAATTTTTTAGTGGTTCTTTTTCTAACCATCCTAAATTTTCTAATGAAATAACAATAGAATTCTCATCTACTTTTTTATTTCCATTATATTTACCGTACTCATCATTCTCTAATAACTGTAAAATCTTACCATCTCTTGTTACAATATAGTTTGGTATTTTATCGTATTTACCGTTATATCTATATTTTAGTGATTGTAAATAATCCTTTACGTTTCGGGATGTGTTGGTGAGGATAATTTGTTTTTTGTTTTCGTTCTTCCCCTCCGATTGGAAGTTCCCGTATTTCATTAGTTCATTGATCATTGTTTTTGGTATATCTTAATACTTTAGGTCCTTCTTGGGTTGTAGTGGTGGTTGTTGTGTTATCTGTAGTAATTTCTGTTGTCACATAAATTTCATCGTCCTCAAATAACTCATTTAATTCCGGAAGTACTTTACCTTTTTCAACAAATACCTCAACAGGAACCTCAACAATTTTTTCCACTTCTTTAATAACTTCAACAGGAACCTCAACAATTTTTTCAACAACAATTGGTTCAACTTGAGGAGTATCATTTACAATATCATGACCACTAATACTTTTTTTCTTATTATTTTTAAATGCCTGATTGGTGGCAATAACTAACGTAATTGCTAAAGGATCAAATACAAATATTAAAAGTAAAATAAAAAGATTGGCAACTTTTTTAACATTCCATCCGGTTATTTCGCTAATATATTTAATAGATCCCAATTCACTACCCTCTAACTCCGCAGATTCCATATCAAGTATTTCTATATCCAATTTAGTAATACTGTCATTCATATCATCAATACGAACAGATACCTTATCTCTATTTTCAGTGGTAAGTTTTAATTGATCTTCAAATGATTTACGGTTAGCATTATTCGCTCTTGTGATAAGTTGACCAGTTTGTCTATCAACTGATTGTGTTGTAGTATTGTTAGACAAACCGTCACGTAATTTTGATATATCTTTATCTAACACATCTTTTTCTTTTTGTAGTTCTAATTTAATTTCATTAAAACGTTCTTTTTTAACCTCAATGTTTTTAATTCTTTTGTCATTAATTTCAAGTTTAGCAATATTTCCTTGAAATCCTGTACTTAATAACCCATATATTCCAAGTGATGTGATCAGAGATAAAGTTATAAGTGCAATTGTAAGATATGTTTTTAAAACACCGTATGTTTGTTTCCACTTGTCGTGTAAATAAGTCGCTATTGCAATTTTAGAAATTTCAAGAAAGGAACCCATAATTATTACGGGTAATGCCACCCCAACGAACACCACTGATAACCCTACTACACTATAATATGCTGCGGTACCAGATAATCCAAGAGCGCAAAATAATAAAAACCAAGGTAAAAATTTTTCTTTCATATAAATTGTTATGTGTATATAAATATCAATAATAAGGTATTTATAATTATATGTCATCACTTAGGAAAACAATATTAAAACATTTAATTATTGAAAGGGTTATTGGTAATATGTCAGTAACTATAAATTCTAATTTTTTTATTGAGATTGATAGAGAGAACCATGCTTGGGCAAGAAGGACAAGACCTGATTTAGAAGGAAAAGGTGAAGATTTAACCGGTAAATATAGTTATGATTATAATCAAAGAGAAATAACTAATTCGGAAATAAGAGAAATTTTAATTAAAGCAAAAAACCAAATTGCAGAAAAAATAGTATCTCATGAAATAAGAAGTTTTAAAAGATTTGTTGTTAAATCATTAAAATGGGAAATTGCCCTCGCAATTCAACCTAATCAAAACGATGATTTGTCTTGGACATTGAAAGTAATTACAGTTTTCAGAGAATCAAAAGACAATCCATTTAGAGTCGCTGATTGGCAGACAGTTATATGGGTATAAAAAACCCCCACCGGTACCAGTGGGGGAGTGTAGTTTCATCTTACCGTATAGATAAGATTGAGGAATTTCACCCAGGGATCCTCGTGTCCCATTCCGCCGAGTTATATGGGTAATCTCGGTTCAACCCATTTCATAATTAACGATCCTCAATTGTAAATCCCGCAGAATCAACATATGGGCCGTTATCAATTAAAACCTCAATTTTAATTTTACCATCAATAAATCTTGAGACAGAACAAAACTCAATTTCAACATCTTCTTCAATAGTTTTTTTCAAGGTTAAAAACTCTTCTTCATTTACCAAACATCCACATTGAGTTGCCGGTGAATGATATACTTTAATTCTATACGCCCCAAATGGATCCTCAAGTTTATTTTCAACCATTATTAAATTTTCAAATTTGTAATCTTCCGTACCGTCTTTTGTTACAAATTTTCCATCCTCATTTCTTTTGTAAGTTGCCGAATAATGATAACCACAGTTGTTACAATTTACATATTCTTCACCGGTTTTATAGTAAAAATCCGAAAAAGCCTCGTGTTTGCAATTTGGACACTCAATATAGTCAATTACGCTTCCCATGTTATTTTTTATTTAAATATTTCAACAAATATACAATCTTTTTTTTTATTAACAAAATTTTTATTACAAATAATCAAATAATTCTGAACTATCGTTTCTTAATCGTCTTAATGCCTTTTCTTTAATTTGACGTACTCTTTCTTTTGTTAACCCAAAATCAGATCCAATATCTTCTAATGTTCTTGGTGTTCCTGTTATACCAAAATAATCACCAATTATTGATTTTTCTCTATCATCTAAAACATCCATCAATTTCATCATTTTTTCTTTTAGAATATCTTTTGTATTAAAAACCGCATCAGGTGCTTCAGCATCTTGATTTGCAATCATATCAATAAGAGTATCCCCCTCATCATTAATTCTCATATCTAAATCAATTATTGATGGTAAAGTTGAGAATTTGTCTTCCAACTTTTTCCCCGTTTGTTCCAATTCTTTTTTAGCCCTGTGGAGATCCTGAACAACATTAACCGGTAATCGTATTGTTCTTGCATTATCATTTAAGGACTGAATTATTGATTGTTTGACCCACCAAACCGCGTAGGAGATAAATCTAAGATCTTTACCCCAATCAAAATTTTTAATTGCCTTCATTAAACCGTAATTACCCTCAGCAATTAAATCTTGTAAATCTAATCCTTGATTTTGATATTGTTTAGCAACAGTTATAACAAATCTTAGGTTACCCGTAAGAAGTTCTTCTTCTATTTGTTTTCTTTCTTTATCTGAAATCTGGTCTGATTTCATTTTAACAGCTAACTCTCGCTCTCTATCGGGAGTCATTACTTTAATTTTTCTGATGTCTTTAAGGTAGTGGTAAACTTCGTCTTGGTTAATGGGTATTCCTAAGTTTTTATCTTTCATTTATTAATTTAAATTGATTGTGAATAATTATCTAATTTTTCTTTTTCTTCCTTCGTTAAGGATTCTACTCCTTTTTCTTTAATTTTTTCTAATATCTCATCTATTGTTAAATTACATATATTTGAGTTATGTTTACCAAAATTTTCTTTTAAAAATTCAATAAAATTTGAGGATGGGTCGTGATCTTCATTATTCTCACCAGTAACTTGTATTAAATGTTTTAAATGTTCAGGTTCCATATTAGAAGAAATAGTTTTTGGTGTTGGTATTAAAACATACTTAAAATAACTGGTGTCTTCAGTCATAATATCAACATAAATTGATAATTCGCTTTGCGACATTTCAGTCACAAAATTGAAAATTACGTGTGACGGACCATAAACATATTTAATCTCGTCAGAATCAACAATTGGTGATAATTCAGTTGCAATTTGATGAATATCATCTTCGGTTTTTTCACCTTCCGGGTAGTAAACAAAAAGTAAGTACTTCATATATTTGTGTTTTTAATTATTTAAACAAAGATAAGAAAAAAATAGTACTTATACTAATTTTTTTTTCATTTTTTAGGGATTTCAGAATATTCTTTATCATTATTTAATTTATTCCTCTGATCACTTAAAGACATATTACAATGTCCACATATATATCCAAGAACCGTGTCATCAATGTGGTGTTTATGCCAGTTACCGTTCCAAGATCTTTCACATTTTGGACAAATATCTCCTTTTTTTGGTTTAGGTATTTTTTTAGATTTTTTAAAAACTTCACTTCTACCATTATTTATTTTTTTTGAACATGATATACATAATGCGTTTGATCTCATCAAATACCCATTTTTATCAACTCTACCTTGATAAAAGGTAAATTCAGTTGATGGTAAAAATTGTAAACATTCTCTACACTCCAAAAGATCCTGAGGTATCCCCATTGTTAAAATTAATTTAACATTCTCTAAATTTTCTTTAATAATAATATTATTTGATTTAGTGTTTGTTAAAAGATCTCTTTTTGATAGTTCCTTCATTATTTCATCTAAAGGAACATCAGATAAATTAACTTTACACATACTAATTTATCACTCTTGACACATTATTTTCCTTTGTAATTTTTACAATTGTGTCACCCCACTGACTTATCATTGGGTTGTGACTAATAAGGAACACTTTACCAAAATATTCTTTAATTTTTTGGAAGAACTCAGATACCATTTCAAGATTATCATTTGATATCTTACCAAATACCTCATCAAAAACTACAATGTTTGGTTTGGGTAAAGTACAGATCTTACTAAGAACCGATCTTAACGCCAATGATGCGATTGTTCGTTCGTAACCAGATCCTGAGACCATTAATTTTTCAATACCTGTACTATTATCAACCATTAAGAACTCAACCTCGTTTTTATCGTTAATTCTAATCTCTAATTTGAAATAACAACTATCTTCCATCAATCTTTGAAGTTCTGAGTTAATTAACGGCATCATTGTTTTCATAATGATTTTTGATAACCCATTTTTACCATACGCTTCCAAATAAATTTTGTAGATTTTTTCTCTACTTTCTTCGGATTTAATTTTTTCAATCAACCCTTTGTTATTCTCAATCTTTTCATTCAACGATTTAATTTGATATTCGTTATTAGAAATTTGAGAATTTTTGGTTTTTTTGATGTTATCAAGTTCATCTAATCTTAGATCCGCTTTAATTAACATTTCGTCAATCTTAGTGTTCTCTTTGATCTTGTCCTGAACTTTACCCCAACTTTCCAATTTACCTTTTAAGGAACCAATCTTAAGGTCACAGCTTTCAATACTCAACTCATACTTCTCTTTGATAAGTTTGTTTTTTTCATACTCATCAAAATCTTTTTTAAGTTGTACAAAAGCTTGTTCTTTGCCAGTCAAATCCGTCATTAACATCTCTTTTTCGTTTCTTTGACGGATAAAGTCAGCAAGTTGACTGATTTTTTGTTGGGTTATTGAAGCATTCATTAATTCAATTCCACAGTGCTCACATTTGATACCATTACTCACAGAACTCTTCAATTTCTCAATTTCATTGATCTGCGTATCAAGTTCAATTTTCAACTTAAAAGTATCGTTATACTCCTCCTTAATTTTATCATGTTGGTCTTCATGATAAAATTCTTTTGGTTCAATAACTTTAAGTTCTTCTGCTTTCTTCTGAAACGCTGTTTTTTCTTGTTCCAAAGAATCAATTTCCTCTTGAGTTTTGGTTGGGTTCATCAAACTGATTTCATGGTCAATATCACCATGTTTTTTCTTCAACATATCATCACGATATTCTTTCCCTTTTAGGATTTTCACATCAATATCGCCAATCTCTGTTTTTAATACATCAATTTGATCATTTAATTCACCGATTTGAGTTGCGTAAGATTCATTATCCGTTTTCAACATTTCAGAATTATAAATGTTTGATAATTTTGACTTGTTAAAGTCCGAATAAACTTCTTTTGCAACTTCCTCTTTCCGTTTCAAAAACTCAAGTCCCATAAAACGAGACAATACTTGACCTCTTGCTGTTGGTTTTGATTCCAACAATTCTTCAAGATTTGTTGCCGTAGTTAAAATGGTCATAAGGAAATCTTCCTTTGTACCGATGGAATTCTTAATGAACGCCTCAGTTTCCCTTCTTTGTTCTCCTGTGAAGTTTTGTAAACTCCCGTCAGCCAATTTCTTGAAGAAGTCCAATTCTGTCTTAACATTCCATTCACCTTTCTTAGAAAGTTTTCGTTCAATGTTTCTAACAATAATATACTCTTCCCCATCAATTGTGATCTCACCTTTAACCGTTACTTTGTTTTTGTCAGTAAATCGGTTGAAGATTTCTTCCGCTTTGGTTGTTTTTGTTGTCTCATTAAAAAATAAGAACATTAACAAATCCACAGTAAGAACTGTTTTTCCCCCAAAGTTTGGCGGATTTGATTCTACAACTACAACTCCGTCACATTTATCAAAATCCAATCTTTGGTTCTCACCATAAGATAAAAAATTAGAAAATTCAATATTTCTGATATACCATTTCTTAAATTGAGTTGTCTCAACTTCTTCCTCGGTCATTTTATTCTCAACCATCGTATTAATTCTTAACACATCATCCAAGTATTCATTATACCCTTTTGATTCTAAGAATTTTTTCAACAAGTCAAGTTGGTAATTAACATCCGCAACGTTAACAGATACATCAATACTCTGCATTGTATCTTTTTCAACGTTTTTAACCTTTGTTAATACATTCACATTAGTTGTGTTATACTTTTTTTGGAAGTAATGTTTAACACTCTTAATCTTGTCTTGTGTGAAATTCTCAGGTACGTCTTCCCATACAACTTGTATTGATGGGTTTTCAAACGTAGAGAAATCTAAATCTTTTATCATTATATTGTAATTAAATAATTTTGGGGGATTAAACAAATCCATTTTATTTTTCTAACTCAGAGATTTGGTCTTCAACTTGTGGTTCATTTACATCAATAGTATCAACAACTTCAAACCCTAAATCTTGACCATTTAATTCAACATTTACATTCTCATTGTTTTCCATTGCCATTTTTTGAGCCTCAAACATTCTCTCAATCGCTTTCTTCATTGCATATTTTTCTTGTGCAATTTTTCTGTTTCGTTTTTCAACTTTTGCTCTGTGTGCTTTTGCCGCTTTTCCCATTTTTTATTGTTTTTATTTATTATTAGGTCTATTTTCTTCAAACCATTCAATTATTGCATTTATACCCCAAACTGAACCGGCTGATAACATTCCATCAAAAAATACGGAATAATATTCATTAAGTCCAATGAAATGTGAAATTGGGGAAAAAAAAGTTAAGGATAGAAAAAATCCAACCCAAGTCCCTGTACATAACATACAGGAAATTAATTCAGAAACAAATTTAAAAAATGGTCTTGTTAAAAACCATCCTTCATATGTTCCCGCTTTTCTAATGTTGTCTCTTAATCCATTAAAAATTGATCCGTACACTAATATTGTAGTCATACCATATGCTACAATCATCCAAATTAATAATTCCATTATAATCTATTATTTAAATTTGATCCCCTGAGGTACACCGCGTTTTTAGATGGTGTGTTGATATTCTCAAGGTCTCGGTTTATTTTTTCTAATTCTTTTATTCTTTCGTTTTTCATTTGAAGTTCTTTTCTAATAGATTGAAGTGTATCTTGCAACATACCCATTTTTTCACTATTAACTTCAACTTCTTTTATTATTTCAACCGGTGGTTTGTCTAAAATAATGTCTAAATTACGTCTAAGTTCGTCTAACTCTTCATCCTTTTTAGACATTTTATTTTGGAAAATATTTTCCATTTCTTCCGTTTTAGTAGAAAATTCTTGTCTAATATTGTCAATTTCAACACACTTAATCGAAATTTCTTCGTTTAACTGTTCTATTTTTGACAATAGTTCATTTATCTGTGTGTCATCGGAGATTTGGATTATTTTTTCAACTTCTTTGATCACTTCAATAGGTACCTCAACAATCTTTTCAATCTCTTTAATTACCTCAATTTCCTTTATAACTTCCCCACTTACTTCCCCACTTACTTCCCCACCTATTAGACCATATCTTTTAATATCAAATCCTTGTTTAAAACATAAGTACATGAAATTATCAATGTTCTTTATATTTTCAGATTCACAAAATGCAGACACTGCCTGCATTGTTTCTCTACTAAATATTTTGGAGTTTTTCTGTTCCATTTTCAATATCTTCAAATGATTTTATGGAGAACTTTAAAAATGGTTTTGGGTTTGGTAAATCCACATAAGAATATTCTTTCGTTTCTATATCGTAAATACCATATCCGTGTTTCCCAATACTTTCACCAATATTTTGTTGAATTGGACTTCCAATCATATATCCTTTTCCTGTTTTGAATTTGAACTCTTGTCTTTTGTGAATGTCCCCACATAATACGGTTTCTAAACCATTAAATTTTTCAACATCGTACGCTTCTTCACCAAAGTCAAAACCAAGATCCGTTTTCATACCTTGTATTGGCCCATGAAATAAACCTATTTTAATTCCAGTCGCAACATTTAAATCAGGAGGAATATTACCCTGATATTGTGAATATACACACCAACTGATGTTTTCGTCCTCATAAACACCTCTATCCTTATAATAAAATATATTTTTATTATTAAGAGAATTAATGATAGGTGACAAAGCATCTAATCGTTCAGTATTATTAACCAAAAAATCGTGGTTACCTGGAATTATAATTGTCTTTGCAATGTACGAACATTCTTTTAATAACCAACTCACCATCTCAATAAGTTCAGGTGTCATTTGATTTTTAGAATGAACAAGATCTCCGGTAAATACAATTCTATCCGGTCCCAACTCTTTCCATTGGTTAATTGCCGTTTCTAAAATTGATCTATATTGATCATGATCTTTAAATAATCGAATATGTAAATCCGAAAAATGTATTAATTTTTTAATCATTTAATTGTGTTTTTGTTTCGCAAGTTATTTCCCAAGGCGGACTTAAAGGATCTTTGTTTGGGGAAAATGGATTTACAGGAACAGGAATTGGTAACCAATCATGTCGTTTTTTTAAATCTTCTAATGAGGATGAATCATCCTTAACTTCCTTCATTTTTTGAAGTATTAATGTAATCTCTTCATTCCTATACTGTGTCCAATGTCTATTGGTTACAAATCCATCTAACCAAAAATAAAATTCTTTATATGTCATACTAATTCTCTACAATAAAGATTCGCCAATACAATTCTTGCAAATTTAAATTCTTTAGCTCTGTTTAATTTTAATCCATAAGCAAGTGCTATGGTTTTCAAGTGAGGATAAGCCTCACTTATTGTCATTTTTCCAATTTCCATTTTAATCAAATAATACGAAGTCCTCATTAACAAAACCACACGCATTACACATATATGTTGGGAATGGTACAATTGTGTCCTCCTGACTTCCGGTTAATAATTTTGGTACTTTTTTTAATAATACCACTTCTTTAAAGTACTTTGACCCACAATCATCACAAGTAATTGTTGGTTGTTGTTTAAGATCAATTCTAGGTTTTAAAATATCGTCCATTTAATATATTTTTTTAAGTTTATTTTTTCAAATATTGTTTAACATTCATCTCTAAAATAGTATTAATTGTCTTTTTATCAACTCTATGTTCAACATATTCCCTTTCTTCTGTTATCAAAACAATGATACAACCTAACAGTGGAATGTTCTCATATTTGGACCCCTCTAACATTTTAAGTAATAATTTACCATATAAAGGTAATTGAGTTTTATAATGTCCAAGAGCATTGTCAGGAAGATGTTCCAATGGTTTTTTCATTGGTTTTGTAAACTTATTTGTCTCAAAGTTTTTTGGTTTGTTTGTCTTCCAATCGGTGATGAGTATACCAACTTGACCATTCGTACCAATAACTAACCAAACCTTATCGGGTTGACCTGTATACCCTAATTCAGGATGACCTAAAACAATTTCAGTATCTAATAATACACATCCTCGTTCTTTAAGAAGATCAACGTATGTTTTTCCAGCAACGATCATTGTGTCACTTTTAATAATTTGTTCGGCATCACAATTAAAAACAGGTTGTCTTAATTCTTTTTCAAGACCAAATTCATTTAAAGTATGTTCTTCTAAAAAGAAATGTGTTCTAGACCCAATATTAACAGAATATTCGCCCGCAGCCGCCCATTCTTCTAACAATCGTTGTTGTTCATATGGGTCTCCATTTGCTTTACGATATGATATGCCTTCAGAATCAAACTCTTCATAAAAAGATTTAAGTACTTTAGAAACAGATGGAAAATCATCTCTTAAGTTACCATCAACATCTATCATTGTATATTTATGCGAATCTTCCTCAAAACTTAATTTTAGTTCTTTTTGTTTTTTAGCAATTATACCTCTAATCTCTTTTGCAATTTCTTTTAAATCCATATTTTTTGTAATTAATCCAACAAAGATAATACTTTTTTTTATTAATCCCTAATTTTCACAAAAAAATCTTCAATTTTTCCTCTTAAGTCACAAACATCTTTATCCATTGGTAAATGAACTATCTTTATTCTATCATACAATTCACCACCATTTAATTCACGATATAATTTAACCGCGTTGTCCCAAGCGTCCCCATCTAAAGCAATAATAACATCTCCTTTTGCTTTGGTATATATTTTCTCAAATAAAATTTCAGACATATGTTTACCTAACATTGGTATTGAATTATCTAAAAAAAATCCATCGAAAACCCCTTCAACCAAATATATATCTTTATTCCAATCGATTAATCTTTCGTTGAATATTATCTTGTCTTTTTCCGCTTCGGGATTTTTATACTTAAATTTACTTTTTGTGTCCCAACTTCTAGCAATATAATAGTTTAAATCTCCTTTGTTATTATAAGAAGGTACCACAATTCGACCTGTATGGCTTCCTCGATCACAAAAACCAATATTATATTTTTCTATAATTTCATCAGTTATTCCCCTATTTTTAAGGTAATTATATGCCTGTCTTCTAACAGGATAAACAGGACTTGAGTCCTTAAATAAGGTAAATCCTTCAGGTAGAGTTAACTTTTTTACCTTTCTTTGTTTGGGTTGTATGGTTTCGGGTTTTAAAACATTATACAGTTTTTTTAACTTTCTATTCCCATACTTATCAAATAACTTACCTAAAGATCCATGAGTACCATCAATATCACCACACGACCAACATTTATAAACATTATTTATATAATTTATTTCTAAATTATGTTTGTTCCTACCCTCATCACAAACAGGACAGTTAAATGAAATTTGACCTTTATTAGGATAATGTAATCCATGATCACCTAAAAGATCTTCCAATAATTCTACAATTGCTTCGTTTTCATCCATTTTTATTAATATAGGTAAAATAAAAGAACATATCAACTTCACAAGTTTTTAATAAGTTCTATATTTATAGATATGCCAACAAATATAACAATAAATAACGTTACCGGAGCACAACCGTTTGATATATACGTATGTGATTCACCAATAACAACTTGTATTTATATCGCTACTATTAATACGGTTGATATACCATACAGTTTTGACATACCCGTAATTTATTCTAGTTTAACTGAATTTGTTGTACAAGTAGTGGATAATAATAATTGTATCGTAACCGATACTTTAAATATATAATATGAGTTGTAGTACAAATATCTGCATAAGTGGCACAGGGGTATATGATGATACATATACCATTGATGGTCTATATAATAGTTTAGATTACTATACGGGAGCCACTAATGGTTACTATATTTTTTATTCAACATTAGAAAGTAGATGGTGTTTAGCATCTAATTTAGGTGACCCTTGTATTTTATTTGGTCCAAACCCAACATCAAGTAGTTGTCCCGATTTTTATCCATCAATTTTGTCTGATGGGGTTTGTGATCCAACACCTCCCACACCAGCACCTTGTGATATTGATTTTGACGCAGAATTTGATTGCGATGTTCCACCAACTCCAACCCCTACACCAACCTCAACTTTAACTCCAACCCCAACAATGACTCCCACACCAACTAATGTATGTGGTGGGGTCTCATTAGATGTCACCGCAAACACATATTCACCCACCCCTACACCTACACCAACAAACACACCAACACCCTCATCACCAATTGATAGACCTTGTAATTATGATGGTGTTGCAAAATTTAATAATGTTGATGGATTTATTGTTTGCGCCACAAGTAAGAAATTTGAAGATTGTTTTACCGGTATTGAATACTATACAACACAAACTTTATTTGACTCAGTTGGAAATATATTAGTAGTTGGGGATGTTTATGGTGGTACAATAAACGGTAAATCGTCTTGTTTTATATTCCAAACAATAGTTGATAATATAAGTGGTGGTGATAAAATTGTTATTACCACAGAATATGGCCCTTCTAGTGATGGTAGTTGTTTAGATTGTATTCCAACCACATCTACACCAACACCAACACCAACAATGACCCCAACACCAACAACACCTTGTTCGTGTAATGCATATACAATATCAAACTTTAATTCTGCAGCCCAACTTGGAGTTATTACATTTAACGATTGTTCAGATAATAGATTAGTAGATTTAAGACCGGGATCTATGGGTTGGCAATTTTGGGGTGATCGAGTAATTCGTATTTGTTCCACTACAATACCAACTATTTCAGTAGGTAGCGCTGTAATAGCTAATGTTGGTATATGTTGTAATAGTAATCTTTGTGTTCAATATTTATTAAATAATAATAGTCCAGTTAATGGTCAATCATATGTTTATACCGATTTATCAGGATTATCCACAACTCAAACATTAAATGCGTATCAAAGCATAATTGTTAATTCATTATCAACACCATATTCATTGTTTGGGGCAATAATTGTTAGTGAAACAGGTATACCTTGTTTCCCAAGTCCAACTCCAACCCCAACACATACCACTACCCCAACACCATCAAGTCAAGTCGCATCTTTTAATTGGACGAGCGGATCAAATTGGTGGTCAACAGATGTTTTAGCGTGTAGCAATTATTTCTCATTTGCAAGCAACGGATGGACAACTTCAACTTCAATACCAACTATTGGTACATCATTAATAGATAATGGTACAAATTTACCTGTTTCAGGGCAAAACAATCAATGGATTGCAATATCATCCGTTTCCGCACCAG
>JACCDX011659087.1_pt1 | contig 25504 bp, 25 predicted proteins | sample 7449681 | NCBI WGS metagenome assembly JACCDX01 (sample SAMN15323450, study PRJNA562643) | freshwater metagenome | isolation source: river surface water | place: USA:Blue River Watershed | collected 2017-08-18
AGGGGCCAGCAGGTAAAGATGGGCTAAGTTCTTTATCATCTTCAGGACAGCAGGCAGGGTGGGCTTCATATCACAACAAGGTTGAAAAACCTTTCAAACTTGGCATATCAGAGGGAGACGACGGATGGGTTACAATTTTCCTGTTGTCTGATGGGTTGTCAAATGAAAAATATCTTCCAAAAGGATGCACTCCATTATGGAACGATCACGCAAGAGCCTTTAATTTTAGGGGACTTGAAGAGGGTGCACAAGTATTCATAACATATAGTTTTGAACTAACAACATATAGCAGCAATACAGAGGCCTGGATTAGAACATACTCTCCAAACAGCGATTTGGATGTTGCTCAGTTTATAGGGTCTATGAAATACCAACACACATACCCAATAACAGTTACCCAGCAAGTATTTATAGAAAACCAGAAAATATGGGGTAATGGAGCAGTGCCTCAAATACGTACTGACTATGATGCTTCAGTAATCCTGAAATCTATATACGTCAGCGTGGTATAATAAAACCATGGCATTTCCAGCAACCTACGACTTTAACTACTATAAGGGCGATACCTTTGAATTTCGTATCTACCCAAAAAAGAATGATGGAACGGTTTTTGATCTAAGTGCATACTATATTCCAACAAATTATGCAAACACACCAGATGATGTTACAGACACAATTGCGCCATACGACAGTGCACAGTTTACAATATCAACTGTTCGTGGATCTGCAGGAACACCAATCAAGTGTTTTGCAAGAATATCAGATGATGGGACTTTTGTTCAGTGTGCAATTAGACCAGGAGACTCATCAACACTTGTTGCAGGAACAGAATATGTCTATGACGTTGAAGTAAAAAAGCCAGCAGGTTCTGCAGGAACTGGTCAATATGAGGTTGTTCATACACTTCTTACAGGAATTATAACAATTACAGATCAGGTAACAGGGGCTACCTCTGCAACTTCAGGTGCATAATGGCAGATATCCTATTATCAAATGATGACTTAACTGTCTTTGGAGGACCAGAAACAATTAGTCTGGATCTAGACTTCGGTCCAACGGGAGATAGAGGGAGTTTGATTGTAGGAGTTCTTGGAGACCCAAGAGATTCTTCTGTTGCTGATTCAATTGTTCAAGATATTCAGGCATTGGATATCGCAGTTGACTATAGCCCAAACTCATCAACGTACAAAACAGTATTTCAATATGTATCAACTGGATCTGGACTTCAGTGGACTCCTTTGGTTAGTTTAAAAACAAATTTTTATTCAGCAATCAAAGGCCCATATACTCCAGCAGATGGAAAAATAACTATTGCTCCAATAAATGTAACAGATATCTATGATCTAGAAGAAGGCACCGTAAGTTCTTCACGATTTAGCGTTCAATACTCCGTCTCATCTTCAGAACTATCTGGGCCACTAGCAACAACATTAATTGTAAAAGAATTAGAGACAAGCCAGGGCTTTTTAGCCCTTCCACTTGAAATAAAGGGAGTAGAATATATAGATGGAGCCTGGTCAAACATGACTGGGCCCAAGTATGTCCATCTTTTTATTACGGTGGTATAATGAAAAAGGGTGATTTATAGTGGCAGAAGAGAATATTGACAATACCGTATCGGGTAGCGGACTCTTCAACACCAAAATTCCAGGTCTTGGAGATGCAGCCGACATTCAGGCAGCACTCAGACTATATCATTATGGTTCTTATACCTATGATGGATCAAACACAAATACCTCAAATTTAGTAAGCCCATCAATTGCAAAGCATCTTCAAAACCTAGTTGATGCAGATGCAACACTTACATCTTCTAAGGTTGCCAAGTCTGGAGACACTATGACTGGTGCTCTTACTCTTTTTGGTGCTCCTACAGAAAATTTGCATTCAGCAACTAAGTTATATGTTGACACTGCAGATATAAGTTTGCAGACACAGATTAACAATATATCTTCAACCATAGGTCTTCAGACTACAATAATAACAAAGTCATCTGACTTTACACTTGATGTTGCAGATGCAGGGAAAACAATTCTTTTATCAACGTCGTCATCGATGAATTTAACAGTTCCTCTAAACTCTTCAGTAGCGGTGCCAGTCGGATATCAGTTTAACATAATAGAAATGGGATCTGGAAAAACAACTTTTGTTCCAGCATCTGGAGTAACAATTAATAGCAAAAATAATCAAATGTATATTGATTCCCAATATGGAAAAGCAACACTTGTAAAGGTTGCAACTAATTCTTGGGTAGCCTATGGAGACATATATGAAGGATCAACAGTAGACCCAACTCCAACTCCAACTCCAACTCCTACCCCTACCCCTACTCCAACAGCAACGCCTACACCACCATTCTTCCCACCAGACTTCCCATTCTTCCCACCAGCATTTGTGCCATTCTTCCCACCAGCGTTTGCTCCAGGACCTACACCTACGCCAACCCCTACTCCTACACCTACCCCTACCCCTACACCAACGCCTACACCGACACCAACCCCTACTCCTCCTCCTTTAGACTGCTCTGACGCATCATTCCTAAATGAATCAGACTGCTTGGCATGTGGTTACGTGTATGAGGGTGGAGAGTGTTATGACACACCAAACACAAGTCCAACACCAACACCTACAGCAACCCCAACTCCAACTCCAACACCTACAGCAACCCCTGCTCCAACCCCAACTCCAACACCTGCACCACTAGACTGTTCTGATGCTTCCTTCTTAAATGAAGCACAGTGTGCAGAGTGCGGATATACTTATACTGGAGGAGAGTGTTACGATACTCCAGGTCCTTCACCTACAGCAACCCCTGCTCCTACAGCAACACCAACTCCAACTCCTACGCCGACTGCAACACCTGCACCGACCCCAACTCCAACACCTGCACCTTTAGACTGTTCTGATGCATCATCTCTTAATTCTACTCAGTGTGCTGCCTGTGGATACACATATACTGGAGGAACGTGTTATGACACACCTGCAACACCACCATTCTTCCCTCCATTCTTCCCCCCATTCTTCCCTCCAGCATTTGCTCCAGCAGCAACTGATGAGCCAGTAGCAACTGAAGAGCCAGTGACACCATTCTTCCCACCAGCATTTTGCCCATCATTCTGCCCATGGTTCCCACCATTCTTCCCAGCGTTCACAGTTCCTGGCGGAGAATAAAATAACTTTATTATTAAATAAAGTGCTTAACATGTATGAATATGCTATACTTTTATAATGTTAGATAAAGAGCGAGAAGCAAGGCCTTGGGATTTTTTTAGTCCAAACACAGAGTATGCATCAAAAGACATTCAGGCAAAAAGACTTGATATATGTGCTTCATGCCCAGAATTCATCAAACTAACATCTCAGTGTAAAAAGTGTGGGTGTGTTATGAAACTAAAAACAAAATTAGCACATGCAGCATGTCCTATTGAAAAATGGCCTGCAGTAGAAAAAGCAACTTCAAGCGTCATAGAAGAAGACTCAACCTCTAAAATATTTATAAATATACCTTGCTATAAAGATCCAGAACTCTGGATGACAGTTGATAACTTTTTAAAAAATGCCAAATATCCAGAAAGAATATCTTTTGGAATCACACTTCAGTCAATGAATATAGAAAAAGATACGGAGAGGTCGTCTATCTACAGTAATGTTCATGTTGACATAATTGAGCCTGGATCGTTGGTAGGATGTCAGCCAGCAAGAAAGAACTCTCATAAGTTTTATAATAATGAAGAGTATTATTTAAATATGGATTCACATATGAGGTCTATAGAAAACTGGGACGTAGAAATAATTAGAGAGTATGAGTTTAATAAAGAGCATTATGGAGCATCAGTATTTACAGCATATGCACCACCATATGAACTACTTGAAGACAATACTGACAAGATTGATCCAAATATAACAAGCAATCCAACATTCTTTATGTCTGAATCAAATACACAAAATTTTTATAAAAACCTAGTCCCACAGTTTACGTCGCAGTACACAGGTCCTGGATACAATGTTTTGTCCCCATATGTCTCTGGACATTTTTTCTTTACTGAAAAACAAGTTATCGATAAAGTGCCTTTTATGTCAGAGATTACCTTTACAGAAGAAGAGCCTTTAATGGCATTAAGATTTTTTACTGCTGGATTTAACTTAGTAACACCAAGCAAGGTTTTTGTTTACCACAGATATGGTCGTGGAGGTAGAAGTTTGTTTTGGGAAGACTTCCCAGAAAAGTTTTTCCCAGAAGATCAAAAATCTAGAAACTATTTTAAAGAACTAGTAACATCTAATAGAATTGATCCTATGAATGGGCTATTTGGTGAAAGAACGCTAGATGATTATGAGAAATACTCTGGAATTAGTTTTTCACAAGGAACATTACACGATGGAGTAAAATCTGGTTTGCCGTCAGGATCTTTTAAATAATATGGACCATAAGCAGTCAAATAAAGTTGCCTTTGTTACATTTTTTATTGATATTGGCCGAGGTGATTGGTCTGGGTGGTCTAATCGAACTCAAGAAAACTATTTTCAATATTTTTCAAATATGGCACATTTAGAGAATCCTATATATATCTATATTGAAGAAAACCTGAGATCAAAGATTCTAGATTTAAGACAGGGAAGGCCAACATATTTTATAGAATCTGAAGATCTCTATAATAAGTTTTCAGATAGGTATGAGCAAATTAAAAAAATTCAAAACTCAGAACTTTTTAATAGTTTACTGCAGCCACACTTAAAGTCTCATCCAGAATATTCAAAGCCAGAGTATCCATTTGTGACATTGCTTAAATCTCATATCGTAAAACTTGCTATTGATCAGTTTGACATAAAAGAAGATCTAGTAGCATGGATAGACTTTGGTTATAAGCGAGATAATGATCTTATTGGAAATTATATATCTTTGCCTTTTCCAAAAGACAAAATAACAGTTTTTTCTCAGCAAGACATTAACTTTGTGGATGTTGAATTTAGCCTATTAAATAATATCGTATACATAATGGGTGGATCCCTAGTCAGTTCGAAAGAAAACTGGTCTAGCCTAGATGCTATGTTTTCTAAGTGCGTAGAAGAACTTTTTGAAAAAAACTTAGTTGACCACGATCAAACAATTTGGCTAATGATATATCTAAAAAATCCAGAATTGTTTAATCTTATAGTTACACGAGACTGGTTCCCATTATTTAAGTATAATGTAAGCAATCTTATTTCTTAAAGAGGTTCATTAAAAGTCTTTGGTAATAAACTAAAAATGGCCACCTAGGTAGATGGCCATAGTTAGTATATTTTAATTACTTAGGAAATTTACTCATCCACATTTTAGTCCTTGGGGTAATGCCCTTCCAAGAGGACCAATCTTCTCCCCCATTTGTCATATAGTATGCAATCTCTGCATTCTTGACGGGATTAAACAACTCAGCATTAGACTCAAGATCAAACTTAGTTCTACGATCAGGACCAAGTGAATCAATCATATTGATTTGGAACATTCCATAAGAAGAGTCTCCAGTCTTATGGTTTCCATTGAATGCCAATGGTCGCCCATTAGATTCTTTCTTTGCTACTGCCCAAGCCACCACAAGGTCTTTGCCTTTGAAGCCAACTAGTGACAGAAGTTCTTTTAGTTCTGAGTCAGTAAGAGAAACCTTATTCTCAAAACTCTCTAACTTTTTTGCCTTAGAAACCAAAAAAACCTCTTTCGAGGTGTTTTCCGATGACTGAGCCTGTTCAAGGCTAAGGTTGTTTTTTGTGCCAAGATCTGAAGAAGCATTAGCAGAGTTTGACAAAACCGTTACTAGTGCTACGATACTGAGTGTGCTAATGATCTCTTTGTTTCTTTCGATAAATTTAATCATAGTTTCCTCCTTAGAAAACAATAACACCTTGGTAGGTGTCTAAACCAAGTATAACACAAAATTTTGTCAAAAGTCAACTTCAGAGGGTGGTATAATAAATATCATGCCACAGTCATCATCAAACTACGCTACAATGAAATATCCTTTAGCCACGGATCCTGTAAACGTGCACGGAGATTTTAAGGTTTTAGTTGATGCTTTAAACGATATCCTTCCACCACTTGGAGTGTCTGCATTTTCCCTTCCAGTTAGAAATATTACTGGGTCTACGCTTGGAATTGGCACACCAGTATCAATTAGCGGAAGCATTAGCGGAAAAACAACGGTAGAAAAATATAATCCTTCAAGTGTTAGCCATAACCCCAATACTCCAATACTTGGTATTGTAAAAAATAATATTGCAAATAACGATAATGGAGTTGTTGTTATATCTGGAGTTTTAGAGATGAACACATCATCTCTTGGGTCTGTTGGAACAAAGGTTTATGTTGATACAGACGGGCAACTGGTTGGTGGAAGACCATCAAGTGGTCCAGGCAGATACGTTGCAGTAGTTGCAATATCTGGAACAGAAGGTTTGTTAATAGTTCAGGCAAAAGGAAATGGAACTTGGGGGGCACTAAAAGATGGCCTTTCCTAATCATGGTATAATTTTCTAATGGCAACTTTAAGAGGATCTCAATCATTGTACGATATAGGCAATAAGCCTCCTACAGTTATTTGGACTGTAGTTCGTGGAGACACCTCTGGATTTAAGGTGTATGTAACAGACGATGCTAAAGAACCTTTGGTGCTAAAGGGAGAGGGATCTGAGTGGACTATTGCAATGAAGATCAAGCGTCCAAATCAAGCAAAAGATCTTGGAATTATTACAGATGATGCAGAACTTATTTTAAATATATATCCCGTTGCAGATGAAGATGATCTTGTTGGAGAGTTTACAGTTTGGCTTACAGCAGAAGAATCTGTGCAACTTGAAACAGGAGACATTTTTGATATTCAGGTTAGCGACCCAACAAGAGTCTGGACAGTTTGCCAGGGTAGCATGAAGATTCTTGAAGATGTAACAGATTAATGGCAACAGCAGTATTACTGGATAATCTACAAAACAAAACAGAACGAATATTTCCAATAGACTACCCATTGGTACAGGTAGAAGATTTTACAAGAAATACTTTGATAACTGAGGTTTTGCCTTTTAGGGTTAAGTTTACAGCAATTCAGATTCAGGCTATTGGTTTAGGAAATACCCCAGCAATTCCTCTTCAGGTAATTGGCTACAGCAATTACATTCTTTAATAATATTATTAAATAGGGGTTATAATTACCACATGGCTAAAGTATCAATTCCAGCAGTTAAGAGTCTATTCCAAACTGGAGATAGACCAACTCAAGAAAACTATGAAGATTTAATCGATACCGCTTCAGCACAGGCTACAGATCTTGGCTCAGCAGGTAATAATGAAAACACAATCACTGGTATTGAGAACGTAACTGTTATTGATAACTTTGATGCTACAGTTTGGCGTATGGTTAAGTATATTGTTTCAATATCAAAGACTTCTGCAGGGGACAACAAGTTCTATGCAACCGAACTAACAATTCTCGTTGACGGTACAAATGTAAATGTCAGCGAATACGGAACAATCGACAATGATGGGAATATTGGCACCATTAATGTCTCTCGCACTGGAAATACCGTGGCCTTAACAGTCACTCCAGATCCTGCGATCAAGCCAGTCACAGTTCGTTACGCACGAATTGGACTTAAGGCATAACTAAGGAGATATAAAAAATGGCAACAGTAAATAAAGACTTTAAAATCAAGAGTGGTCTCGTCGTTGAAGGTACAACAGGTACAATCAATGGTTATGACATTCTTACAGAATCACAAGCATCACAAGATTTTATTTTAGACCTTATTGGTGGAGAAACACTTGTAAAGTCAGTAGGATCCAACCTTGCAGTAGATGCCGAAGGACAACTTTCACTCGACCTTGTAGGTATCGTAGAAGATATCGCAGGAAACAGACTTACTACAGACGGATCATTCATCAATGTAGATGTTGACGGCATTGCAGATGACCTAACTGGTTCTTATGATTTTGCAACAAACTCAGATGTTACAATGGCAGTTGGACAAGAAGCGACCAACCGCGATGCAGCAATCGCAACCGCTAAGGATGAAGCAGGAGTTATTGCACAGGGATATGCAGATACTGCAGAAGAAAATGCTAACTCCTACACAAACACAGCGATCACTAACCTTGATTTATCAAACACATACGACGCAAAGGGTTCAGCAGCAACTGCAGAGCAAAATGCTAAGGATTATGCAGATGACCTAATCAATGATGCATCAAATCTCTCAACAGAAGTTTGGTCAGCATACAAGACAAGCACAGAAATTGATCTTGCACAAGCAGCAGCAGAACTACATGCAGACAATGCGGTAGCAGCGCTTATTGATGCAGCACCAGCAATGCTTGATACTCTTAATGAGTTAGCAGCAGCACTTGGTGACGATGCAGACTTTATTGGAACTGTAAACGCAGCAATTGGTGAGAAGGTGGCCAAGGCTGGCGACACAATGACAGGTGCTTTGACACTTTCAGGCGCTCCAACAAGCAATCTACATGCAGCAACAAAGGCATATGTTGATTCAGCAGAATCAAATGCAATTTCAACTGCAGCAGCAGATGCTACTACAAAGGCAGATGCAGCAGAGGCAGCAGCAATTGCACACGCAGACGCACTTACAACAGATGATGTAGCAGAAGGAGAAGTTAACGAGTACTTCACAGATGCTCGTGCAAAGGCTTCAGCAGGAGACCTTCTTGCTGGTGCAACCAAGGATAATGTTGAAATAACATATGTCAACGGAATTCTAAGCATTAGTGCAGAAAACGGTGTAGCAGATTCTACAACCGATGATCTTGCAGAAGGTTCAACAAACAAGTATTTCTCAGATGCGCTTGCAGTGTCTGCACTTGAAGCAGTTGTTCCTAACTTTACAGCAGTTGAGTTAAATTCAGTTGCTAAGAATGTTGCAGGAACAACAACAGTTCCAGTAGCAGGAATTGCAACAGCGTACTCATGGGCTAAGGCTGACTATCGTTCAGCAGAGTTCCTTGTAAAGGTTGCCTATGGAGATCACACAGAAATCTCAAAGGTACTTCTAACTCTTGCTGCAAATGACAACATTGCAATCACAGAGTACGGAATTGTTGGAACAAATGGTTCAGCATCATCAGTTTCAGCAGTAATCTCAGGCAACGATGTACAACTTCAGGTAACTACAGTTAATAATACTTCAACAGTTACAGTTGTTGGAACATTGCTTGCGTAATAAAAATAAAAAATAGTTGGAAGAAGGAGTAGTAAATGACAACAGTCGATAAAGACTTCAAGGTCAAGAATGGATTAGTCGTAACTAACGGCGGTACATTCGGAGATGCAGTAACAGTAGGAGCACCAACTCTTGCAGACCATGCAGCAACCAAGGAGTATGTTGATTCAAGATCAATGGCCGTTGGCAGTACTGCTCCTTCTTCACCAACAAATGGTACACAGTGGCTGGACACTCTAACAAACAGAGTTAACTTCTATTATGAAGGATCATGGTATACACAAGCAACAATTGATGATGCTAATAATATACCTCAGCACATTCACGATACAGCAATCGATGGAACTGGTTTCATAGTATCCCGCTTCTACGATGGTTCAACATTTAATAGCCCACAAGGGGCAGGTTTAGATGCGGGTGGTCCAGACACAACAGTTTGGACAGTCGTATTTGATGGCGGTAGTGTAGTAGATAACTTCAATTAAAACAGGGGTTATAATAAGATAAGTTAATGGGCAGCACCCATAAGGAGAATACAAAATGGCAACAAGAATGCAACAGCGCAGAGGAACTCAGTCACAATGGGATGCAGCAAACCCAACTCTAGCAGCAGGTGAAATTGGTTTTGAGACCGATAACAATAGATTTAAGATTGGTGATGGAGCAACTGCTTGGGCAGATCTTGACTACTTTGCCAACTCAGCAGCACTTTCAGATCTCCTTGATGGAGCCCCAGATGCTCTAAACACTCTTAACGAGTTGGCAGCAGCAATCGGAGACGATGCTGACTTTATCGGTACATTTACATCACACACAACAGACACAACAGGTGTTCACGGTATTACAGATACATCACTTCTTGCAACAGACGACGATGTAGCAAATGCAATAACTACACATAATCAAGATACAACAGGTGTGCATGGAATCAATGACACATCAGTTCTTGTTACATTGACAGGAACTCAGACACTTGACAATAAGACACTTGATAATCCAGTTATCAATACACCAACAGGAATAACAAAAGAAGATGTCGGTCTTGCAAATGTTAACAATACATCTGATCTGGACAAGCCAATTTCAGATGATGCTCAAGAAGCACTTGATCTAAAGGCTCCACTAGAATCTCCAATTTTTACAGGAACAGTCCAAGGAGTTTCAAAAACTATGGTTGGTTTGTCAAATGTTGATAATACATCAGATGCAGACAAGCCAGTCTCAGATGCTACGGAGTCTGCTCTTGCTGCAAAGGCACCACTAGCAGATCCAGTATTTACTGGCACTGTAAGCGGAATAACAAAATCAATGGTTGGACTTGGAGAGGTTGACAACACAGCAGATATGGATAAGCCAGTATCAAATGCTACACAGACAGCCCTTGATGAAAGACTTTCTCTTGCTGGAGGAACCATGGATGGATTTATTACCACACATGCCAACCCAACAGATGCTATGCATGTAGCAAATAAGAGATATGTTGACAATACTTCAGCAGGAATTGTTGCTAAGCCACAGGTTTTGGCTGCAACTTCAACAAATATTGTAGGAACATACAGCAATGGAACAGCAGGAGTCGGAGCAACACTTACACACACATCAAACGGTGCATGGCCAACAACAGTTGCTGGTGCAACTGGATGGGAAGTAGGAAAGGGTATTCTTCTTAAGAACCAAACAGACAAGGCAGAAAATGGAAGATACTATGTTTCCGATATGGGATCAGCGTCATCACCATGGGTCTTGACTCGATGCGGTTACTGCGACGAAGCATCAGAAATTCCTGGTGCATATATATTTGTACAGTCTGGAACACTAGAAGGAACTGGATGGATTCAAACAGTATCAAATCCAGCAACTTTCACAGTAGGCACAGATGATATCAATGTAGTACAATTCTCTGGTGCTGGAACATATTCAGCAGGATCAGGACTATCTCTAAGCGGAACAACATTCTCTGCAGACTTAACTGTTCTTGCACCAAAGGAAAGTCCAACATTCACAGGAACAGTATCAGGTGTTACTAAGGCACACGTTGGTCTTGGAAATGTTGACAATACATCAGATGCAAACAAGCCAGTTTCAAGTGCTACTCAAACAGCACTTGATGAAAAGGCTCCAAAGGCAGACCCAACATTCACAGGAACAGTTTCTGGAATTACAAAGTCAATGGTTGGTCTTGGAAATGTTGACAATACATCAGATGCAAGTAAGCCAGTTTCAACTGCTACTCAAACAGCACTTGATCTAAAGTCACCAAAGGCAGACCCAACATTCACAGGAACAGTTACAGTTTCTGCATCTGGAGTTGCATTTACTGATGGAACACAGACAAAAGAAGGTGTGCCATCAAGAACAACTATCATTGCAAAAACAGATTCTTATACATTGTCATCATTGGGTGAAAGAGACTCTTTGATTGAAATTAATAAGTCAACAGCAACAACATTAACTATACCAACAAATGCATCAGTTGCATGGCCAATCGGAACATCAATAGATGTACTTCAGACTGGATCAGGACAGGTTACAATTGCTGGAGCAGCAGGAGTAACAGTTAATGCAACCCCAGGATTAAAACTACGTACTCAGTGGTCATCTGCAACTCTTATGAAGAGAGCAACTGATTCATGGGTAGTCGTGGGCGACCTGTCAGCATAAAAAAATAAATAAAGAAATTGGAGAAAAAATAAATGGCAAAGAAAGAATTAGGATCGAAGTCTCTACAACAGAATGACTTCTTAGAACCAAAAGCGCCAACAAGCGTAGTAGCAACAGACGTTGGAACAAATCGCTCATATAACAATGCAGCAGTAAGTGTTTCATTTTCTTTGCCAGGAGACTCTCCAACAGCAACATCATATACAGTAACATCTTCTCCAGGAGGATTAACTGGAACTGGCTCAGGATCTCCTGTTACAGTATCAGGACTAGAGTCTGGAACATCATATACATTCACTGTTACAGCAACAAATGCTTCAGGAACTTCACAGGCGTCATCTGCATCATCTGCAGTTACAGCAACAACAATTCCTAATGCACCAGCAAAGCCAACAGTGACAACTTCTGTGAACCAGGATACAGTTTCTTGGTTAACTCCAGCAACTGGCGGAAAGACTATAACTGGATACAGAGTCAAATCTTCAGATGGTCCAGTTACCGTTGTAGGAAATGTTAATACAGTCAATATTGCTGAAACTGGCGGAACTGCACAAAGTTATCAGGTTCTTGCAATCAATGGAAACGGAGATAGCCTTTATAGCGTCAGTTCTGACAGTGTAACAACTACTCCACCGTTCTTCCCACCATCATTTCCGTTCTTCCCATTCTTCCCGCCGTTCTTCCCACCGTTCTTCCCACCATCATTCTGTCCGTTCTTCCCATTCTTCCCACCATTCTTCCCACCGTTCTTCCCACCATCATTCTGTCCGTTCTTCCCACCGTTCTTCCCACCATCATTCTGTCCGTTCTTCCCACCAGCATTTTGCCCGTTCTTCCCACCAGCATTTTGCCCATCATTCTGTCCATGGTTCCCACCATTCTTCCCATCGTTCTCAATCCCTGGCGGAGTTTAATATATTAAAGTAAGATAAGGTATACCATACTGACATAGCGTTGGTATGGTATACTTTATTTTATGGAGAAAAGATACGAATGGTATGATGCTCCAAGACTAGAAAAATCACAAACTAGGCTTGAAAACCGTAATATTGGCGGTATTGAAGTGCTCAACCTAGAGTATGGAATTAATCTATATAGAAATGCAATTCCTAAAGATCAGTGTTTAAGTATAATTCAAAGACTTGAGGATGGCGCAAGCAGAGATAGTTTTAGCATGTCTTGGATCGGTGCACAGGTAAATGATAAAGAAGATACAGAGCATGTAAGAAATTGTGTTGATATTAAATATAAGAGAGAGCATTTAGGTACTATCGTTAGTTTTGATCAAGATATGTTTGACATACATAAAGAGGTTGAAGATTGCCTAGATGTGTGCTTAAAGGATTATGAGTCTCTGTGGCACCTTCAAATGTTCTACAAAGAAGCCTTTAATTTTGTTAAGTACTTGCCTGGCAAATACTTTAAGTTGCATGGAGATCATGGCCCATACTACTCCTGCACAATATCTGCTGTTGTTTATCTAAACGATAACTATGTTGGAGGAGAAATTGAGTTCCCAAGGCAAGGTTTAAAGATAAAGCCACAGGCTGGAGATATTATTCTTTTCCCATCAAACTTTGTTTATGAGCATGCCTCTTGTGAGATTTTTGATGGAATTAAGTACTCTGTTGTAATAATGACAGACTATAATGATCTTCATCATAAAGCACACTAGTGATATAATATATAAAGAGAGAAAGAGGTATAACAATGGAGCAAGCAGTTAATGATCAAATAGATCAAGCAAAAGATTATGAGACACCAACCTGGTCTTCATTTGAGGATTTGGGCAGCGGAATATTCGTATACAGAAATGTTCTTCCACAGGAATTAGAAATTATTAAGAGACTTGAAGAAAATCTTGATCAGGGAAATCCTAGATATAAATGGATGGAAGCATTTGTTGGATACAATCAAAGCATGCCAGAGTATAGAGATTGTGTAGATTTTAAGTTTAAGAAAACAGATATTGCACAAGACCCAAGTCAAGAATCTTTAAATTTGCAGGCTTTGTGGCAAGACTGCTATGATAGACAGAAGCCAGCGGTTAATCATTATCAAAAGATGTTTAATATTGGAGAGTTGAGATACTGGGAAGCAATGAACTTTATTAGATATAATAAAGGACAGCACTTTCAGTATCACCATGATCACGGATTCTCTTATAACTGTACAGTATCTCTTGTTGCATATCCTAATGATGATTACACTGGTGGAGAGTTATCCTTTGCACATCAAGGACTTGTTGTAACTCCGAAGGCTGGAGATCTTTACATATTCCCGTCCAATTATATGTACAGTCATAGAGCAATGCCTGTTCATTCTGGAACAAAGTACTCTATTGTGACAATGCTTGACTATAGTGCCAAGTATCATACACCAGACCTCTATAGAGAAACTGGTGACTAGTTTGAAGATTGACGTATATCAAAAAGATAATTTTGATGTCAATTTTTCTGCATTATCAGTAAAAAGAGACTGGATGGATGCTACATTTGAAAAGCATGCCTACAGGTGTTTTCCAGTCTCACTGGCAAATACAGTTGGGTGGACATTTTCATATCCAGAAGATATTTCTTTTATTTGGGATGGAAACCCTGGATCAGAAGATGGACATGTTGAGGTTTTATCTGGACATGAATATGTTTTTACAAATAGATCAAATGCAACAATAAGTTTTAATAGTGGACTAACGTTTAGATCAGAAGCAAATATTAGTTTATTAATGATGCCAGTTCCAAATCAGTTTATAGATGGGGTGCAGGGGTTTACAACTATCATAAGTACTTCTGTTCTACAACCAGCATTGCCGTATGCCTGGAAAATAACTAAGGCAAATGAAGTAATAACAATACCAGCACATACACCAATTGTTTCAATAATTCCAATCAATCTAACAGAACTTCAAGACGTGGAAGTTAACATGCATAAGGAAAATTTTGATTCAGATCACTACATAAATCTTTCAGAATATGGAAGAGTTTCTGGCGAAATGACCAAATATGGCACATGGACAAACTTTTATAGAGATGCCGTAGATCATAAAGGAAATAAGCAGGGCAGCCATGAAGTTAAAAGTTTAAAGTTAAAGGTTAATGATAAAAGAAGCGAGATTTAATGAATACAGAAAAGATAACTTTTGCAGCAAACAAAACGTGGCTTTCGGAAGAAAGTAATTCTGCTCCAAAGCCAATAATAAGAACTATTCCAGAATGGTACAGAAAGGCTGACAGGTTCGTCAAATCTCCAGCAGACGATTCTTTTGTTATCGGACCAGATAATGGAAAGATCCCTACATGGAAAGCATGTCCAGCAATTTTTGACATTATGGGAACTGGCTATGCACTTAAGACTCCTTGTGATATAGAGTTTTACATGACAGAATCTGGACTAAAGCACAAAGTATTAAACAATAAGTATCAAGACTTTATTCAGGTTAGAGAAGAGATGCCACAATTTGAACATCCACGTGGGTACTACAAAGAGCACTTTGCTCTAACATGTGACTGGCAGATCAAACTTCCACCAGGATACAGCGCACTCTATTCTCAGCCTTTTAATAGGTTTGAACTTCCATTTTTAGTGACAAGTGGCATAATTGATAATGACAAGGTTCATCTTCCAGGATCTTTACCATTCTTCATATCTGAGGGATTTGAGGGTGTTATACCTGCTGGAACTCCGTACTCACAACTCATTCCATTTAAAAGAGAAAATTGGACATCCGAGATTGTTGAGCAGGATGATGGAAGAGATTTAATGAAGCAAGCAATGGAAAACTCTTTTATATACCGCAAACCAGATGGAGGAGTATATAAAAACCAGGTCTGGGAACAAAGAAAATATGAATAGACAAGTGGTATAATTAAAATATGGATAATGTAGAGTATGCAAATAATTATGTAGCAGATAGATTTTCTATCACACCGTCTGGATATTTTGGCGCAGATAAGGAAAACATTCAGGGCAGGGAAAACTTTATTTCTCCAGATGATCTAGATTTTTTATCTCATGCTGCAAAAAACATTAAGATCTGGGATGTCACAGAAACACATTATGATGATAATGGTGTTATGATCTATGATTCTTCTTATTGGGAAAATCGTGTTGCTACATCTAGAACACTTATGAAAAATGATGAAAGAATTAACCCAATAATTGAAAAATTACAAGAACGGCTAAAAGACGAGGTAGATCAATTCTTTGGCGTTGATGCTTGGCCAACAAGCCCAGCGATTGTCAGATGGCTTCCAGGGCAGTTTCAAAGACCTCATGCAGACAAAGAACTACATGAAGGTGAAAATGCTGGAAAGCCAAATGATTTTCCATATTACGATATTGCAGGACTATTTTATTTAAATGATGACTATGATGGTGGAGAGTTATACTTTCCAAATCAAGAGGTTCAGTTTAAGCCAAAAGCAGGAGCAGCATATTTTTTTCCAGGGGATCTAAATTATATCCATGGGGTAACTGAAATAACAGAAGGAATTAGATATGTTATTCCATTTTTCTTTACAATACTAGCACACAAGGATAAATAATCATGTCAGAGATATCAATTAAGAAGTTGGATGAGAACATATATGTTTACAGAGGACTTATTCCTAATCATAGCAAAATAGTTAAGTTGCTTAAAGACTCTGAATCCAACAAGGGGACTAGTTTCTTATTCGATGACTGGCAAAAGTGGAGTCGGTTTGGATCATATGTATACACTATCGGTCATTTTTTAAATGAAGGAGATCCAAATTCAAATAATCCATTATATCTAGATGAAAAAGAAGCGCTAGAAACTATTTTAAATGCATTTTACTATTCAACCAAAGACTTTATGACAGCGCACAACCTTGAAATAGGGGAAGATTGGTTTAGAATGGGGCCTTCAATATCAAAGTATACCCATGATAATGACCCACACCTTAGTGAAGATTCTTTAGAGATGATGTATCATACAGACTACAAACTATTTGAGGCAGATTCACCAGGAAATAAGTTTGCACTTACATGCACGATGTATCTAAATGATGACTACAGGGATGGTGGTTTATCCTTTTTAACTGGAGACAAGAGAACAATCGACTATAAGCCAGAGGCTGGAGATGTTCTGGTTTTTCCTTCAGGTCACCCAGATTTGCTTTCACAAGATGGAAGATATTTGCATGCAGTAAAAAGGATTAAAGATGTTGATAAGTATTTGGTTCGATGTTTTTATCAGATCCCATTTGCAGGTACTGATGAGTGGCACAAAAATCAAGAAAGATTTGGTGTCGAAGAATGGGCAAAAATGGAAAAAGAGCGCATAGAGAGCAATAGAAGGTACCATGATTTTCAAAATAAGGGCGAGGAAGATGAGTCCTAGTACTCACAATTGGATTTTCATATGACAAAAGAAATGCTTAATTTCAATCAAATAGATCAGGAAATACTTGTATATAAAAATCCATTCACAAATCTAGATGCGCTAGTCTCTTCTTTGGAGACAAAAGACTGGGGCCCCTGGTACACATTTGGTGACATTTATAAGGTTTTAAAAAATAACTCATACAGGTCAGAAACTTTCCCATCAGATAGTGAATGGAAAGAGTACACAGAATCATGCAATCTTTCAAATGAAGAGTCTGATATATTTAATGTTTTTTATAGTGTAACAAAACACTATACAGAATTTTTAGATTTATCTTTTGATAACTGGCTATGCTCTAACATTGATATATGTAAGTACTATGATGCAAATAAAACTTCCGAGTTAGAAAAGCATAGTTCTTTCACAAGCAATGAATCAACCTATACGATGTCTTTTCATACAGACTATCCACAAGAAAGCATGGGTTGTCCAGGAGAAAAGCAAATGATGACCTGTAATATGTACCTAAATGATAATTATTCTGGTGGAGAGATTGAGTTTAAAATTTTTTCAGAAGATGGGGATTTCAAAAGGATTACGTATAAGCCAGAGGCTGGAGACGTTGTTATTTTCCCATCAAAGCCACCATATTGGCATGGAGTTAGAGAGACTACTGATGGAGAAAAATACTTCGTAAGATCATTTTGGTACACTGTTGATAAGCCATCAGCAGAGTGGCTAGAAAATGAAAAAAAATATGGCTCAGATATTTGGAAAGAAATGGAAGAAGATAGAAAAAATAAAGAAAGAAAGAGCGGAGTACACATAAGAAATGATTAATGAATTGAATAAGAATAACTTTAAATATTTAAAAGATGAGCCAAACACCAAAGGTGTTCTCGGTATAACTCATAACAGGATTGTAGAAATTCCTAACTTTCTTGATGAAGAAACAGCACAAAACATGATTGCTTATGTTGAATCAAAAGGTGATAACTGGGGAGATATTGCATTCTACGGCTCACTTGGTATGGGTCTTGCAGAATCAGATCCAGGATTGCTTGAGAATGGACTCACACTTACTTTCTTTGAAGATTTAAGAGAAAAATTTAAAGAGGCTGTAGAACTTGTTTTTGACAGAAAGGTTAGACCAAATACATCTCATGCTCAAAAGTGGGATGTTGGTGGTTTTGCCTCTCCGCATTCAGATAATTCTGACTTTGAAGGAAAGCCAAATGCTTTTGAAATTAATAAGTATGTAGGAATTCTTTATCTAAACGACAACTATGAAGGTGGAGAATTATTCTTTGTTGAGCCAAAAGAAGACGGAACAGTTCATACAGACTCAAATGGTGCAAAAGTTCCAGAGTGGAATGACCCATACCTTTCTTTTAAGCCAAACAAGTTATCATATTATGTATTCCCTGGTGGTGTAGAAAACGTGCATGGCGTAAGTGAGATTCTTGCTGGAACTAGATATACTATGGTTTCATTCTGGGATTATGAAGAGATTGAATATGATCAAGAAACACTAGACCGTTGGGACGAGGAAGAAAAGCAAGTAAGAATTGCACAGGCAATTCAAAAAGAAGAGTGGTTAAAGGGAAACAAATACGCATAGCGTATAACCATAAATACAAACAAAAGGTAGAGAGTTTTGCTTTTCATAAAACTCTGCTATACTTATGTCTATTCCGTTTTAGAAAGGACGAAACACATGTCAGATTTTTTTAGTTTTAAACTTCCAGAGGATTTTGTAGAAAAGTATAAATCTCAAGAAAGCCCATTTGGGTTTAAGGATGCAGCAGAGAACTCTTTAGGAGAGATTACTTTTATTCGTACATATTCCCGTGTTAAGGAGGATGGAACTAAGGAGCGTTGGCATGAGGTTTGTCGTCGAGTAATCGAGGGTATGTACTCAGTACAAAAGAATCACGCCAAAGAAAATAGACTTCCATGGAATGACTATAAGGCTCAAAAGTCAGCACAAGAAGCATTTCAAAGAATGTTTGAATTAAAGTGGACACCACCAGGAAGAGGCATGTGGACTTTTGGAACCCCTATGACCATGGAGAAGAGAAACTCTGCAGCACTACAGAACTGTGCAATGGTTTCAACTAAAGACTTAGACAAGAACGATCCAGGAGCACTCTTCGCATGGGTTATGGATGCACTCATGCTTGGCATTGGTGTAGGGTTTGACACAGTAGGACAGGAAAAGGGTTTTGTGATCTATGCCCCTACAGAGCCAGCATCGATTTATGATATTCCAGACACTCGTGAAGGATGGGTAGAATCAGTTCGCATTTTGCTAAACTCGTATCTTCGACAAAACCAGCCTATACAGAAGTTTAACTATGACCTCATCCGTCCTCTAGGAGCACCCATTAAGGGCTTTGGCGGGGTTGCTAGCGGTCCAGCACCACTAGTTCAACTACATGCACAGATTGACAAGGTAATTGGCGGCAGAGCAGGAGAGACTCTTGATTCCCGTGCAATTACTGATATTATTAACCTTATTGGTACCTGCGTTGTATCAGGCAATGTTCGTCGTTCTGCAACCCTTGCTTTAGGTGCAGCAGGAGATGAAGACTTTATTAATCTTAAAAACTCAGAAGTATTCCCAGAAAGAAATTCATTTGACTCAGAGAACCCAGGTTGGGCGTGGATGTCAAATAACTCAATTTCTGCAACAGTCGGAATGGATTATGAAAAATATACTGATCTGATTGTTAATAACGGAGAGCCAGGATTTATTTGGCTTGATGTTGCTCGTAACTTTGGTAGACTTGCAGACCCAGCAGACGGGAAAGACTATCGAGTCATGGGCTTCAATCCTTGTGCGGAGCAGCCATTGGAATCATACGAACTTTGTACGCTTGTAGAAGTGCACTTAAATCGTCATGAGTCTAAGGAGGACTTCCTCAAGACATTGAAGTTTGCCTACCTATATGGAAAGACTGTAACACTTCTTCCAACTCATTGGCAGCAAACAAACGGAATCATGCAGAGGAATCGTCGTATTGGTACATCTCTTACAGGTATCGCTTCATTTGCTGATCAAAAGGGTTTGCCAGTTGTTCGTGAGTGGATGGACGAAGGCTATAACAAGATTCGTTTTTACGATAAGCAGTATTCAGAATGGCTATGCGTTCGTGAGTCAATTCGTGTAACAACAGTCAAGCCATCAGGATCAGTGTCAATTCTTTCTGGAGCAACTCCTGGAGTTCACTGGGGTCCTGGAGGTCAGTTCTTCTTACGTGCAGTTCGTTTTGGAGATACAGACCCAATGCTTCATCTTTTTAGAGCAGCAAACTATAATGTTGAGAAAGATGTTGTTTCAGCAAATACATCTGTTGTTTATTTTCCAATTAAATCGGGCCACCCAAGATCAGAAAAGGATGTAACCCTATTTGAAAAAATTGCTTTAGCAGCAACTGCTCAGAAGTACTGGTCTGATAATGGTGTTTCTGTAACTCTTTCTTTTGATAAGGAAACAGAGTCAAAGCATGTTGCTCCAGCACTCCATATGTATGAGGGTCAACTAAAGGCAGTTTCATTCCTACCAATGGGAAATACTGTTTATCCTCAGCAGCCATATACCCAGATTACTGAAGATCAGTATGAATCGTATATTGGAAAGTTAAAGCATATTGACTTCGGTGCAATTTATGACGGTATAGATAATCTTGAGGCTCAGGGTGAAGCATACTGCACAACAGACTACTGCGAAATCAAAGTAACTAAGTAGTCTTCTATGGTAAAATAGACCTATAATGTCTACTCCATCAAACCTATACGCAGAAAAAGTTTTTGCAGAACATCCAATAGGTTTGTGGGCTCTTGATGATAACGCAGATTATATCTCTTTAGTCTCAGAACAACAAAGGGACTTGTCAAATTGGACAATAACTGGTGGAGTCGCTTCAGCATACACTGAGTCAGTTGGAGAGCCATTTATTGGCAGTTATGTTGGAAGAATTGTAGCAGATGCAACACCTAGTGAATCAGCATATGTTCTTGCAGTTAGCGATGACATAATTGATATTCCAGACATCAATGATTATCTAAAGACATTCTCTGTTGGTGGATATTTTTATTCTGAAAGTGCATATATTGCTGGCTTTGAGATTGGGTATCAGTATACTGACACAACAAGCGGAGAGAACATAACTCATCTAAAAAATTTTGATACTGTAGTTAATAGTAATTGGATATTTATTTCAGAAACATTTGATACACCACCAGACGACACAAAGATTAGACTTGTGTTCAAGATTAATTTTATTGGTGGATCAGAAATAGAGGACGCATTCAGAGTTAATGGAATAACTTTTGGTCAGTGGTCAGAAGAGTTTGCATCTACCTCTCTTGGAAACAGTGTAATTGATATTCCTTCTAATATTTCTATTGCTCCACAAAAAGGGGTCGTAGCAAAGTGTTATGGTTTGCAAGAGTTGGATGCATACTATCTTGTTTCTGATAATATGCTAAAATCAAAAAATTCTGGAATTCCGATAGTTTATGGAACGGACAGCCACACAACTCTATATCCAAACAATGGTCTTCCTTCCTTAATAGTTCCTGGATCTGGAATGCTAAATAAGTCTGGTCAGTTTAAGCAGTATACTCTAGAAACCTGGATAAGAATAAACTCATACACAAATGACCTTAAAAGAATTATTGGCCCTATCTCTTCAGACGACGGAATATACATAGATGGACCATCAATTGGTTTAAAAATTAATAATCAGTACAGAGCACACTATATCGGAGAGTGGACTAGGCCAATGCTTATTCATTTGAAGGTTGGGCAAGACTTTTCTTCATTGCTTATAAATGGAGAAGAAGTAATGTCTATAAGTTATTCTGTTTCAGAACTTGTGTTCCCAGAAAAGTTTAACAATGAAAAGGATCAGGATTGGATTGGATTCTATGCATACGATGATGTGTATCCAATAGATATAGACTGTGTTGGTATTTATCCGTACCTTGTTGCATCACAAGTTGCAAAAAGAAGATTTGTTTTTGGTCAAGGGGTAGAGGTTCCAGAAAACATTAATACATCTTACAGCGGAACTTCTGTTGCGATAGACTATTCGTTTGCAGACTATACATCAAATTATTCATACCCAAAAACTGGTTCGTGGAATCAGGGATTTAGTGATAACGTATCAACTGCAAACAGATCAATATCTGTTGTATCTCATCCACTTCCAGAAATATTTTTATCATCAAAAACAAAATCTGAACTATTTAGCGATAACAAGATAGCAAATGAAACAGTAAATCCTGTAGACTTTTTATACGACGACCTGGAGTATTTTTCTTTTAAGCCAAATCAAGAGTGGGGTAATGTTTCAGGATACATGTTTTTTGAAAAGTTTGACCTACTTCAAACACCAATCTATGGATTTTATGGATGCTTTCAAATAAAGGCAAATGTAACAACACCTCAAACACTGTTTAGAATTGAAAAAGAAAACACAAGTAATTACTTCATCATTCAGATAGAGAACAATATAGTCTCTTACATAATAAATACAAATGGCAACTCAGAAGTTCTGTATTCATCTTCAGAACTTGATGCAAACGAATTTGTTGAGGCTGGTCTAAATATCTCTAGGTTTGTAGAAATATTTGGAAACCCAGTATCTGATTTTTTTGGGTCATTCTCTGACTTGAGAATGTATGTTGGCGGAGACAAGACTGATATTGCAACTTTTAGTGGGAAAATATATAATGTAGGGCTGTGTACTAAGTATAATTTTGAGACAATTAAGTCTTTATTTAATGAGGTAGGAGTGCCAAAACTAAATGAAGATCTGTTCTTTAGATATCAGAATAATCAGTTAATAGATATCGATGGAGGACTTGACACAACCTCTCAGCCACCTTCGGGAGCAACCACAGATGTAGCAAACGGAGCAATATCTGGAGGAGGAGTTACATTAATTGAAGAAGATTTCTTGATTGAGCACACAGCGAGTTACACTCTTATTCCAGAAATAAAGTTTAGCCAGTACTCTTTGGCCATCTCAGCAAACGCATATTGGGAAGACAATATTCCGCTCACATATTTTGCAGAGTCTGTTTTAGATAAAAGAGGAGACCAATACTTTGATCTTGACTTTATTCAGTTTAATATCAACTATCCAATCCCATCAAAGACTATTGCAATTGAAACAGATCCAGTTGTTTGGACTTATGCAGAACTATCTGATCAGTACGGAGTTCCAGTACAAAGAACGTATGAATCATTAGACAACTACCTTTTTACAGGATATAATGATTATGAAGATTTAAAAAACAAAATAGCAAAAGACTATAGATATGATACAGATGGTGCAATATTAAAAACATACGTTACTTTTCAGTACACAGAGTTAGGCGCAAATGCCCCTAGAGCATACTTTATAAAAACAGAAAGACCATCTAGGAATGGAGTGCTAATTCCAGGTTCTGACTGGATGCGTACAAGATATGAGGTTGTAGATAATATGATTATATATCCGCCTGCAGGTGTTGACTTTAATGATTTATCTATTGTAACTCATATAGAGATGAATGTCAAAAACTCTGTAACCAATAATGTAACTGTAAAAAAGTTATCGTATGCTTCTCAGGCCTTGAACGAATCAGATGCAAGTCCGATTGGGACACGATTTGGAACTCCTATATATCCATATACAAAGTCTGGTATTTATTATAACTTTAAAAAGAATAATCCGTTTGCAATATACAACTCTTCATCGCCATATCTTTATTTGACAAAAACAAGCGGTATACAGTTAAAGGGTGTGTACGACCCATTGGTAAATCGTGGACTCATGGTGCCAATTAATACTAGCAGGTCTGATGGATTTAAGGTGATTGCAATGCAGATGGCTATTAGGTTTGACGGAGACTATTTTCCGTATGCTCCAACAGAGATCTTTGAGGTTGAAAGCAAAGACTCGTATATAAAGTTCTATATGGTTGCATGTGATCCCACTGGAAGAAGAGCAAAAATCTATGCAATCGATTCAAGAACAGGCTTAGTTCAAGACGGTATCGGTTTTTACTGGAATGGAAAGATTGTCAAAGAGCCAATTATAACTCTACAGGAGTGGGGATTCTTAGGTATCAACTTTGCAAGCAGTCTAAACTTTTCATACTTTGAAGGAGCAATAAGATTGACTGGTCCACTAATGTTTAATAATATATCATTTTATCAGTCAACAAATCTTCAAGAAGTTCAGAATGTTGCAGAAAGACCATGGTTTAGGGTTAAGGTCTTAGGAGGGTACGAGTTAGACTGGACATTCTGGGGGGGATCGTTTATATGGAATAAGGTTTTAGTTTTGTCTGAAACAAGTTATTATGGAGTTAATCCAGTAGAGGTTTATAAGAGTTATACTGGAACAAACAAGATAATAGTAGATGATGAGATGGTGCTGAGTTTTGGAAGTTACGCTTATACTGCATATACAGATGTAAATTGGAATCAACTAGTCGTAGATCCTGTATGATATGGTATACTTATGGTTATGGATTCATTAATAGACCCAAAAACTGGTAAGCCAATTGTACAAAATGTTAGACGGCAGGTAATCGAAAAGAACTACGACTGGGGTCTTTACGTCTACAAGAAGTCAAATGGCCGATGGTTTACAGATGGAACTGGCTCAGTTCTAAATATTCCTGCACAAAAGGGCGACATATCCAAGATTGCAGAACTAAAGACTGTTGCAAAACACTACGGAGATCCAGGAGATGGACAGGCAATATTTGTTCCAGGCCTAACCCGTGTTACAGAAGAGGAATACTCTGAACAGGTTGAAAGAATGAAGGCTGGATTAATTCCATCGCTAAATGACCTAGGTGCTGTTCAAGCAGCAAAAGATACAATTGCAAAGTATGGAGATGAAGACTAATGTCTGATGAAGAATATATTATTGGTGCAAGTATTGATGATGCAGTAAAGAAAGAGGATGCATTTGCAAAGTCAGATCCTTTTACTGGAAACTGGGAACAACTAAAAACTCTTGATGGTCTAGACAACAACTTTAAAAGAAGAACTAGTCGAATGTCGACTAAGATGATTGAGCCAACAGTCCAATATACAACAGCAGCACTGGCTGGAAAAAGCGGTATCGATGGAGCACAGTCAAAAGAGATTAATCCAGGACTAGTATATGTCAATGGATATGGAATGTTTGATGTCATTACACCACCATGGAACCTTTACGAGTTGGCAAATTACTACGACACATCTTTTGCTAACCATGCTGCAATTGATGCTAAAGTAGAAAATAT
>JACCDX010542717.1_pt1 | contig 25491 bp, 20 predicted proteins | sample 7449681 | NCBI WGS metagenome assembly JACCDX01 (sample SAMN15323450, study PRJNA562643) | freshwater metagenome | isolation source: river surface water | place: USA:Blue River Watershed | collected 2017-08-18
AACATCATTATCTAATCAATTAATTGTTAAAGGAACTAGTACATTTAATAGTAATTTAGTTGTCTCATCATATAACACAACATTAGGTGGAACACTCAATGTAACAGATATAACATCATTATCCAATCAATTATATGTTACTGGTACTAGTATATTTAGTAGTAATATTATTATTAATAGTAATGAAATTTTGAAAGGAAATTTAGAAGTATATGGTAATACTATAATAAATTCTGATTTAAATGTTCTGGGACAAACTATTTTTAATTCTAATGTTACTTTTAGAAATAATTTTATATTTGAACAATATTCTGGTAATTTTTATTTAAATAGTAATTTAACTGTCGATAGTAATATTATATTTAAAAATCCTCTTATATTTAATTCTAATATCAGTATTAATACTTTTATGGATCTATCTAATATATCTAAACCTAATATTCCTACTAATTCAAATATACGTATATATTTTAATAGCAATACCGGATTTTTAGAAGGTTTAAATAACAATAATAATTCAAATATATTAACAACATTTAATCCAACAACTACTGCCGGAGATTTGACAGTTCATAATGGCATTACACAATCTAGATTACCAGTAGGAACAATTAATCAAATTTTATATTCGGATCCATCATTGACAAATAAATTAGGATGGAAAAATATATCAACAGATACTTTACCAACAGATTTAACTATTTCAAAATATTATGATTCATATAATACAAGTAATATCGCATTAAATAATTTAACATATAGTGATATTATATGGGATAGTGATAGATTTAATGATACTGATTATTATACTATTATAAACGAAAAAGAAATTCAATTTAATTATACTGATATATATTCAATATTTATTAAAATAAGTACTGTTAGTACTGCTATAAGTACTTTTGCCAATTGTCTTTTTAAAATTCAAAAATCTACTCAAGGTGGAGCATATATAGATATACCGTCCACGTTATGTTACACAAATAGTGATATTGTTGTTGCATCATCTTATAGTACTAGTTCTATTACATATATCGAAAATGCTTTAGCAGGAGATAAAATAAAAATTATTGGTATAATAGCTAGTGGCAGAACAAATGCTAATACTTTAACTATTGCTACAAATCAATGTGAATTAATAATAACTCGTTTAGAAATTGATAGTCCTAATGATTCTTCTGTATATTTAGATTCTTATATAAGTTCTAACAAATTATTAACTGCAACTTTATCTGATATTAATTTTGATACAAATAGATATATTGATGCTAATATTATACATACTCCTGGAACTGCTATATTTACTGTAAATTATACAGGTATATATTTAATAATTTGTACTGTTAATTCATCAGCAACTGCTAAATCAAATACTAATTTTCAGTTAATGACTAATACAAGTGGTACTTATCAAATTATTCCTGGTAGCTTATCATATGTTTACCATAATGATGCTACTAATAGTAAAGGTACCGGAACTACTTGTGTTATAGTTAGTTTAAATGCTGGTAATTCAATTAAAATGCAAGCTAGTCACTCGGTTGCTACTATCAATATTATTAGCGGTTCTTCTATGTATATTTCTTGTTTAAAATCAACTAATAATAATCAAACTAACATAAAATTTTTTAACGCATATAATACTGTATCACAACAACTTACTACAATAAATGTTTATGTCGATCATAATTGGAATAATACTAATGTTACAGATGCTATTTATAATTATACACCGGGTACTGCATCAATTACATTAAATGAAACCGGAAAATATTTAATTTTATATAAAGTATCTTGCAATAATACTGGTACCCTGGCTACAAGAGAAGATATAGGACAATCACGTTTAGCTATTGATATTAATGGAAATGGTACTTTTATAGATGTACCTGCAAGTATTTCTTCTTGTTTTTGTGGTGCGGTATCACCTTTTTATTCAGCTACAAATATATCATTTTGTCTTATATATATTAAATCTGGTAGTAAAATTAAATTACAAACATTAAAAACTTCGACAAATTCTTTAATGAATACAGTTATTAATGCATGCTCTCTATCAATTATAAAATTAGATACAAGTCCTACATTGCAAACATTAACACCTATTATATTAAATTATGGTACGTATTTTCAATATGCGACAAACAATAGTATATCTTCTACTACATCTACTATATATCAACAAAAATTATTATTAACTACAACACAAATACCAGCTGGTATTTATAGAATTGATATAGGTTGGCAGGTTGCAACTATTGCAACTGCTAAAGATTTAAAAGTAAGAGTTATTATAGATAATATTAATGTTATACATGAAATGATTATAAGTTACTCATCTACACAAACACAGATTATTAATGATTTTGCAATTATACAATTACAAGAAGGTTTTCATGAAATAAGAATGGATTATGCTACTGTTGCTGCTGCTAATTCTGGTATTTATAACACTAAATTAAGTATATTTAGAGTTGCATAAAAAATATATTAAATATTTTATTATATAAAATGAGTATTAGTTTTGATAATACACAAGATATTAAGAATATAAAAAAATTTGAACAATATCTTTTAGACTTACTTGCAAAATATGCAAATGACAGTAATTATAGTAGTAATATTCTTTTAACATCTACTGCTACAGATCAAACTAACGTTATTAATTTAAATTTTTCATCCCAACTAAATCAAGAACAGATTGCATTACTTGAGGAAGCAATTGCTAGTTATGTTGAACCATATACTGAAGAAAATTTATATAGAACTACCCCATATTTTACTTCTGAAATTACTTGTGATTCTACAGAATATACTTTACTTCATAGTTTTCTTTACTCAGGTTATTATTATAATGAAATTCTTAAAAAAATCAGAGTTAATAGTAGAATTAATAGTTTAAATTCTAATTCACATTATTATCTAAGAGTTATTGATGTTACTAATAATATTATTATGGGGTCTAATGTTTTAACTAACCAAGAATATGAATATAATACTATTCCACTTAGTAATATTCCTTTTGATTTAACAACAATTGAACTTCAAGGAAAAAAAGGATCTACTAGTGAAAATTTTCAAATTAACGGATTGCAGTTGGTTTATATATACCGATAACTAGTTTTATTTTATCATTTATTTGGTTTTAATAACCAAAAATATATAGTTCTCAACTTGTTTATATTTATAAAAAAAACTACTTAAAGACTAATTATATACCTCTAATTTGGTTCTATTTTAAATTTTATTTGGTATTAACAACCATTTGATACTTGAAGAATATTTATATGTGAATATAATAAAATATTTCGCTTAATTTTTATTATCATATTATATAAATTTCATATGACTAGCCAAATTAATAAATATAGAATATATTGTAACGATGAAAATCAATATGTATATGTATGGAATAAAGTTGTACCTTCGTTATGTCCTAATAATACTACACATATTATAAATAATGAAACTATTACTATTGTAGATAAAATTTGTAAAAATAATATGAATATAATTAATCAAAATAGTGATATTTTTGGCAGATTAAGAATAAGTAATGCAAATATTTTATTTACATTTCATCACGCATTAGGAGAAAAAAGTATTTATATAGATACAAAAATTGTTGGTTCTGCTACGTGTATTTTAGATACAACTATATCATCTAAAATTTTAACTGTTTATAATACTGGTGATAAAGTTGTTTATCAAACTAGACAATATTTCCCTTATATACCTGGTTCTTCTAAAATTATTTATTTAACTGGTGTTTTACAAGTTACAAGTAATTCTGGTGTAAGATCACGTATCGGTACTTTTGATAATCACTATGATAAAGCTATTGGCATAAATGGTAATGGACATTTTTTTGAATTTTTCGAAGAAAAATTATATATTGTTGAAAGAACATCTACATTAGGAGGATATCAAACTGACTTCAGAATCCAACAATCAGATTGGAATTTAGATCCTTTAGATGGAACTGGACCATCTGGTTTAACAATCGACCCTACAAAATCTTTATTATTTGTTATAGAATATGCTTGGTTAGGTGTTAATATTGTTAAAATGGGATTTAAAATAAATGACTCTTTATGTTGGTGTCATATTTGGGATCATTCCGATTTGAATGTTCCATATATAAAATATGCTAAATTACCTATTAGATATGAAATTGAAAATATTTCAGCAGGAGAGGTTACTACTGAAATGCGTGTTATTTGTGCTGCAATTATTGTTGAAGGTGGTCCCGGTGTTCTTAATAATATTAATCATGGTATTAATCTTACATTTTGTGATGATAATGAAAGATATGTACCTAAAAATGATTGGTTTCCTATATTTTCAATTAAATTAGCGGATCAATGTATACGTAGATCTATTGCTATCACTAAATTAACTATTACTACTACAGAAAATAGATCACTTAAATGGAGACTTATTCTAAATCCTGTTCTTATTAATCCTAATTGGATTGTTAATACTGCTCATCCTGATTCTATTATTCAATATGATATTTCTACCGGTGTTGTCGGAAAAAGTAACAATATACAAGTAGGATATCCTTATGAATCTGGTACAATTACCGGTAATTGTACAGAAAATTATTATTTTGAAACGCCAGATATTATGGCCAATGCAGATATTGCTGGTAATAGTGATATTATTACATTACAAGCTAGAGGTATTAATAATAATTCTAGTTTTATTTATAGTATTGACTGGATTGAAATGTTTTAATTATTTAACTAAAAGATTTTTTGGTTATAACTATTGGCTTTATTTCTTATTAGATTTTTCTTGTACAACTATTTTAATGGGTTCTGCTGGACTCATATTTTACTATTATAAAAAATAAAATTATTTTAGATGTTCACATTACTAATTTTTATATCTATAATCTCTATATTTTTATCATTTTTTTTTATATTACTAATTGGTGTAGGAGGAGCTGTCGTATTAATAGACAAATTAGTAGAATTATTTCTTTTAGAACAAGCTGAACCTACAATACCAATCATAATAAGTAGTAGTATTAAACCCGAAACAATACCCGGGAAAGATCCATCAGTCATTTTTATTATTATATTTTATATTTATATACTATTTATTTCTACAGCTATCATCTCACCATCCCTGATTTCTTCAGTAGAATTGTGTGGACTACTTATAGGAGTTATTGGAGCTGTTTTTGGTAAAGTTGAATTTATATAATTAACTTTTCTACAACATGATAATCCAATTATACATAATATTATAATCATTAACAATAAACTAAAAATACTCCCATTATAACTTTCAGCAGTCATTTTATTAGTAATAATTATAAAATTAATATATCAAATCAAATTTTATATAATTATTATTTAATTATTATTTAATTAGTTTGATATCTTCAAAAATTTACTTAATTTATCTTTTTATCAAAAAAAAATTTGATTTATTATTATTTAAATGTATTTAAAGAATATAATTATAAAATATGTATAACAAATTAATAACAAATCCTTTTTTTGTAAATAATGCTCATTTATTATACAATAATAGTCTTCAAGTATTAGGAAGTCAATTAACAAGAAAAATAATTAAAAGTACAATATATAAAAAATATTGTTCTGGTGAAAATATCAAAGAATTAAATTCTACTATAAAAAAATTACAACACAAAAATATTAATTCTATTATAGATTATGCTTGTGAAGGCAAAAAAAATGAAAAAGAATTCAATGTTGTATATAGAAATATCATAAATATGTTAGATTTAATCGAAACAAATAATTATATTGTACCTACATATATTGCTATAAAATTATCATCATTATTCCGAGAAGAATTTTTAACAAGTTATGATACTCATTTTATTAATAATACTTTTAATAAATATTACAATAATTATTCATACGATGGTACTATTAGTCTTTATGGACTTAATGAAGATCAAAAATCAATAGTAATGATTCAAAATATAGTCGAAAGGGCTCATGAAAATGGATTTAGAATTATGATCGATGCTGAATATACAAAAATTCAACCCGCAATCGACTTAATAACATTCAATTTACAAAAAAAATATAATTCGTTACATACACCTGTTGTATCAAATACTTATCAATGTTATCTTAAAGGAATGAATTATAAAATTAATAAAGATATTGATTGGTGTATTAGAAATAAAAAGGTCTTTGCTATGAAAGTATGTCGCGGAGCATATTTATCATTGGAAAATAAAGAACTAGTACATAACAGTATAGAGGATACTCATTATGAATTTGATTTAGCAGTAGAAAACATAATTAAAAGAAAAGCACTTAATAACTTTAAAACAGAAATAATGATAGCCAGTCATAATCAAAAAAGTATAACTAATGCTATTAATTTACTTAAAACACATAATATTGGTCCAAAAGATGGTATATATTTTGCACAATTATTTGGAATGGCAGATGATTTAACTGAATATATTATTAAAAATGGTTATAATACTTATAAATATTTACCGTATGGTTCAATTGATAATACAATACCATATTTAATTAGAAGATTACAAGAAAATAGAATAAAACGTATTTAGATTATTGGGTTAATAAAAAAACAGATAAAACAATCGAAATTATTGAACTATATTATGATGGATTCCATTAAAATTTAGATTTTATTAAGATCCATTCTAATATTTGAGCTTCGCTTATGGTTTTAATATTTAATGAATTTGATACACTTTCTCCTCCAAAATATTTAGGTACATTACCAGGTGTTTGTAATACTGTAGGATGAACTATTAAACCTTCTGATGTATAATTTAATACTAAAGGATGACATAACCATAATATACTACAAAATGGAATTAATGGAATATTTATATCTTTACCAATTATAATAGGTTTTTTACTATTTAAATATTCAATTTTTTGCTCCTCATCTAATGAATTTATTGCACTATCTAATATTGATTTTGTAATATTATAACCAATATTTTCAGTCATTGTATCATTTTTCTTTAATTTCAACCATAATGGTGGATTGGTAATTTTTTTTTGATAAAGAAAACTCATAATATTATTTTTTATAGGAACGAAAATACTAGTTGTTATAAATTTCTCTTCTAAATTAATTTTTGGATGAGATATAATGAATGATGGTAAATATTTTAACATATACAATAAATGTTTATGCATATTATTGTGAAATTCAAACATTGTTTCAAACATATTATTACTTTTAGAATATAAATTTGAATAAATATCAAAATCTGTATAATTAAATAAATTTTTTTCAATATTATTTATAATATTATAAATATTGATATTTTTGACTGAATGTAAATAATTATTATATTTTTCGCTTACTTTATTTTGTAAGTCTTCTATATTAAATTTTGCTACAGTATTTAAATCTTTATATTCAATTGATGTTATGTAATCACTAATTATTTTTGATAATATCTTTTCATCTTCTAAATTTGTAGAAATTCCACTAAAATGATTCCAATCTTTCATAACAATTAATTTATGTTTATCAGATAATGAATTTTTATCCAATATAGCATCGGTAAATGGAAGTCTATCATCAAATTCAGCTAATATTGTCAAACTGGGATTATGAATATCTGTTATATGAGTTTTATAATAAGGATGTTGTTCTTCTAAATTATAATCAGCATATAATTGAATTAAACTAGATATTTTATTTTGATCTACTCTTTTACAAAATATAGCTGCTTCACATGAACCTCCACTATGTCCTATCAAATGTATTTTATTTTTTATTTTACTTTTGTGAATCAAATTATTTAAAGTATGCACTTTGTTAAATGTATCAATAATATGTATTGTAGAGTTTATATTTTCTAGCTCTAATTTTGTTTTAATATTTTCTGCTAAATTTATATACTTTTCTTTTCTTATAAATGAACCAGAAAAAACTACTAAATCAATATTTATAAAAGCATTTATATTAACTACTAATAATAATAGTAATATAGATATAAATTTCATTTATTATTTATATCTTATTCTTAAATAAATCAGACATTTTTTTATGAATATAAGTCTGCTATAAATTAGACTCTTGAAGATTTGGCACTACGTGTGAATATAGTTCCTAATGCCGATTTAAGCCAAAAAATTCCAAGAAACTAATAGCAAATCACACGCCATAATTGCTTATCATTCAGAAGAAGTATCAAAATTTTTTTAGTTACACTCTGTCCAGTGAAAAATGTTACACTTTTATTTTTATAAAAAGATTTTAGACCCTTGGAGATTTGGCACTACGTGCGAACATAGTTCCAAACGCCGTTTTTTATAAAATTTATATTTCTTTAAATATAAAAACTATATAAAGCTAACAAACATATTATATTCATAAGGTATGGATTCTAATATTATAAAGAACCATAGTTATCTTAATCCTTAATAGGGACTATCTGTTTATGTTCTAAACAAGTATTATATTATAGTCATAAGATAACTATTAAAGTTTATAAATTATACCTTATCGTAATTTATCGTAATTTATAAACAAAATAATATAGTTGTAATACTTCTTAGGAATGATAAGCAACTATGGTGTGAAAATCACTATTAGATACCTAAAAATTTAAGAATGCTAATTCGGCATTTGGAACTATGTTCGCACGTAGTGCCAAATCTCCAAGGGTCTAAAAGACAAAAAATAACAGTTTGCGAAAGCAAAAGATTGTGAAAAAGATTGATAGGGAGTAGGTTACTACAAAAGCCCGTATCATAAAAAATACATCAAACCATAAAATTTTGTGTGCTAAAGTGTAACATTTTAGAATGGTTTGAGTGTAGTCTAAAATCAGAATATTAACTTTTACCAAATCTTGGACTACCTTTACCAAATCTTGGACTACCTTTACCAGATCCTGGACTACCTTTACCAGATCCTGGACTACCTTTACCAGGTCCTGAAACATTATATCTCCTTTTGGGTCTATCATATGTTCCTTTAAATAATTTTTTTAATGCTTTTATAAGTTTATTTCTAATAATTCTATTTTTATCATTTATATTTGTTATATTTTCAATTCTTTGAATTTGATCTAATCTATATTTAATTTCACTTTCTGAAAAACCTACTGATCTGAGAGCAACTGTAAATTCTCTTAACAAAGTATTTATATTCATATTTGATATAAAAATTTCATAATCACTTAAAGTCATTTCAGTATTATTCGCAGCTGCTGCAGCCGCGGCTGGTGCTGCTCTTGCTGCTGGTACCGCTCTTGCTGCTGGTGCCGCTGCTACTAACGGGGGAAATATTTTTTCTACATTTGAATTACTATTTTTTGACTTATTTTTTAGTTTAACTTCGTGTCTTAAATGACTCGGATGATATGGTCCAATAAATAAAGGACCTTGACCTAAAGGTCCACGTGATAAAGGACCTAGAAATAAATTTTTTGGTCTCATATTAGATTCACTATTTATTTTATTATTTTTAAATACTCTTAATAAAGGTGACGGAAGTTTTAGTTTTGGTGTAGAACTTGTAGAATTTTTAAAATATCTATCTTGTTTATGAGATTTATTTAGCTTTACTGCCCCTTTTTTAGGAAAAGGTGAATTATTAATTCCAAGCGAAAATCCTTCTTTAAATTTATTTGACTTTTTTGGTGTTTTTAACGGAGAAGTTACTTTTGATAACGGAGTATTTAATATAGTCGAGGGGGTATTTAATATAGTCGAGGGGGTATTTAATATAGTCGAGGGGGTATTTAATATAGTTGATTCTGTTGGTGTATTTAATATAGTTGATTCTGTATTATATATAGCTTCTTGTGCTATTTTATTTAATCGTTCTTTTTGTAATTTCTCTTCTTGCATTCTTACTTTTCGTAATCTCTCTTCTTCTACTTGTCTTTGAATTCTAGTTCTACTTCTTGTCATAATGGGTGATAAATTTGTTGTATTTCTTCTTCTTTTCTTTTTATTAGATTTATTTGACGGAGAACTCATTTTAATATAAATAAAAGATTATAAAATTTTGACTAGAATCTTTTCTAAAGATTTTATTATATCCACACCAATAAATAACATTACATTTTTAATCCAATACTAGATTTTTCATTGGTTTAGTTCAATAAGTCTAGACTTGTTCTATATACTAGATTTTTCACTAGTTTAGTTCAATAAGTCTAGACATGTTATATATACTGAAGTAAACTCTTTCATAAAGTCTTATATATAATTACTTTTGTAATAAATTTTAATTTTTCCTTAAATATAAAAACTATAAAAACTATATAAAACTAACCAACTTATTTTATTCATAAGGGAGAACGGTCTAATAAGTATATTCCAAAAAAAAACTAAAGTTTTTATCGGTATTAAGCGAAATATTACTATAAGAAACCCTAATAATAACGCCAGGTTTTATTATACTTCCACCTACCTTACTATCACCTAATGATAATAGGGGGACCTCCTTATGTAATTCAAAATCCACTATATTATTAACTTGCATTTTAACATATGTATTTCCAGTAGTCCAATTTTGTGTTGTAGGTGTATTAACTACTACTCTATCAGTATACATTGTTAATATTTCTCCTAGATCTTCAGTATTAACAAAATTAGTAAGTAATAAATTTGCTCCTATACTCATATATTGTTGAACAGTACTATTTACATATATAGTAGTATCTCCAATATTAACATTCGATGTTATTATGCCAATTGGCGAAGAAACTATACCATAAGAGTTTATTATATCTTTATCATTTTCTTCATTACATAATAATTTTACAGCAGAAATATTAACTGGATACTTAAATGTAAAATCATAATTTGTTGTAGTATTCGAAGGACAAGCAAACGTATAATGTCGAACACGAAAGTAGCCCTGTGTGACATCTTCTGTTGATTCTTGAATAACAACTTTCGGTATATCTATATATTCTTGATAATTTTTATTTATAATTTGAATATTATTAGAATCTATTATATGAGTATAAGGCTGTACTGGACAATTAGTCGGTATATTATTCATATTTGCATGAATTTCATAATCTATTCCTTCTGTTAAACATCTTACTTTATATATGTATATTAACTCCCTTGTACTCATATTATTTATCTTAATATAATAATTTATTATTTATTATTTATTATATTACACTGATCTATTTATATTATAATTCGTGTAAAATATAATTTTATAAATAATTGTTATTTTTTTATAAATATTATTAGTAAAAAAAAAATATTATATATAAATAAAAATAAGATGGGTATATTAGATTCTATAACTTCACTCTTTGGTTCTTCTGCACCCCCTGCTCCTCAAGCTGGTGGTGGTAAAAAAAAAAAAAAAAATTTACCAAGAATTCGTAATAGGCTTCACAAAGGACCCCTTGGTGGTGTTTTTGAAATAAAACATCACAAAAAAGTATATGAATGTAAACCTAAATCCAAAAAATCTAAGAAATAAATATACTATTATTATCTAAATTAAATTTTCTTTTTTATTTATATAATAAATTATTATTATTTAGAAACCATAATCATTAAATCTTTCTTCGATATCTGAATAAGATCCTATTTGTTGTCCGATCACTGGTTTTAAACAATACCAATTACTTATTGGTTGTAATTTTTTCATATAAATATCAAAACATAGAGCATGAACTTTTTGTCCTACATACTCTAATCTCTCAATACTTTCATTAATATTTGATATTAATTTAGGTACAAACTTTTTATTAACGATATAACCTGATGTAGTTTGTCCATCTAAGATTTTAGTAATAAACGAGAATTTAGTAGGTAATTCTCTATAAGTATGACTAGCAAACATTAAAATATCAAAATCTTTGACATTATTATAAAATTCATTTAACATATTTTTAACAGTATCTGCAGTTTGTGTAAATATAAAATCATCTTCAAATATAATACAATTTTGTATATTATCTGGAGTTTCTAAAAATTTTTCTAATGTATATTTATGAGATTTTGCACAACCTAAACTACCAAAACCTGGTTTATAAATTGCTTCTATTCTATTAATTTTATTTTTATCAATATTAGTTTCAGATAATACTTTATTGATATGTTCTAATCTATCTTTACGATGTTCTAAATTAATATAATAAACAATATCAAAATTATTTAATCCTTCGAATTTAATATTTTCATTTGTATTTAGCATTTTTATAATTCTTATATATTTTTTACTAAAAATTAAACACTTTCTTATTTATAATTATTTTAGACTAATAAATATTTTTATAAATTTATCTGTTAATTATAAAATATTTATATTAGAAAAATAAAGATAATAATATAAATATTTAGAATAATTATCTTTATAATATTATTATATTATAATTTAATATAGATATATTATCAGAACTTTATATTTTTTTTTTATATAATATTATTCTAATAATATTATATAAAATGGCAATAAACTTACTTCCTATTTTAATTTCAGAAATTGTAGCTATATCAGTTGTAGGTTTTTTAGTTAGCAAAGTTGATCCAAATAAACAGGTATCTCAAATTAATAGAAACTTTCCATTATCACAAGTTAATAGGAATCTTCCAGTAAATCAATTATCTACTATTAAACCTCAAGATATAGATAAATTAATTCAGACTTTGAAAGATAAAGGATTTCATTTAAATAACGAAATAGATTCCGAAAGTTTTAAAAAACATTTCTTAGAGCAACTAAAATTATTAGATACAAATGATGATACAAAAGAAGCAGCATTCAAAATTTTTGAAAAATTTTATAATAAAATTAAAGAAGCTGAAAAAGATAATACAAACGAACTTGATCTAGATAGTGATAATGAAGATAATAAAGAGTTTCGTGAATTAGTAACTAGTAAATTAGAAAATATTCGTCAAGAAATCGAAAATGATAAAATTGAATTGGGTAAACAACAAAAGCAAATAAATGCTCAACAAAAATTTATAGAAGAATTACAAAAATTAAAAAAATGTTCTACAGATTTAACAACAAGTTCCAGTACTGAACAAGGGTTTTTTAGTAAATTTTTTACCAAAAATACTAGTTCTGCGAATCAATCAGAATCATCTAATAAGTCAACATCACTACCATCAGTACCAACTATAAATTCTACACTATCTACTAGAGAGAAACAAATTAAAGAAGCTGCAGATAGGGAAGCTGCAGATAGGGAAGCTGCAGATAGGGAAGCTGCAGATAGGGAAGCTGCAGATAGGGAAGCTGCAGATAGGGAAGCTGCAAATAGGGAAGCTGCAGATAGGGAAGCTGCAGATAGGGAAGCTGCTGCTAGAGAAGCTGCTGCTAGAGAAGCTGCAATATCTAGCGAAGCAAAAGCTAGAGAAGCAACAGCTAGAGAAGAAGCTGATAGACAAGCTGTAATAGCTAAAGAAGCAGCAGATAGAGAAACTGCTGCTAGAGAAGCACAAGATAGAGAAGCTGCTGCTAGAGAAGCAAAAACTAGAGAAGAAGCTGCTGCTAGAGAAGTAGCTGCTAGAGAAGAAGCAGTTAGACAAGCAGCAATAGCTAGAGAAGCCACAGATAGAGAAGAAGCAGCTAGAAAAGTCACAGCAGATAGAGAAGCAGCTGATAGAGCAGATAGAGAAGCTGCCAATAAAGCAGCTAGAGAAGCAGAAGCTAGAGAAGAAGTTGATAGAGAAGATAAAGTACCAACTAATCGAAGTAATCCTACTGCAGAAGTTCCGAGAAATTCATTAGCTGATAGAAATCAATTATTGACAGTACAACGTACAATAGCAGTAGATATTCAAAATGCTTCTGCATCATTAGCTCAAGCAGAACATTTAGCAACAGGAGTATCAAATAGTACAGTTGAAGAAAGTCAAGCGGTTGCTATTACTCGAAGAGAACAAGAGCGTTTAGAACGCGCAGAACAAGCACAAAAAAAAATTACAGAAGCTTTACAACCACCTACTATACCAGATACTGAGGAAACACCAAATCCTGTTCCAATTCCAGTAGAAGAATTACCTCAATCTCAAAAAGGTGAATTAAGTATAAATATTTTAGATATTTCGAATCTTGAACAAATAAAAACACAACTTGTAAAATTTTTTACAGAATTTATTATAGAATTAAATTTAGGTTTAGAAGATAAAATTAATCTAATAACTAAAGATGATTTTAAATTACAAAATACAAATTTTATTGATCTAAGTAAAATTTTAAAAATTTTTGATAATTATCTTATAACTAATCCGGATGAAAATAATTTATTAATAAATCGAGAAACAGAAGGTTTTAATGCAATATATCCTTTTGCATTATTAACTAGTAATGAAAAAAATTTGGAAACAGCTTTAGAAATGAGTAATAAATTTAGATTAATATCAAAATATTATAGTCCTTTCATAATTTTACAAAAAAGAGGTGCTGAATATCATTGTTTAAACAGAGAAAATATACATGAGTTTTATCGTATAAATAACACTAGTAGACAATTAGATTATAATAAAATTAATGATGAAATTACTAATAATCAAATATTAATGATGATACTAATTCTTAAATTTGATTTGGTAGAATTAAGTAAAATTAAAATACCTTCTAATCAAAAAATGCCAGAAACAAGATTATTAAAAATTAAAGATTATCAAAAACCTAAACCTTCAGAAATACCACTAAATACGTTAATACAATACGGTGGAGATTATTTTACAGTCAATAATAAAATACCTATTAATATTAGTATACAGGATAGAATTTTTAAAGGATCTATTTTAAATCAGTTTAAAAACGAATTTATTAAAAATATTTCTTTAATAAATTCATCGCAAAATACAAGTAAACTACCACTAACAACATCAAATATGATAGGAGGTGCAATTAAATTATCAGATAAAATAGATCCTTTATTTAATTTTACAAAAAATATTAATGTAGAAAAAGATGATTTATTTATTAATATTCACAAAACACATACAGACTCTGACAATATAAATAAGGAATCAATAATTCAAGAAATATTAAATAATGAAATATTTCTTGTTTTAATTATTAAATTACTCCGAATTATAATTTATACTAAATCTCTTAAAACTAATAGTTTTAATAAAACTATATTAATTGATTTATTTATATCATTTATGACAATATTATTATTAAGTTTTATAGTTAACAAAGAAATTGTAGAATATATATTAGCCGATATATTTACTAGTTTTATATTAATATTTTTAATAAATATTATTTATGAAAAATATAAAATCGAGGAAGAAGATATATCTAAGAAAAATAGTCAAAGAAAATTTCTTATATTTATTCTTTTAATAATACCTTATAATAATATTATATAAATAAATTTATTATAAATAAAAAATAATATGATATGTTAATAATAATATAATGACCTCTGAACTATCATCTGAAAATTTTGATGTATCTTTTTATGCTTTTAATAAAGATTATTTAATGGAAACAATAGATTTTTCTTTAATTTTTAAAAAATTAGGTGACGAACATAATGATATTATAAAAAAACAATATAGTTGGTTAGAAAAATATACTAAAGATAAATATAAAAAAAAAAGAAAAGAGTATTTTGAATCTATAAAAGCAAAATTTAATGCAGTAGAAATTAATACTTATTACGTTAATTTACTTAAATTTTATCTAAAAACTTATGTATTAAATATTTATAACTCAACTGATTTACAAATCGATAATATTAATATTAAAGATATACCAAATTTTAATTTTAATGAAGAAATTAGAGAAACAGGAATTAAAATTTTTGATCTAGTCGAAAAAATATTTTATAAATATTTTTCTATTATATTTGACAAGTTAAAGCTTGTAAATGATACAAGAGTTAAAATTCCTGATATCATACCACCTATTCAAAAAATAACAATTGATAAAACAGCAGATTTAGATAAATTTAATAATACATATTTTGTATATAATAAAGATGATTTTATTTATGCGTATAACAAATTAAATGAAAATATATCAGAATTTTCAGATATTCAAAAATCTGTTTTTGATTTTATAAATAATAAATATATTATTGAAGAAGAAAAGTTCTCTATTTCTGATAATGAATCAATTGATATGTCCGAATTAACACTCAGAAATAATAAAGATATTTTAGGATTTATATTAGATAATAATATTAGTTTAGAAGAATATAAATATTATAGATTATTATGTAAAAATAAAAAATTAACAAAAGAAGATTTTTTAAAAATCTTTGTTAAACCTTCATCTACAAACCCCGTCGATTCTAAAAATACTAATGCTAATTTAAATGATAAATTTAATATATTATTAAATTCTATAAAAAACAGATTAGATATATTAAATACTACAACAACTATCCCATTATTATTTAAATCCTATAATGGATTTTTATCAAAAGCTTTTTTAACATATTATATTGATCTATTAAATAAATTTTATCAATATTTGAATAAAAATATTGACAAAATTTATAAACCGGATATAGTTGCATCATTAACTATATCTATTTTATTATATAGAAGTTTATTCAATTTTTTTATTGATAATATGAAAGATGATGAAGCAATTAGTATAAAAGATATTACAAATTTATTTCCAAATAGTATTAATTTATTACAATTATTTTTTATAGAATTAAAACCATTTTTAGATCAATATAAATTATCACATAATACATCAAAAATTAGAATATTTTGTAAAATAAATGATATTCGTTCTTCTATTGAGAGGTTAAATATTACTCAAAAAAAAATTATTGGATTAAATAATAAAAAATCTAGAGTTTTTAATATCAGCGAAAATACTAAAAATACTTTAAATATTGTAGATGGTCTAAAAATGATAAATAAAAATGTAGGTGTGAATACTTATGATCAAATTACCTTTACAAAAGTTTTCGATAGTGATACTAATAATGGTATTGTTACATCATATATTGGTTTAGGTAATACACTCGAAAATTTAGAAGGGACTATATTTTATACATTTGGCGCATCAGGAACTGGTAAATCATATACATTATTTGGAGAACCTGGTAATCCTGGTGTATTAAAATCTGCCATATCCTCTATAACAGATGTAAAAAATATTTATATTAAAATCTTTGAAATTTATGGTTTTGGATTTAATGATATAGATTATTGGAATAATAAGTCTGTATTCGAAAAATATATTGTTCATAATATTGAATTTAAAGATGGTACTTTTATTTATAAAAAAACTAGTGATGATAAAGATAGTATTGATATTTATAATTTTGATGAATTTAAAGAGAAAAATTCATCATTTGATTCATATATTAAAATACCAGGAGAATTAACAATCGAATATCTAAATTTAGGATTTTTGAGTGATGAAATTGATAAAAGAAGAAAAACAGGATATGTTTTTAATAATTCAATTATTAAAACTATTAAACCTACATCAAATAATCCTATAAGTTCAAGATCCATTTTAGTTTATGAATTTATTATCGAAAAAAATATTACTATTAATAAAAATAATACATCTACTACGGAAGTTGTACAAATTCCACTTATTTTGGTTGATATGCCAGGTAAAGAAATTATTAATACTAGTTATGGTTGTGTAGCATCACCTATTACATGTAAACATAATTTAACAATAAATAATAAATATAGTAGTACTTTATGTACAAAATGTGAAAATGAACTTTTAAATTATAGAAGTTTTAAATTAATAAAAAATATGTTAAATATTTTTTCTACTAATGACAAACCTGCATATCAAGATTATATATCTAATAATAAAAAAGATGTTGACTTATTTAATAACTTTTATAAAGGTATTAAAGCTAAAATTCTAACAATAGAAAGAAATAAAATTACAAATGATAAATCATTAAAGGATATTTTCAAAGAAGCTAATGTTGATAATAAACTTGCTAAAGCAGCATTAAAAATTAAAACTGATCTAGAAAAAATGGCATTTACAAACCCTAATTTAACTGAAATTTTACAAATAGAAACTATATTATGTAGATCAGAAATTAGTGAAGAAAAAAATACAAATAGAATAAATAATTTTTATGGTATTTTACCTGGTGAATTATGTCTTAATCTTAAAAGATATTTTTCATTATTACCTGAAAAATCCACAACATCTATTAATGTACCATCAGAATTAATACCATTATTAACTTATATACGTAGTAAAAAAGAAAATAATTGTGCTACTCCTTTTAATTCTAAGCAATTATCAACTACATTTATACATTTTTTCGGACATCTTAAGAATATTTATAATAATATTTATAATACTAATAATAATACTAATAGTACCGGTAATACTATTAGTAACAGTACTAATAATACTAATAGTAGTACTAATAGTATTAGTTATAATTTCTTTAAATTATCAGAAGAACTAGCAAAATATACAGATCAATATTATAGATTACCATTAACATTAAAATTCCAAGGATATAGTTTAACAGATTTTTATAACGAAATATTCGAAGGTATATATATAAATGAAAATATTAATGGTATTATGTTATATATGTTAGGAAATATTAGCGGAAAAAATGTTAATAATATTAGTATTAAACAAATTATTTCCGAAAGAGAGTATTCAGAAGGTAATATATTTAAAAAAAATGATATGATTATTAAAAAATTATTTGATTACTATAATAATAATAATGATAGAGCAAAAATAGAAAATTATGTTAGTTTATTTTTATGCTCTAATTTATCAAAAAATCAAAGTATTTATGATGCTATTAATAGAAATGTTATTAATTATAATAACCCTTCAGGATATGGTCCTAATAAAACCTTTAAATTTTTATATCAAACTGAATATTATAGAGAAATTAAAAGTCAACAAATTGATATGTTTTTAGATTTTAAACCTATAATTAAAGATTTATTACAAATAGTATAAAAATATAACATATTTTTATATTTTATTTTCAAACCACTTTTTTAGAATACAATTTATTTTTTTCTGGTTTAAAATTTAAATTTGTGTTAATTTTCTTACAAATATGTAAAAAATTATTTATTATAAATTCTGTTTTGATTGATGCTTCTGGATGAAATTGAACACCAAAATAATTATGTTTATTATTATAAAATGCCATTATATTATTATTATTATCATATGCAATTACTTTAAATAAATGACTTAAATCATTAATATAATCTGTATGATGTAACCAAACATTTAAATTTTTTTTATTATTTTTGTTTATAAATAAAGGATTTTTTTTTATTATTATATTTTTGAAACATTTTTCGGTATGTTTCATCTTATTTATATTTCCACCAAATATATAATTTAATAATTGATAACCAAAACATATCCCTAATACTGGAACATTTGTTAAAATTAAAGGATATATTGCTTTACGTAAAAAATTTATAGTGTGTTGATCTAGTTTTGTTAATGATAAACTGCTACCAGATATAATTATGCCTTTTACTTTACTATAATTTATTACACACATATTATCAATATTAGATATTATCGAATAATTTATATTTTTTTTTTTAATATAAGTTTCTAGCATATTACGATATTTTACGTGTTTATCTGTTGTCATATCTATTATCAATAACATTTTATTTGTATATTTTTGTAATAATAATATATTATTTTTATTTAAATTAAGTAACAATACTTAAATGGGTATTATTGTTAACGATAAAATTGAATTACCAATTGGTACATCAAAAGTTCAATGTTATTTTAATATTGGTAATGAAACTATAATAATTCAAAGACACCCAACAATTCTAGGATTATATGTTATATCAGTTTCTTTTTGTATTTATTATGATCAAGAGTCATATATAAAAAATGGGTTATGTTTAGATAAAAAAAAATTTTCAGTTACATTAAAAACATCTGAATTGTCACAAAATCTTTACGAATTATTATATAACAATTTTAAAAAATCATATGAATCATATATTAATATATAAAAATTAATTTTCATATTATAAATTAACAATATGAATGTTATCAAAATAACTAATCTATTGTTCCCTATAATTAGTTCTTATAGTATAAACCAGTCTTAATGCTAACACAGAAAATATAATAGAATGGTATTACATTATACTATAAAGCATATTAATTATTAGGTAACAGCAGTATTAAATATACTTGCTAACTGACTACAACCCCTTTAGAAGAAGATAGAAAAATGATAATGTAGTTTTCAAAACCTACTTATTGATTAGAGATGAATGTTATTACAGTAAGGAGTTTTACTTCTTTATAATCCTGTTTTTAGTGGGTCTTACTGTCCCATTTATTTCAAAACAGGTGTAGTGTAATATATAAAAATGTTTATATAATTTTATTATTCTTGTTTTATACCTATTATATCTATTATAAATATTGGATCATGCGAATAAATATTTAATCTAATATTACAAATTACTCTATATTTTTTTTTGTCAAATAAATAAATTAAATTTACTGTTGCTACTATTTTTATATCTTTTTTATAAATCTTATTATCAATAATATAAAAATTTTTTACCATATCAATTATATCTTTTTGTCTAACTAATTTATTATTATCAATTGATAATATTGGATTCTTTTTCTCTATTAAAAAATATTTTATATTTTTTAAATATTTTTTTTTGGGATTTATAGTATAAGTATATGAATATTTTTTTGATGAACTTGATATAAAATTAGATTTTATAATATTTAAATCAATTAATGTAAATACTAATGAATTATCTGGTTTTATATTTTTAAATATTTTTGTTATAGTTTTTTTTATCAATAAACATATTTTATCAGAACAAAAATATTTTTGTTTTTCTTTATCTATGTTTTCTATATTTTTTGCAAATTTATAATGATTATATATTGTTGATTCAGATATATGAGATTTAAAATCTTTTAGTGATTTAAAATCTGTTAAGGAAGTAGAATCTGTATAACTTTTAGAATCTTTATTAGATTTTACCAAATCTAATAATGCTTTATATTCTATATTTGATAATTTTGATTTAGTATTCATTAATTATTTATATATATAAATTTTTTTTTATTTATAGTTTTTATATTTTTATTTTTACTTTTGAAATTTTATATATATATATACAGAATTAAATTTAGAATATGAATATATTTATAAACATAAAATATTTATAAACATAAAATATTCATAAATATTGAATTTAATTTTATACCAATACCATATTGTATTATATTCTTTATACTTCTCATTACTATATTATTAATAAAATTACTTTTAATTATTTTTACTTTTTTATAATTTTTGGTAGGTTTATTACAATATTCTAATCCGAGTTGATGAAAATAAGTTTGTGGAATTTGTAATACCAACATATAAAAATAATGTACAAATAGATTAATATCCGAAGGAAATATTAATGCTGAAAATAATGATATCGTATCTCTTATTATAAACCCATAATATGTTAGTATATTTATATCTTTTAATTTTGAATTTGATATACTTGACATTCTTATATCTTTTATTATTCCTATTGGTGTTAGAACTATACTACATATTAATATTTTTATTAATTTATTTTGAATTATATTTGATATTGTAAATATTGAAACTAACCCCAAAAAAGTTATTATTGATTCTTTACATACTAATGAATCTAATGAATTTACTAACTCTTTATAAAAGGAAGTTGAATACAAAGAGGAATTTATTATTGCCTTGTCCATAGAATAACCTATTGGTGATACTATTAATGAAGAACATATTGCCGGTACTACAGGATTTTTTAATAAAGGCAATATCGGATTACTTAATATTTCTCTACTTAATATAGGAATCATAATAACTTTAATAGGATTCAAAAGTAACATTATTGATACTTTTTCTCCTTATATTATCTAATATAATATTCCTTTATATATTTGTTATAATTCCTTATCTCTTTTATTTTATATATTGTATTATCTTTTATTATAGTATTTTTAATAAGTCCCTATTAATATTATAGGAAACTCTATCAATTTAATAAGTGATTAATATAACAGAGAATTCTATTAAATATAAAGTACTTTGAACTAATAGGAACATCTATCAATTTAATAGGGGACTATTGTGTTTCTATTGTCTGTTTAAACTCATCATCTATATTTAATAGTTCTATTATTGTCTTATTTAAATCCTTTAAATTATGCTGAGTATTATTTTTTAGTATGTCTGTTATATTCTTTTTCATTTTGTTTATATCATACCGTTTTATATTATTTGCTATATTAGTATATATTGACATCCACTTTTCCTCTATATCATATTTTCCAAAGTCCCCATCATCTTCTCCCAATATTTCCATATCATCTTTATCTTTTATATAAGGATATAAGTCAAAGCAACATAGGAATTTATAATGACGTTCTACATCTTCCTTATATTTCTGTTTATTTAGAAAGTTCTTTTCACTTACATATATCTGTTTAAATAAATATTTTTCATAGTGGTCTAAGAATACCTCCTTTAAGATCTCTACTACTTCCTTTAATCCCCTTTCTAATATAAGACTCTCCCAACAACCACTTTTATACAGATTTAGTTCTTTCAATTTCTCATTATAGACTATATTCATATGTTTCAAATCACCCCTTTTAATTCTACTTATTTCATCTATTATATCAAAGAGACGACTTTCGTCTATATTATAACCAAATTTAAAACTGTCTGCTTTCATTTTATCCACTCGTATTTTAAACTTATCTTCCATATCATCTTCTAAATATATTAGTTCTTTATCTTTATATTCCATTAACTTGGTTAATTTCTCTATTGTATCTAATTTATTTACATAATTATTCATAGTATTATTATATTGGATATTTTGGATAAAAGTTGGTTGTTTTTCTTCCTTTGGAATTTTATAAATTCTATCCTCTAATATTTTATCTTTAATATCATTAGTTAATAATATATCATTTTTTGTTGCTGAGCAAGGTTTCTTTTTTTCATATAAATGTCTTCTCATATCTTTCTTATTTTTGGTTTTAAAATTACATCTGGGACAGGTATATGGTATAATATCCTTCATTATTTTATTTACTATAATATTTAAATTACCTCATTTTACCCTTAAATACCTTTTTTTACATTTTTTTACCTAATATAATATTTTACAGTCATTAAAACCCTAAAAAACTTAATAATACCTTAAAATACTTTATAATACCTTTTTTTACCCCATTTTACTGTGGTATATTAATACATAGTATATATACCAAAATATGTATCAAATATTTTTTTAAGGAAATCTAATTTTATAAATATTTTTTTATAAATAAATTATTTTAATAATTACTTTTATATTTCAAGAACTTATAAAAAAAATTATATATATTTAATTTATCACCTATTACTTTAATAGCACAGCCTATTACTTTAATAGCATATCCTATTATTTTTATAGACCTATCACTTTAATAGTAATCTCTATTATTATATAGTACTATCGTTATTACTTAGAGGGTCTATAATACCAACATTCTCCTTTTGTTTAAGAGATTCTTTATATTCGATATATTCTTTTGATATAATATTGCCTATTACCTCTATCATATCATTATAATCTCCTATAAAATATTCTCTACCTAAATCATATTTAGTGAACTTCCTATTAAACTCTTCTAATATAGTATTTTCTATAGTAGTACTATTTTTACATTGTCTAATCAGAATTAATTCAGTACCAATACCATAACCAGTTAATCTCTTTAAATTAATAGTTAATTCCTTTGTAACAGTTTTACCGATTTTATAAATATTTTCATTGTGTCGAACATTCTCTTTACAACGAATTAAATAAATATAGTGTAAATGATCATTGTCTGGTAATTTAATAATACTGGATTTTTCTTTTTGTTGTTTTTCTTCTTTAGGAATTCTATAAATTCTATTAATCAAAATAAATTCTTTAATTTCATTAGTTAAATCAATATTTATTTCTATAGCAGGACAAATTTTCTTTCTATTAAAGTGATTTGATATTTTAGTTTTATCTTTAGTTGTATATCCACAACGAATACAAGTATATGGTATTATATTCATTATATAATAATAGATATGTTAATAATCAAATTAAATTTTCAAATTTTTTTTTAGTCGCCAAAAATCTCACTTAATCGCCAAATATATATTTTAGTCACCAAAATTTAAAAATCTATAATATACAATAAAATGATAACAGAAAATTTTTCTTTTTTTACTGGTAGTAAAAATTTAATAATAGATAGTAAAAAATTAAAAAAACCAAATTATATTGATATAAGACCAAATAATAATACTATAATACTAGCAAAGAATAATCATTGGTATAATTTTGTAAAAAATAAATTTAATGATGATAATGTTTTTCATAATCATGTAAAATATAAACATAATATAAAAATTGATATGACAGATATTTATATATTAACTGAAAAAAATAGTATAAAATTTTTTCTTACATATATGATTGATAATATAGGTTTTGATTGGAGTAAATTTATGAAAATGAATCCGAAATGTAAAGGAATTTATTTAAATATAAAAGATTTAGATAAATATTTTTTAAAGATGTATAAAAAAATGGAGAAGAAGTACCCAATTATACAATATTCTATTGATAATTTAACAGATAAAGATAAAATTATATTTAATGGAACTCTTTGTTTAAAAAGTTGGATGACCCCATGTATATGTATTTGGAATAAATTAGTAATATTAGATATTAAATTTGTAAAAAAAATGGATTAATTTTGAGCTCTAATAGCTTGTTCTATCAGTTCATTTTCTATAGCAAGTTCTTGTATAGATTTAATAATAGGTGCTATAAATGAAGTTAAATCAATATTATAGAATCCAGCATTATCAACATTTACAAAATCTGTGTTAGATGTACTTAAAATATCTTGAGCAATAAAACCATGATATGTTTTATTACCATTATTAATATAATTAAATGTTTTAGGTTCCAAACTATTAATATAATCTATACCTAGATTTTCATCATCTATATTTTCTTTTAGTCTAATATCACTATTAGTTAATCTTGTATCTGTTCTCATATCTCCTATAACATCAAATTCATATTGTGGATTAGTATTATTAATACCAACTTTTCCAATATTATAATATATACCTATATTACCATTATTAGACCAGTTACCTATTAAATTGTTATTTTTATAAAGATCACCTGAGAATTTAATATCACCTGCAACATCAACTTGTTTTTTAGGATCAGTAGTACCTATTCCCATATTATGTAAAGCGAAAGTAGTTTCCTCATTCCAAGAAAACTTAAATTTATATTGTTTTTCAGAAGACATTTATATATTTAATCTTATTAAATTACCGAGAGAAAAAAAAAGGCATTTCATTTATATATATTTTTATAATTCTTTTATTGCCTTTACTATTGGTGCTATTAAATCTGTTATTTTTAACGAATAAAATTCTTTATCATCTATACCTATAAAATTTGAATAACCTAATTCTAATAAATCTTGTGCTATAAA
>JACCDX010741070.1_pt1 | contig 25490 bp, 7 predicted proteins | sample 7449681 | NCBI WGS metagenome assembly JACCDX01 (sample SAMN15323450, study PRJNA562643) | freshwater metagenome | isolation source: river surface water | place: USA:Blue River Watershed | collected 2017-08-18
AAAACTACACTACCATCAATTAGTGCTTTAATTACTGGGTGTGAAACACCAGTTGTATCTTCAACACTCTCACTTATTAATTGTGTGACGTCAACACCAGCAACCTGTGGACCTATTAGAACAAATGTATTGTCACCAGTACGTGCATAAAGCTGTTTAGTAGAAGCCTTATACCATAGATCGCCTTCTACTAATCCAACGGGTTCGTTATTTGAAACTTCAGCTGTACCAGCTGATCTCCACTTAATACCATCATAAAACTTTAACTTGCTTGTAGCACTGTCAAACCAAATTTGACCAGATATTGCTTTTAACGGAGGTGTTGGATTTGAAAAGTTTTCAAGAAGATGTAGAAAGTTTTCGTTTTGTGCTTCTCCATATCCTGAATAGTTTTTACCTACAAATTTTAGTTCAGTAGTTTGATTTATCGTACCATCTTCTACTGATGTTAGAACTGTTCCGTTATATCTGTTTATGATGTAAGCCATTATGGTATCCTTTATTATAACATATTTATCAGTTAGACACTTGATACTAGATTTTGAGTAAATACCCAGTTTCCACCTGAAACAGTATACAGTTTTAGTCCACGAATCACTGTTGCACCTGAATAATAGAATGTATGAACTCTTGCTGTTTTTCCGTTTAGAAATAAGTTAGCAGGTGCTACATCATTTATAACTAATCCAATTTGAGTATCGTTTAAATCGGTAATATCTAAAGACAAACTTATTGGAAATGACCCAATAGTAGTGTCAACGTATGATTTTGTAGCAGCATCTTGGGCGCTGGTTGGATTTCCTAGGTTTACTATTTTATTATTATTTACAACATTGATATCGCCAGAACTGTTTATCTGTAATCCAGATCCAGAAACTGTAATAGTATTGTTGTTTATGTTTATGTTATCAACATCCAAATACTGCAAAGTTCCTATTTGTGTTAAACCAGTTGCAGTTGTAACAGTTGAGCCTAATTCAGTTAGTGAAAGTACCGTATCCGTACCAATTTTGTAAACTTTTCCAGAAGAAATTTTAAGATTTTCACTTATCGCAATGTTGCTTCCGGAATTTTCCCAAATTATAGTTTTGTCTGTTGTTGATGATTTTAAAATTACACCAGCCCCATCAAGTTGTGCATCTGTCAAGAGCACTGTTGCTTTTGCTAGTTCTATATTTTTGTCTTCTACATCCAGGGTGTTTACTTGGAGGCTTGTGCTAGTGCCTTCTACAACCAAGTTTCCGGATACTCTTAAATCACCATTTACATCAAGTGTATATGCTGGTGTATTTCTAAAAATACCAACTCTTGCGTTTGCAGCATTGACATAAATTGCATCAGTTACACCAGAAGGTCTAGTAACTTGCAAACTGTAATTGTAGTTTAATAATGTATTTTGTGAAAATACCGTATTACCAGCAACTCTAAACAAGTGTTCGCCACTGCCACCAAAACGAATTCCACCATTGTTCTTTACATAAAGAGTTCCAGTTAGTGTGTTATTTTGTGTTGCTTTTAAAAAGTCACTTGCAGAAAAAACATTACCTAGATCATCTTTTAGGTTAGCTGCTGACAATGCTTCTCCATAAAACTTAAAGGTATCTGCAAAGTTTGTGGCTATGTTAATTCCTGTTAGTATGTTTCCAGTAAATCCAGTTTGTTGTACACTTGGTGTGAAACTTTCTCTACTAAGCAATGCAACTGGTATAGATCCAATCATTAACTTTGCAATAGTTTTAGAGTTACCAGAAACATCGGTAACTGTTTCTACTTTAAAACCAGTTTCCCCTTGCAAAACTGAATACAATGGTCCAGCCAATATGGTTGCTGTTCCATCAGAAAAATACATTTGTCTATTTGAACTATCGATCCAAATTCCACCTGATGTTAATCCCGGATTTGAACCGCTAACAATTGTAGTATCTGTTGGTTTAAATTGTGATCCATTGTAAATTTTTAAACGTTCTTCGGTGGTATCATACCAAAGTTGTCCACGCAATGGATTTGAAGGTGGAGACGAACTTGAAAAATTTTCAGCCAACTTTACAAAGTTTTCATTTAAAAATTCTCCAAAACCAGAAACATTTTTTCCAATTAAATTTAAATCAGTTGTAGAGTTGTCTATTTTCCCGTCAATAAGGTCTACCAAAAGTCTACCGTCTGTTGTATTAATTCTATAACTCATATATTAAACTCCTGGCCCACCATGATATATTATGTAATTTATTGTTACAAACGGATTCATTAATTGCAACTCGTTACCAACAAGTTGTTGAACTCCATTTATAAGTCTAGATGTATGTGATACGCCCTCGATACCAGAGGTAACTGGTAGTGCTGAACCTAGTCCACTACCAACACCCAAATAGCTAACTGAGTTACTGTCAGTAGAACCAGGGGAGGGTGATGTAACATAAAACTGTGTTCCACTATCACCGTCAAGTGAATGCTCGTGTTCTGGTAATTGATCCTTTGTAATATATGTCTTTTCATTACCACCATAGCTTCCAATAGTGTTGGCTGATGGATTAGTAACATATGTACCAACTGGTGGTGTTAGGTTATTTGGGTCTACCCAACCCAGTAACATTCTTCCACGCAAGTCTGGTAATTTAATTTTAGAAGGATCTGTTGCAGTTCCCCAAAGATATTCTGCAGGATTGTTTATGTTGTATCCCAACGCAACAGCCAATGTTATATGTGAATTTCTATCAATTTCTCTACCATCACAAATAGACCATCCAGCTGGAGCCACTTTACCAGCAAACGGAACTACTGTACCAACTGGTATTATATCTGAAATAAACAATCTTCTTGACATTTTGTTTGTAACAGTACTTCCAGTTCTGTAAACAAGAATGTCATCATCCAACGTAACATCTGTTAACCTTGGTCTATCATTTATTATATTATTTGATATCACGGTGTTTATTGTAACAGTTCCACCTTGACCGTAATTAATGCTTACAGGGCTTACTGCTTGAACGTCACCAATTATGTTTATGCTTGTATCAGCATTTAACCTAGAAGCAACAGTCGCAACTGTTGCACTTGTTGCGTTGCCAGATAGTGTTCCAGAAATAGTTAAATTACCATAAACTGTCATGTTTGTGGTATGTATGTTGCTATATCTAAGAAGTGGTGATCCCAAAGAATACAAATTTGTAACTACTGGTTCTACATTTTTTGTTTTTAATGTAGAATCAAGAGTTAACACACCAGAAACGGTAACTGCACCATTGAGATTTGTACTTCCATTAAGCTGTATGCTTCCTGAATTTTGATTTACAACCAATGATCCAGTTATAAGTGTTGATCCAGCAACCTCAAGAGTTGCACTAGGGGATGTAACTGGTCCTATACCTACATTACCGTTACTTCTTATCTTTACAGCAGTTTTTTCAGTACCTGCATCATTAACTCTTATATCTAAAGAGGATCCTGTTGCTTTGTGTGATATTACACCAACGCTGCCCTCTATGCTTAGTACAAGAGTTTGTGACTCACCAATGTCTACTCCACCACGGTTACGAATTCTTAATGGCTTTGTTAAAACGTTTTCGATATCACGTCTTACTACAGTGTCAGCAGGTATTACAACTGAGTTGTAAATTAAACTTTCTGCTTTTTCAGCAATACCACGATATTTTGCTGGGTATCCAGAAATATTTGAACTAAGGTTAGTACCAACAAATATTTTAGAAAAACCCTGTATAGCAGTTTTTGGTATAAACTCCACTGAACTGACTATCATTACAGGAACATTGTTTATATAATTTACAATTACTGGAATTTGAAGGTTATCACTGCTTATTATATTTTCAAATTTAGATCCTGTTGACATTCCTTCAGAAAATTCTGGACCAACTAGAATCCATTCATTTCCAGTGTATATAAAAACTTGTTGACTTCCAGTGTTTACCCACAAATCACCTTGGTTACTAGTATTTGGGTCTGGCATAGCTAATGATTTTTTAACACCGCTTGCACTTACCCAGTTTGTACCATCGTATATTTTTAATTGTTCTACACCGGTTGTAGTGTCATACCAAAGTTGTCCTTCAACCGGATTACGTGGACTGTCGTTGTTTGCAAAATTTTCCAGTATATGAAGAAAATTTTCTAATACAGATTCCCCATAGCTTTTTGTATCAAGACCAGGAAGTCCTAATGACGTTTCAGTGTTTATAGTTTTGTCTTCAACAGTAATAAAACCCTTGTTAACACTGTCAGTAAAATTTACTTGATATGCCATATTATACTCCACTTAGTCCACTAAGACTCTGAACCCTCACAGTGTAGTCAATTTGGATAAGTCTATTCAAACTCTTTTGAACAGGGTGGAAAATAACATGTGTTATTAATTTTCCAGTTCCAGAATTGCTGTAACTACGTAGTCCTATTTCATCAAACACAAATGGTTGGTCTGCATCACCAATGTTGTCAAACGCTGCTTGTCCGTCTGGCTCACCATAATCAAGAAGGCAACTTACTATTATGTCAGTATAGTTTGTACCGGATAGGTGTCTTATTTCTGTTTTGTTTCTGCTTGGGTCAAGGTTGTTTACGCTATTTTTATCTACTATTTTTGAATATGTTTCAAAATATAGATTAGAAGTTGTTCCAGTTGTGTTGGGAGTCAAGTATGTTATTATACCCGTAGGGTCAACACTTGTTCCGCCGCTTCCGAAAGCCATCTCATATATAAAACCCTGCCCAGTATTGGCCAAACTTTCAGCCAATGCTATGCTCATATTTTCATAATGTATAGCATTACGTTTGTTAACAAAGATTTCTTGTGTTGTGGGGCAATATATTTTTAAATGCCCCTCAACATGTATACCACTTAATTCATTTATATCTGATGCCATTTTGTTTCCCATACTGTATTTATTCAGGTAATGCTATAGTTGAATTTAGAATAAACCTTGTTATTTCATTATTTGAATCAGCCAAGGATTTTCCAATTTCATTCCATACTTGTCCAACTTTTCTTCTCAATTCCAGCTTTAATCCGTTAGTTGGTTCACCATTAATTATTAATGTGTTTCCATTTACAGAAAACTCTGGTTCAAACTGAACGTCTCCAGTAGGACTAATTTGAGACAAATTAGGATCATGTTTAAATAATGAAGTTTTTCTTAGTTTAACTCCACCAAGATAAACATCGAAACTGTTCACTGTTAGGTTTATGTTATTTTCCAACTCATAGTTTGTTTTAATATGTTGCAATATATTAAACTGATTTGTGTTAGAAACTGTTGTAGAGTATGTCAATGTTATGTCTCTATAATTTATAGTTTCGGATATGCCCTGATCAAGAACGCTAGTGCCAGCTGGATAAACGTTCTTGACACCAGTTCCCATTGTTCCTCTACGAAGTTGTGTTAACCTATTACCTTGAATCACAAAGTATTCTATACGTTCTCCATTTATAAACACAACACCTGGAACGTTTTCACTAGGATTAGGTAGTGTTATTCCCTGTGTTGAAACTAGATTTATAAACTTGTCATAGTAGTTTAACGGTGCTTCTAATTTAAACATTTTTTCTTGATTTAGACGCTTGTAGTGAGTTCTACCAATCATGTCTTTAAATACTCTAAATCCAAATCGTTGTGTAGATGGTTTAGATGAAAACTGAAGGACGTCTATAGTATCATTTTGTAATACTTTTGAAACAAGTTGAATTGCTGTTCTGTTGTTTACCAATGAGTAGTCTATGTTTGGTGTCAACAGTATACCATTTTTTATGACCCATACATAATTTTCATTATAAGACGGAACTCTCAGATTTATAAAACCTGATGACAACAAGTTACGTGTTTTATAATCAGCACTAGTTGCATCAATTGTATCTCCAACAATGAGATCATAAGTAACTCTCTCAAAGTTGTTTATATCATGATTACTAAATTGATATATTTCAACATCTGTACCAGATGCTGGTGCTGTTTTAAAGGTTAGTATTCCAGAATGGTTAAACTTTATATCAATTATGTTTACCATCATGGAACTAGTTCCATATTCCATAGTAAACAGTGAATTTTCAGATGCAGCTTGGTACAAACCATCTACATATGACTCAACTATCAAAAGGTTACCAAATGAGTTAACTTTTGACAAAGTATAAACTTGATTTGATGCAGATGTAAATGTTATTGTATATGCAGATCCAAGAATACTCTGCAAATCAACCTCATCGCCATTTGTGTCAGTAATAGTCAACTGTGTATCAACAAAGTAATACTCACTACCGACCAGTATATGTATTTCGATTTCTGAACCTATAGGTGCAACTGTTGAGTTTATGAGCTCAATTGAAAACTCTGTTATATTGAAGTTATATAGCGTTTCGTCAATCTGAGATCCATTAACAAAAACCATAACGTCTGATTCTGTTACTAGAATGTCTGTTCCAAACTGCCACTTGTCAAGTGGGTAAGTTAAATTGTTTTCTGCTATAAACTTTTTAACATAACCTGGTTTTAATATTCTATCACCAACTTTTACCAACACCTTATGGCTAATTGGTATTGACCTGTAGGGGACTGGGTTGGTTGTATTATTAAACTTGTGTACTTTTGTAACACCATCAGCTACAAATGTTTTATCAATAGTGACTTGACTCAATGATTCTTGATAATTTTCAAAAATCATAAAATCTACAATATCACCAGCCAATATAACATCTGGAGAAATTGTTACAGAAAGCTGACCAGCAAGATCATTAGTGAATACTTCTGTTCCGCTTATTAACAGTTTTCCGTTTACACTTGTTATGACTGTCAAGTTTGTTCTGAACTTTATAGGAAGAGTTGTAGTATAAGAAACACCATCAAATACTATTCTTGTTTTTTCAACAAGATCTTCACCGTTTGAACCAACGGATGTTATAGTTAATATTGAATCTTCTTGATAAACAGTTTCAACATTAATTGAATTTGTTCTGTAGTCAACCGTATACAAAGTATCATCAATTATTTGATTGTTTACTTTTACTATTATAGCTTCCTTCTTTATAGGCTGACCTGGAATTTGATAATCATAAATGTTGTTTTTCATAATATAATTTGCAACATTTATTATTCCACAACCATCAGAAGGTCTTGTATAAACCTGAATATCAAGAGTGTCAAAAACTTCACCCGGTACTAGTTCTTCAGGACCACCGCTAGTTGCAGGTGTTATTAGTCCATCACCATCTACTATTATGTCGCTAGCAGATACACCAGTTGCAGTTGTATATTGAATGTTTCCACCAGTGTACACTGTGTCAAGTGTTTTCTCAGTAGGCGCAAAACTTCCATCGCTAGCTATATTTCTTATAATAACAACATCACCAGGATTCATAGTTATCATTAATGGATCGAACTCTATTGTGGTAGTTGATCCATCACCCACTATGCTCTTCATTATAGCATTGGTGTTAACTAACGGTTCAGAAGTTCCATAATTCTCATCATCAAGTCTTATAAACTCTTCAGTACCAACTCTGTTTAGGTATAGATTGTATGTTACACCGTTTTCCAAAGGTTGGTCTAAATCAATAACTGTTGTGCTACCATCCAGTATTAGTGTAATATCCTTGTATTCAGAATCGTAAGTGTCCCAAGGTACTAGACCAAATCCGCCTGCGCCGAAGCCCTGATTATTTCCAAAACCATAACTATCTATTAATACTCCAGAGTAATCAATTCCCTGCATTACTTGAGAAAGGTCTTCAACACCTGGCATGTTAGCTGTTGGTTTGTAGAATAAGTTGATTCTATCAACAGCATCCAAAATTAGAATGTTTTTATTATAAGTTATTTGTATTGAAGATCCGGCGGGCGGCGCTTCAAAGAATGTAACTTTACCATAATATACACTATATCCTGCGCTCTTGTTTAGAACATTTTCAATTGAGTATTCATCTCTCAAAACTTCTGTTCCGTTTACTGTTATCTCAACTGAGTTTATTTTTAAGTCAACTGGATATTTCAACATAAACTCAGTAGTGGCGCCAGAACCATTGAATGTTTCCACTTCATTCATAAACTCGGAAGAAAATTCCGGTTTAGATTTTATTCTATCAAAGAGCATTCCCACCTTCATTGATCTAACCAAACCGTTTCCAAGTATAGGAACAAGTTTAGCATGTTTTCCATCTTCTGAAAGATTTCCATTTATAGATATGGTTGGCGGAGTATAGAACTTTTTATTATTTGGTAATATTTCTATAAAGTTAATTTTGTCACGATTCATATAAACTTGGACTTTTACTGAATCATCACCGACTGTTACTTCAGGTCTTGACAAGTATCCACTTCCAGAATCAGCAACTTCAATCTTTACCAATTCATATGATGAATTCTCCAACCAAAGTTTGTTAGTTTCTTCAGTTACATTTACTATTTCACCGTTTACTAGTTTTTCTTTTGTATTTTCTATATAACCAGTAACTGTGTTAAAATATGATGGATTATCAAAGTCTATAGTTGCTGTGTTTGTTGGTTCTGTCTTTTGATATGCACTTATGTATTCCCTAACCTGTGTACTGTAGGGTTTTACTTCATTTATGTAATCTTCATAACTTTCAAGATTGTCATTCTTAAATGTAATTGATTGATGCAATTCACCCAAGTTATGCTTTGCTCTAACAAAACTTGTTTTAAACAACCAATCAACATTCTTTTGTTCAGAAAGAACATATCTTACACTTGCAAAGAACAACTTGTTCCATTCAACTTCCAGGTCACCAACAAAAATTTCGTTCTTTACAACTTCAAATATCTTCCTAAGTTCTACAACCGGTTCTTTGTCATAGCTTGATGTATCATAGATATTTGAATCAAAACCTGTAGAACTATTTTTAAAATTGTAGAGCAAATCGCTTAGTTGTATTGTTCCATTTTGTTTTGCAACTGTAACAAAGTTGTCATAATAGTTTTCACTAGGCAAATTATTGACTTTTTCAATCAATGCCCATCCACCAGCACCCTGATTTAGAACCTTTATTATGTCGCCTATTTTTGCATCAACAGTGGGAACTTTGTATGAATAATCAACAGTGTGATTAACTTTTGTTAATTCATTATATCCGTCCTTATACCAGTCAGCATAGTTCCAAAAATCTGCTACATTGTATCTTTGTATTATGGTTCTATTCCAGGATTCTGTGTTTGGATCCCAGTCAAATATTGACCATTTTCCATTTACAGTTTCGTCTGACGTTACAAGGGCTGAAAACTTTCTAACTTCTAGTTTAGTATTATTGGAATAATTTTTTCCAGACTTTATTACTTCAACACTTGAAACTTTTCCAAGGTTGTCTATAGAAAGTTCTATTATTGCACCACTTCCAGTATTGCTAGTAAGCGTGAATGATGGTGCAACTTTATATCCACGACCTGGATTTACTATAGTAACTGCTGTGATTTTTCCATTTACAATTACAGGTTCTAGTATTGCTTGGGAAACTCTTGCTACATCAGTGAATCTCAATTGTGAGAAGTTTTCTACAACAACATCATATTGACCTGTCTTTGAATTAGGAATTTCATCTTTTTCAAACAAACCAGATATGTCATATCCATCAGAAACGTTGGTTGTTAATAGAACACTGTTGATTCTTTCAATAGCTTGTCTTAACGCATATAACCTATCAACGAACCAACCCTGTCTTGGAGAATCAAGAGTTCCATACTTGCTCTTTTCAGGTAGAGTTGGATCTGGAACTTGGTTTCTATTCTTATCGTAGCCTACTAGACTGTCAATCCATTTTCTTTCAACTTCACTATTGGGCTTGCTTATGTCAAGGTTTTCAGTTAACAACTGATATTCATTATGCAAGTTGCCTTCTTTATACTTGTTTGTGTAATATGACACATGTATTGCCACATTCTTATCTTCAATCAATGATTTGCAGTTGTAGATTGTAAATCTGTCAGTTCCAGTTAATGCAATAAATCTGTAACCAATTGATGCTGGGTCTGTTATAAATTGTGCTATAGCGTTTGCTGACAACCTATTCATTCCCATTGGAATTGTTTTCTTATTCTTTACCCAGAAGTAGTAAAGATTATAAACTAGTGTATTGTTTTGATTGTATACCGGTTTGAAAGAGTAAGCACTGTCACCATACAAACTTGTACCGCTTATTCCACGATTCATTCCTTCATTTGTATCTGCTAGTCTATCCCATTCGCTTGGTAGAAGATCAGTCTCAACCCATTCATACACATCTATCGATGAGTCTTGTAGTAATTGATTCCATACAGAAACACGGTATTGTGAATTTCCTTGGTATGGGTTAAACCATTTTGCATTAGATATATCCCACCAAATTTTTCCAACATACTGTTCTGTCCAGGCAGATGTTTCGTCAACAGTTACATTTGTTTCTGAATAGCTGTATACTGCTGGGTCATATTTTGTTTTAAAATCAATACCCTGATCAGCAGGTCCTGGTATTTTGCCCTGTCTTGGATCTATATAATCAAGATTTGTTAATATTTCATTTGTTTCTAGGTTATAAAGATATATTCTCTTTATCATACTTAGATCAGCTGCATTTTCTGATTCAGCTACAGTTTTCCATGCAGAAGAACCAATATTGCTTCTGTAATCTACAACCAATCCAGTTACTGTTGTTTCCAAGTCTGGTAGTCCAACATATATGTGATTCTTGTTTACAACTAGGTTATCAAGATCATGATATTCAATTGTTAAGTTATTTGAAGGATGCTCTAGCATCTCTGCATAAACATAACTATCTCCTATTTTTTCATATACATAGATCTTTCCAATGTCTCTGTATTGTGATACAAATTTAGTTGATTTGTTGTCAAATGTTGTCAATGAATTGTCAAACATTGTATCAACAGTTAAATCTCCATTTTTACTGACGACTATTAACTTGTTTTCAGAATATTCAACATTTGATCCAAACATTTCATTGTAGTCATTTGATGGACTCAATATGGTGTTAGTTAAAGCAAATCCAGAGTTAGTTTTTGAATATATGTAAACTTTTCCAGCATCAGGTAGCTTTGAATCATTATACGGTGCACCAACTGCGATCTCGGTACCTGCAGAGTTCATTGCTATTTGATATGCAAATTTTTCATTCAAATCACTTGAACTCAATGTTTGATCATAAACATATGTGTTATTTTCAAGATTATATATTTGAACTTCCCGTTTAATTTCGTCGTCAATCAATTCACTTGAAACAAGTGCTACTATTGATCCTGTGGAATTTATTGCGAAATTATTACCAGTGTTATTTAGATCTTCAATATAAGTTTTATATTCCCAACCATCTCCAGAATTCTCTATACAGTAAACTCTACCTTGATGTGTAGAAATTCCGTTGAATTTTGCAGGAGCAGAGATTAATATTCTAACTAAATTGCCATCCATACAGGCTTTTATGTTTGATCCAAAAAGTTCATCAGTGTGTGCATCTACACTGACAATTGTTGTTTTGTATACAAACGATCCAGTTAGTGTATCTCGTTCATATATTGAAATTGCACCTTGATTTTCGTATGTTGATGCAGTTCCTTCAGAATTGTGTTCAATTACTTTTATTGTTTTCCATGATTCTGAAGATCCTGGAGTATTTCCAGATACTTCTGCTAATGCTTCCCAGAAAGTATTATTATATCTTACTTGGTCACCAATAGCGTAAACAGTTGACGGATTATAATTGCCCGCATATTTTGTTTTTACATATGATGATTCTGGTAGTCCAACTATTAAGTATTTTGCATCTGGTGTTAGTGCAACTGATTTTCCATAGCCAGTATCAAATCCAAGATCTGAAGTTGGTTGAAGGATTTGAACTATCCTAGACTGTAGTGACTCTGCAGATCTCATGCTTATTGAAACTGCACCCACGTTGTTTGTTGAAATTTTAAATCTTGGTGATCCAACTGCTATTATTGTGTTGTTATTATCAACCGCTATAGATTCACCATAACCAGAATTTGAATAATTTTCTAGTGGTTTTAGATTATCAAAAATAGTTGAAACAGACGTGTTCTCGTAAACACCCCATTTGTTATTTTTTCCATTATCAATCCAGATCTTACCTATGTTATTGTGGTAAACATTCTTGAATGAAATATTTGCTTCTTGGAAGTTTGAGAATTTTCTTGTTTCAAAAGTTGTTATTACTGAAACTGTACTGTCTGTAAATTCAACAGACAATAAATCATTTTCAGAAAGAACATAGACTTTGTTTAATTTCACATCTTCAACAGTGAAGAAAGAGTCTAGTGATTCTGAATTTCCGGATACGCCAATTACTTGACCTTTTATAAAATCAACCGGAACATCAAAATTCAATACATAGAAGTCACCGTCAGTTGTTATGTTTAACAAATCAAAAGGTTTTACTACAACTTGATAAACGTTCCAAGATTGTTTTTCATTCAATACCCAAACATAATCCCCAACATTTACATCCGCAAACGGCAATGTTACCAAATCACTGTAATTTGTAACAGTAAAGTTGACGTCCTCTGCGTTAACATATCCTGAATTTGGAGTAAATGTTTTTTCAATATATTTTGACGGGAACGGATTGCTGTTATAATTTTGCGGAGCAAAATACACAGAACTCTTTGGTATTTGGTAAATCAAATCAGTACGTGTTGTATCTTCAGAAGTGACCAACTCAATAGTCTGTGGTTCTAGTCTAAATTTAGTCTCATCTAAAATAAACTCTACTTCTTCAAATGTGTCTACTGATCCATATTGACCGAGTCTAATTGCCCATTCTTCGTAAAGTTCAACGCTATCATTGTCACTTGTATTGAGTGCATCAAATAGCTTAGATAGACTGTTTTTAGACCCCTTTTCACGAATAAAGCCTTGATAGAATTTATACTGACTTACATCATCATTTATTATGTTTTCTAAATACTGTCGTTTCTGATACCCGACAAGGTGCTGTGCTAGTCGTTGCTGTTCTGTATCAAAATTATCAGTATCCAAACTATAGAAGTCAGTTAACTGATTTGCTCTGTAATCCCAGTTTGGTAGCAGGCGTGTTGTTGGCTTCTCGGTTAATAGACTCCAATTTTGTTCTTCAAAATTTTCACCACTGCTGTGAGATACAACTGCACTGTAATAGAATTCTTTATGCTTTACAATGTCACTAATTGCATAATCTGTCCAGGGTTTCCAAAGTTTCACAGTTGCTTGATCGTAAACAAATCCTGGTATATTGAGACTACCGTTCCAATTATCAGTTCTATATCCAACAACTTTGATACGTTCTTGTCTATACCCAGGTGTCATGTCGTATATTATGTCATTAAACACTGTGGTATTGTCAATAATAACAACATGCTCTTTCTGTACTAATGGTAGCTTTGCAAAGTAAATTCCATCATTTGAATTTTCTCTTACCACTAGATTAAATTGGTTACTGTTATCTCTTATAGAATTGAGTAATTTTTCTGCAAACGGAGAACCGTCTGATTTTAAAATTTTGTAGTTGTAGAAAGGATCATGAATGTTGTCAACTACAAAAAAGGGCTTACTGAATACTAGCTTATTTGCAGAAGGACTTAGAGATATTACACTACCAACATCCCAGTTTTGTGTTGTCCAGAATGCAAATTCTTTTGCAGCCAGTGTCCAATCCTCTATAGTTTGTATATCTTGGTTAAAAGTTTCAAAGTTAAAACCAAGAGTTTTTAATCTATGTTGATAGCCAAGCAGGAAGTCAACAACATCCTGTACTGTTGGAAGTAGGTTTCCATAAAGTAATGTTGCGGGTTCTGATTCAAACTTATTTCTTAAAGTTATTCGCTGGCCGCCAACTAGAGGAAGTTCTGGTATTTTAACAAATTTTGTTGTGTCAAAAGAATCAGAACTCTTGTGTGTTATTTTTGTTCTATAAAAATCATTGTTAAATCTTACAACTTTTCCAATAACGTATTCATTATTTGGAGTCCATTCAGAATAACTTTCGCTTATTCCACCAACAACGATAGTTGGATCATTTTGTAATTGAATTGGTTTGTTAAATTCAAATACTGGATTTTCTTTGTCATAACCAGTTACAACAAATCCTTCAGATGTTTTTTCAACAATAACTCCACTATATGTAACTGTTTCTAAAACAGAACTCTTGTTTAAGAATATGTTATAGTTTTCATTAGGTACAAAGACATTTCCTTTGTTTAGTGGACTTCTGCTATCTAAAATTAGTTTTAGCTTTTCTTTCTCTGCAAAACCGCCAACTTTAAATCCAAGTTGATTAGATATTGACTTAATTTCAGAAATATATTCATCATATCTGTTTGTGTTATCAGACATGTAATCCGCTATGTAATTTACTATACCAGCAGTCAACACTTTTCCTTTTTTAGGAAATTCAAAATCTGATATTTTTATACGCTTACCGGTTGGTTTGTAAACTATGTTTCCACTGTTATCTCTAATAGTGTTGGCTCTGTCAAAACCCAAACCAAAAATTGCTGGTGGTTGTAATACTGCCCAGGCTGCTATTAATGCATATGGATACTCACTGCTTCTTCTCCAAGCAGTTTCAACTGGTGAATTGTCTCCAAATTCAAATTCAGCATCAGTTTTATAAACAACTAATTGTTGAGCTAGACTGTTTTCATATGGGCTTATTAATACTCCGTGTTCATCTACAGGAAGTACATTAAGTAAACCAGGTCTTTCATATTTTTTGTTCTTTGTTACAGTTTTTAATGGTTCACGTATTATACCCTGCTCCAAATCTCTCCAAAGAATCAAGTTGTTTGAAGTATATGGTGCTGGTCCATAAACAGATTCCCACCATACTGGTTTTAGACTGAATCCCAACATTTCCCAGGGATGAGTGTGTGGTCTATCAGTGTCATAGAAATCCTTGTATATTTTTCTCCAAAAACCAGATAGCAATTCACCAGTATTGTCAATAGAATTTTTGTAATTAAAAGTAAATGAGTTGTTTACGTCCCAGTAATCTTTTATACTAACTATTGGTTGACCCAGTTCTGTTAACCACTGTGAATAATCAGTTATTAGTACTTTGTTTAGTTCTCGTGAACTAAATCCAGTCTTTCTGTATTTTCCACCAACAAAGTCGTTAATATCAAGAATAGATGGATCGTATTTTACTTTTATGTTGTTGTATATTCTTTTTTCTAGTTCAAGTATGAGATCATCTCTATAATCGTTATAAGCAACAGTTATACTACCATCATGACCCTGTATAACAAGTGTGGGTTCTTGATAAGTGTCATCAATAAAGAGTTCTGGTCTAAACAGCGGATATAGACCCAACTTTGTAGGGGTTGCTGGAACAAATGATCCATCAGTATTTGGATAGTAAATTACATCTAAAATATCATCTTCATTTAATTGAATTAGAAACTTTACAAACTCGCCTTCAAAAACGTAATCTTCGTTAATGAGCAATTGTTGAGAATTCAAATAAATTAATACTGCTTCTGAACTCAAGTTTTCTGTTGAAAACTGCTTTTCCAATGGATAAAATTGTGCTGTTGTATCTGAAACAACAAACGTTGTTTTTGATCCAGAGCTATATGGAACCATATCACTTGAGTAATATGGCATACTGCTATTTTTGTCAAAGTTTATTTCTTTTAGTATTTCATCAACAAAATCTCTAACATTTCCATCAAATCCAGAATCAGTTGCTAATTTTATAAATTGATTTTTAAACTTTGCGTAATCGTACTTTGCTTTTCTTATTGCCTTTATAGCATTTCCATTTTTGTTTGTTATATGATACAACGCCAGATTTACTGGACCACTGTGCTGAAGGAATTTTCTTCCATAAACTGAAACATTTCCTAGGTCTCTAAGATTTCCCATACCAGGAAAAGTTCCAGAAAATTCTGGATGGTTTTCTACAACAGATGAAACGTGATCGTTTACTTCACCAAGTGTAAAGTTAACAATATTTTCATTTAATGGATTTCTTTCAAAGTTAAGAGGTATTTCGTAGTAACCATTTAAGTTTTTTTCTGTTGCTGAATGGCTTTTTATTACTACTGAATCCCCAGCTTGTAATGGATTTGTTTTTACTACTCGTGTAGAATTAGTTGTTTCCAAAACAAAGTCTTTTGTTAGTTTACCATTTACATAAACTTTTACTTCTAGGTCTTGCAATGTTGCACTGTTATTATAGACATCAATTGGGAATATTTCCTGATTTTCTTCAGAAATATATTGTCTAATAACGTATTGCTTGCTTTTTTCGTTAGACTTTGCCCAACCAGAAACATACTCAAATGATTCTCCAGTGTAGTTGTATCTTTTTAAGAATCCAGTGTCTGTACCTACAATTACATCATTTAAGTTATTCTTATATGAAAATTCCTTGTTTAAAAGATCAAACTCAAATACAATATCTCCAATATTTGAAATATTTTGATATGACAATGGGAATTTTAATTCAGTGTCATTTACACCAGAACCAATTTTATATCCAAAAACTCTGTTTCCCTGGAATGTTGAAGATTGATAAACTATGTCATCAGAAAAACTGACTCCATTGGTATCAAACAAATCAAAAACTGGATGTTGGTTTACACTTGCTTTTATTTGTGATCTTCGCCATTTGTTGTTTCTATAAAAGAACATTGCTCCCGCATATTCTTTTCCGTTCCTGACCAACACAGTATCTTCGTTGTTTGGAATAGAATCAGGTGTTTCTATTAATGAAATAAATCTTTTTCCGTTATGAGTTAGGAATTTTACTTCGTATATTCTTCCATTTACAGTTGGATCTTCATCAGCTGCAAATAGTACACGCATACCATCAGTTAACTCTACGTTGTCAATGTTGTAGCCTAATGATCCTTCTATTTTAGAGAAAACATCAGTAGTGTAGGTGTCAACTAAGTCAACAGTTTCTTTTGCCTTTGCTCCATGATTGAACAACTTTAATCCAGAAACAAACTCTATAATTGGGCGTGTTGCTCTTGAATTTTGATCCAATTCAAGAGGTTGGCTGTTTATTAATGCACTCTGTTCTATAACTGATATATGGAACCAACGGTTATATCTGCTCCAAGGGTTTCTATCAGCACTTGCTCTGTTTATAACTATGTAATCTTTTTCACTTGCAAAGCCAGTTGCGTCTTCAAATGGAAATACGTCAAAGTTTACACTATCAAAAGGTTGATCAACCTTTTTTGCATATTCTAACGGGACTTCCAAATCCTTTTCTGGTACTAGTTTGATTGCATCACCAACACCTTCTACATACCAGTTTCCAACTGCATATTTTTCAGGGGTAACAGTTCCCTGAAAATAAACTTTCATTCCGTTTGAAAAAACAACACCGTTACTTGACTTGTATGTCTTTTTCCCAACTATTTCGTTTTCAACATCTATTTCAGTGTTTTCATTTATATTAAATATTTTTATTATACCACTAGTATTAATGTCGTTTTGACTCACATAGTATAGTATGTCTGGTGCATTATCAGGAACTGTGAATTCAATAACACCTTTTTCTACAAACTCAGTATCTGATACAACACCATCCTTGTAGATTGGGCTAACATTTTCACCAGTGTCGTTAACAGTTGTTGGGTCTGTATCCAAAAATTTTCTAGTAACTGCAAAAGCCAATCCGTATCCTTCTGCATCTATTTCAAATTTGTATTTTTGACCACGATACAACTTAAGAGTTGGGTTTCTTGTAAAACCATTTGGAGTGAACACAAATGCAGTATTGTCATCATCTACTACAGTTTTTACAGTGTATGTGCTTTCTATTTCTCTTGCTTGACCAAAAACTGGAACTGGTTGTGGACCAGTTGGTAGCCAATAGTATTCTCTATAGTTTGAAAATTTGTCCAAATCTATATTTGGATTCCAAACATAGAATTCTTGTGAATTCATATAACTGTGATTTTTTGCAGGGGCGTTAAAGCCTTTTAGCTGGCCAATATAATCAGTGTAATCCTTATAGAAAGTAACATTTTCTAATTCGTCTTTTGCAACAATAGCTGGTTCAAATTGATAATCTTCTCTGTCTTTTGTTACATCCGGTAAGTAATTTTCATTCTTTGTTGAACCAAAAGATCTAGCAGTTCTTCTTCCAACAAACGCATTTACTTTTTCCAAAACACCAGGTGTTATCAATTGATCAAGGGTACTACTCAAAAACTTTCTGTTTGAATCAGTTCTGAAAAACTTTGGTAACAGGTCTTCACTTTTTCTGTTTTGTGAACCCGGTACTGGCAATGCTGATTCATTCTGGTTTTTATTAAAGGCCATTATAGACTATTTCCCCCAATTGTATTTCTATTTGTTGTGCTTGTTACTATTTCACTTGTAGTTCTTAATCTGTCTGATGTGAGTGATGATATTATTTCAACGTCATCAACAGTTGCACTACTAATAAATATTTCGTCACTTGAACATTTTACTTCAAAAAGACTTCCAAAAGATTTTGAAACCTGTGTTGGAACAATAACAATACTGCTCAAATCTGGACTCAATTCTTTCATAATAAATGCTGAAAGTTCACTAAAGTAGAATGTTTCGCCAAAATCCCAGTTATCTATAACAAAGAACTTGTTAATAGCATCTATGACTCTGGATTTTATTTCGTTATCATTCACAACTCTTTCTGGATTTTTAATAACTTTAAAAGTTGCTTGTAGATTTACGTCACTTTGTTTTCCAAACAAAATTCTATATTTTACTGGATGATATACTAGTTCATCACTAATACTTTTTATCTTGTTTATTTCATTTCCATAATCACGGAATAACTGATCAGGTGTTGGTGGTTCAGGTTTATTTGGAACCCCACCCTGGACATACTGCCTAAACAACCTGTCATACTCTCTTGTTAACATGTATACATCAATAATATTTGTGCTGCTTGGATCTATTCTGTTGTTTTCATCACTAGCGTGTATGTATTGAACTTTGAAATTATCACGGCCTTTTTTAGCTTGATAGTCAAAACTCTGTGTTAGTGTATTTAGTGTTCTATTAACTACGTAGAAAATGTCGTTAACTGTGTCATAGACAATTGTTCCGTCAACGTATGAAGTAACCCCTAATACATTAGCTGTTGCTATTATGTTTTCGTCTTCTGCATTTACATAACTGTAGTTTTCTACACCATCTTTTATGTATTTCTTTAAGAACACATAACTGTTTGTAGGAACCAAAACTTTAAATACGTCAGGATCGTCTATAACACCATCATCATCACTATCAAAGAATGATATTTCAACTTTTTTGTTATCAACGTATCCTGAGTCGTTACGATATTCAGATGAAATTTCCCAGTTATAATCTTTGTTATAAGGAAGTGGGTTTGTTGGACTCTGTGTATTGATACTCAATACTTTTATAGTGTCTTTTATAATTGTACCAGTCTTATTATTAAATGTTCTGGTCTTTGAATCATAAAAGAATCTTACCTGTTGCTTACTTTCAAAAACATATCTTATATTTCGATAAGTTATTGTATACTTTTCGCCGTTTGTAGTAAAGAGCAATACCCAACTTGAATCTAGTTTTTGATTAGTTGTATCACCCTGCTTACCAAGGTTAAAATCGTCTTTTATGTTAAGGTTAGATTCAGTTATAACTTGCCATTGACGTGTGTCAGTGTCATAACGCAAACCAAATGTTTTATATGAAAATATCTGTTCAAGTATTTTAAGTTTTACATTGTCATTCAACTTACTTGTAAATTTTGGTTTTATTTCTGACAAAATAGGTTTTAGGTTTGGATTAGTATTTGTTGGGAACACTTCATTAAATGTTATAGGACCAACGCCGTTGTCATCAACAACAGTTCCATCATTTCTTACAGAAATAACTTTTGTCCACACATATGTTTTGTCTCCAAGAACACTTGGTGATCCAAATTTTATATTATTTTCAGAATCAAAATAATAACCAGTTGGTGGTATTACTTTTATCAAGGCTCCAGATTCTAAATATTTTAGTGATCCAGAAGTAAACGAACCAACTTGATATTTTATAAGATTTTCGTCAGCAAAGAAACCAGTTGTTTCGTTTGTGTCATCAGTCACTGTGTTCAGATAAATGTTTAAGTCAGTAAAACCTTTAACGTATGGTAACTCTTTCAAATAAAAGTCACGGATACGCTTTTCTGACAACAGTTGAGTTATAGTGTTTTCTATAATTGATTCAACATCTGTTCTTGTTAAGAAAGAAAACTCTAGTTGATTTTCTAAAGACTCTTCATATATAACACCGTCATCAGCAAACTGGTTTGTTTTGCTATACTTTCCAGTAGCATCAACTAAGTCATAATATCTGCTTATACCACTAGAAGTTCTGTTTACTGATTTTACTTTTATAATTTCCTGACTTACACCAAGTGGACCAATATTGTAATCTTCACCAGTTATAAGTCTATTCTGAGTGTAATAAACTGCTGGAGCTCGTGTTTTAATATCATCATTGCTTTCACTAGTATTTGAGTTAGTGATAGTATATTTTAAGTCAAGGTATATTGAAAGTGTTTCTACTCTACCAGTTCTACTTACGTATGGTATTCTAACTGTTACGTTTCTTATTTCATTTGGTGCTATTGAAATACTTCTGTTTAAACTGGATCTGTAGTATATTCTGAAGTTACCCTGTGGTAGATCACCAAAAGTTCCATCAGCAAATATTAAACTTACTTGATCGTTCTCTCTAGTAGAAACATTGTAAATTTTTCTTATTTTTTTGTTTAAACTATTGTAAATTACACTGTTCCCCTCAACAGTATCTACTTTAGTCCATAATTCATCCTCAGTTAATGACGATGTCAAAGAATACAACCAAATATCACTGTTGTTTATGTTTGCAGTGTTTATATCTATTTTTTGATTTGGAACTGGGAAGTCTATAGAAAAATCACTACGCTGTAGCGTACCTTGTCTAAAATGTAAGAAGAATCCAGTATTTGAACTGCTTGGTCCCTGTCCATTGTCACGATACAAGAAAGATAATCTATTTCCTGTGAGTGGTGGTTCTTCTATTATTTCACTATTTTCAATACCCGTGCTTACAACTTCAAATGTAGTGTTTATGTTGTTTACACTTTTACTAAAACTGTATATTGGAACAGTATTATTTGATGAATTTATAGTATATTGCTCTGTTGGTACACCAGCAACTACGTCTCGTTTTACTGGTTTACCAAATGTGTTTAACACTGGTAATGCTGCATTTATAACTTTTGTAAATTGTTCATACCAATTTGGATTTGAGCTGTCATTCCAGAGAACTGTTCTTCCAGCAATATTAATTCCGTTGCTATCTACTATGTTTTCAGTTGTACTTACACTTTCAAATTTCAATAGACCGTTAGCTGGCTTATTTCTTTTTGGATTATAACTTATCATGCTTGCTAATCGTAAAACACTTTCACGACGTTCAGCAAGTTCTAAAAAGTTTTCTCTTGCGTTCAAATCAACACGGAAACTTATATTTTGACCGAGGAATGCTATAAGATCTATGAGCGCAAGGTATTCAGAACTTTCAATATAATCATTGAAATCTTCAGGATAATTTTCCCGAATATAAGCTATCATTGTTCTACGAAGCGTATCGAAATCATAGCTTTTAAATTCTGCGTTCTTAAAACTTTGGTAAATCTTTTTCCAATCTTCAGTTAATAAAAGATTGTTTTGTCTGTCTGTTGATGACATATTTTATGTATTCCCCGATAAGATTTTTATATCGGTATTTATACCATTTAAAATATGCGCAGTTAAATTAGCCCGTTTTCTCTGTCAAATCTAAATTGCAAAGTTTCACTGATACTGTATGGCAAATATGTTAAATCACACTCTATTTGAATACCACTTTCATATGAATCAACAGTTATCCTGTCAACCTGTACTCTTGGATCATAGTTTACTATATCACTTGCGTTTTTAACAATTGCTTCTTTTAATGCATCAGTTAATGGGTCATACAAAACATCCCAGATAATTGTACCAAATTCAGGATTCTCAAGTTTTTCTCCATATCTTATATGAAAATGATTAACTATGTCCTGTTTTATCAAAGCTATGTCATATAACTTGGTGCCCTGCGTTTCGTCACTTATTGTACTCATTCCACGATAGGTCCTGGACTTAACTGGTGACACTGGCCCAGTTTGTGATGCTATTGTTGGTACTTTATAAAGGGATTTTTCGTTGCTCATATTAATATTTATACCAGTGTTCCACCCCAAGACCCAGTGTTATTTCCGTTGTAATTTATACGCGGGGCAGGTGTGCCACTGGTTTGTTGTCCTGGCCTAGTTGGTAACGTTATTTGAAATAGTGGAACATCCTGCTCTGGTGGTATTGACCAATTTCTTCTTATATGAGAAACGTATAATTCTGGAGTTTTCCTAAGTCCTGGTAATTTTACAACTTTTACTGTACCGGACAAATTTCCACCCAAAACACTAACCATATCGGTTTTAGGATCATATCCACGAACAAAACCCACTTGTGCTATACCAAAAGAACTGTTGTATACTATTATGTCATTTTTTCTAACATTTTTGAATGTCCCAAAATCTACTGGATTTCCATAAGACGCATATGCTGATGGACTTATTGTTTTCAAATAGTCTATACCAGTTTTATACAAAACCCAGTTTACATAACATGCTGACCAAACATATTCCCCAGTGGTTCCATCCCTATCATAATTTCTACCACTTATAGCATATGCTTCAAGTATAAGTGGATTACCTGGCTTTGCATTTTTGGCTTTCCAATCCTGTCTCAAAGTCATATTAAGAGTATCTTCCAGTTTTTTATAGGAATCAAAATTTTCAGATGGTGGTGGTTGCAAACCTCCATATGCCATAGCTGGACCAATGTTGTTATCCCCGCCAACTGCTTGTGAAAATCCATATCCTGGATCTATTGAATTTGCTAGCTCAGGAGGTAAATTTAGTCCTTGTGATAAAGATTTAACATTTGAATAAAATTCAGAAAATATTTTGTTTGCATTTTGTGTAAATGATTCTACAAAAGTTGATACTGAAGGTAACTGTTTTGTTACTAATTCTAGTACACTTACAATTCCAATTATTTCACTAAACGAGTTTGCTGATTCTATCAACGAAGATGATATATTTGGACTATTGGAAAGTGCCGCATTTAAATTTAATTTTTCCACCTGCATTTCCTGTATTGGTTCACCAGTTTGATCAAAAACTGTAGTACTATCAACCATTTTGGTTTTTTCAATATCCCTAAGTTTTGTATCATTTAATAAAGTTATAAGCTGTGCTGGTGTTAGTTGTTTACTTAAATCAACTGTTGACAGTTTTTCATTAAACTTTTTTAATGTATCAAATGTAAGCGTATCAACAACCCCTTGTTTGTTTACAAGTAGCCAAGTAACTTCCAAGTCCGACAGTGCTTCTACGTTTCCTGGTAATTCTAAAAAAGAAGCTATTTCTTCATCTGTCATATTTTGAAATTTTTCAGGATAACTCATAGTAAACCTCTCTTGGCTGCTGCTTCCACCCAAGCTACCCTAGTTGCATAGCGACCACCTTGTCCCCAAACTAGTAATGTAGGTGGATTAGATCCCCACGCCCCGTAGGCATCAACGTGTATGTTGCTTGGTCCCATATAGGAATCTGAATGTCCGATACCACGTAGACCATATTTTACACATGCTGTGATAAATGCTTCCATTCTTGCTCTGTCAGTAGTATTAACCAATTTTCTACCACCAACGACCAAGTATACGTCAGCAGCATGACCACCGTCATGTCTTTGACTTCCAGTTCTAGGTCTTTCAGGATAATATGCCTGACCTCCACTATAAACTACTACCTGATCTATACCTGCTGCATGTGCTGCACGATTTAGCATGTTTTTCAAGTATTCTTGTATAGGTCCTTTTCGAGTAGTTGCAGAACTTTGATTTTCAACTACACGCATTGTTAAGTTTCCAGAACCAGGGTCTATGAGATCAACAGGCCCTGCTGGTATATTTGGACTTGCTGCATTATTTGATCCTTCAATTGCTGTTGTTGCACTGGAAACTATACCAGGGTTGGACTCTAAATCAAAATTTGCTAGATATTGAAGATAGAATGATGCTGCATATTGTTCACGTAATTCTCTAGCTTTACCATCAGATCTTTCAAAATCATCATCAAATATTGCTGCTGATTGTTCAGCAATTGCAAGCAACTTAGCAATATCTTTGTCTGGTGGGTCTGCCAAAGCACGTATTCTAGCAAATGCTTGCTTGCCACCACCTTCATTTTGAAGTTCCCACCATATAAAATCTAACTGTTGCTGGAATGTTGATCCAACAAGCTCAACACCAATGACTTTTTTAAAATTTTCAACCCTATCTGGTGACCATCTTCTATTCCATTGTGCTATTCCGTGTGCATCGCCGCCATCACCTTTTGCATTTGGATCAATCTGTAAACCTGACTCAACCATTAAGTTTCCAATGATTCCAGAAGCTTGTGCTTCTGTAAATCCTTTTCCTAGGAAAAACTGGAATGCTGCTTTTGCATTAGGTGTTCCAAGATTACGAGTTTCAATTTGTTCAAGTCCATCTTCTGCCTCTGACTGTCCATCTTGGTAATTTGATCCATATGAACCACCAGGATAAGCTGCTGATGACTGCGTCTGTCCAAATGTGCTTGCAGAATTTCTAATATAAGTGTCAGGTATTGGTTGAGCGAATGTGTCAGTGCTCTGTACCCCTGCCCTTGTATTCTCTGGAGTGTAACTGTTTGGATTTAGGTTTTCATGTTGCAACCAAGGTTCGTGTTGTGGTATTCTAGAAGGAACTAAAGCATCCTTTGCAGGTGTAGGAGACTGTGGGTTTGCATTTTTAGGAGCGCCTGCACGGGCTGCTCCGGCTGATCCAGCAGCACTTGTACTTTTTCCGCTGTTTATATAAACCTTGGCGCTACCATCAATAGCAACAGTAGTTGATTTCATACTAATTGTTGCACCACTTTCTGCAAATATAGACGATGCTGCTTTTAGGTTATATGATCCACCAACTGCCTGATTGAATATGGATGATCCAGCCTTGACAAATATTGATGACGATGCTTCTTGCTGAATATTTCCACCAGAGGATTTTAAATGCAAATGACCACCAATAGACGATATGTAAGCACTTGCATTGGAATTTAAATGCATGTCACCCTGGGCTGTTACCCTAACTGCTGCCCCAGTTGATGACAACCCAATGTCGCCAGAAGCTTTTATCAATGTTGCTTTGCCAGAAACAATACTAACATCACCAGAAATTCCTGATAAGGTTGCACTTGTTTTACCATACGCTGAAAAATAAGTGTTTGCATTTAAGGAAACTGAATCTCCAGAATCAACTGAAAAGAAATTTCCACTTTTAATACTAGTACTATCACCAGATCTTATTTTTAATTCTTTACCAGCAGAAATATTAATATTTTCAAATGCTGAAAAATTTATATCTCGGTCAGCTGTTACATTTAG
>JACCDX010909261.1_pt1 | contig 25484 bp, 24 predicted proteins | sample 7449681 | NCBI WGS metagenome assembly JACCDX01 (sample SAMN15323450, study PRJNA562643) | freshwater metagenome | isolation source: river surface water | place: USA:Blue River Watershed | collected 2017-08-18
GCATTCGATTTCAGTATCTATTTCACTCCCCTTATCGGGGTTCTTTTCACCTTTCCCTCACGGTACTTGTGCACTATCGGTCGTAGATTAGTACTTAGGCTTGGATGAACTGGTCCACCCATGTTCCGACAGGATTTCACGTGTCCCGCCCTACTCGCGCCTGAATAATTGTTGCTACTTATACGGGACTATCACCCACTATGGTTAATCTTTCCAGATTATTTTAATTAACAATTTTTCAGGACTGGCCTAGTCCGCGTTCGCTCGTCACTACTAACGGAGTCTCTGTTGATGTCCTTTCCTCTAGCTACTTAGATATTTCAGTTCACTAGGTGTGCCTTCCTTAACCTATGAATTCAGTTAAGGATGCTCTCTAAAAGAGAGCGGGTTACCCCATTCGGAAATCCTCGGATCAAAGCTTATTGGCAGCTACCCGAGGCTTATCGCAGCCTATTACGTCCTTCATCGCCTATCTACGCCAAGGCATCCTTCGAATGCCCTTATTTTGCTTACTTTCCAAAGTTATGTACAGAATAAAATCTGCACAGATCTTTCGGCTCTTGAGATTTTGAATATTAAATCGCAATTAATTTAGTTTTAAAAACTAATTTGCGGTATTCTCTAGTTATCAATTATTTACTTTTTAAACAGCGAACTCTTCCAAAAATAATCAGCAAAAACCTAGCCTGAGCTTCTGGTCTGTTTTGAAATTTATAGGAATTAGACTAACTAACTAAGCTTTATCAACGGAGTTTAAGTGATATCTAGTTTTGCTAGAAAATCTTTCGAAACACATCTTAAAAGTTAGGAGGGCAGTCATTATAGATTTAAAACTTTTTAATAGTCAAGCGTCTTTATTAAAATTTCTCATTTTTAATTTTGATCATGTAAATTAAGGGCTCTCGGTCTTTTTCTTAAGAATTTTTAGATAAATTATCAAAACAAAATTAGGAATAATCAGAATATTTTATAAAAAAAATTTACTAAAAAAATAATTAGCATATTTATACCCGTTACCAGGTATAAAGAAAATATTTTAAAATAAAAAAGCCGCCTTCGGTAAGAATACCTTGGCGGCTTTTTAAAAATATTTTAATTGAATGAGATATTTATAATTTTGCTTTTTATATCACTATTCAATTTATTTCAATCATACCGATTATCTTATTGCTCTAATTCCTCTGAAGAGTTCTTTTTTTCGTTTTTCTTTTCAGATTTCAAAAGCGCTTCAACTTCCGAGTCACTTCTACTTACAATTAGTTTTGCAAAAATCTCAACATCAGAATGCAAATTTACTCCAACTTGATAAATACCTATATCTTTAATCGGTTTCTTCAAAAATATATTTCCTCTTGTAACAGATTTAGAATTTATAACTTCATTAATTTTAGATGCGATAATCGAAGAACTTACCGAACCGTACAATCTTCCATCATCAGAGGCATTTTCAACGATTACGATATTTTTACCGCTTAAAGATTCTTTAACTTTTTTAGCGAACTCTAAGCTATCATTATCTTGTTTCTCGAATTCTTGTTTCTTTACTTCGAAACTTTTGTAATTGTTAGAAGTGAAGCAAATAGCTTTTTTAGTTGGAATCAAAAAGTTTTTGGCATAGCCATTCTTTACTTCAACAACGTCACCGATTTTTCCAAGTTGCGAAACTGCAGCAGTTAAAATGATTTTCATGTCTGTGTCTTAATTAGTTTGAATTTATGTCTTTGCTGATTGGAGAAATCAAAGCCAAGTGGCGAGCTCTTTTAATAGCGTTCGCTAAGGCTTTTTGTTTTTTTAATGCTACATTAGTAATACGACTTGGAATAATTTTACCTCTTTCTGACAAAAATTTATTCAAAAGACGTAAGTTTTTGTAACTGATTTCAGAAATTGAAATATCACGAAGTGGACAAGTTTTTTTCTTTCTAATAAAGACACTTTGATTAACCAGGGATACCTTTACAAAACCTTCTTCACCTTCGTTTTCGTTAGTGTAAGTTGTGTTTTTGTTATTTTTTTTAGCTACTTTAGCAACCATTTGAACCTCAAAAATTATGCTTCGAATTGAACTTGATCAAGAACCAAATCAATTTTGCTTGGTTCTTTTTTGGCAGCAACTTTGCCAGCTTTGTAATCTTTAGCGTTCGCAGAAACAAACAGCTCAGATTCACCAGAATGTGCATCAACTGTAAAAGTTAGGCTTCTGATAATGTCTTCGTTATAACCAATAACACGGTTTAACTCAGCAACTGCAGGATATTCAGAATCAATGCTGAAAAGGACATAGTGGCCACGTAAATTCTTCTTAACTTTGTAAGCTAAGTTACGTAGTCCCCAATATTCTTTGGAAACGATTTTACCATTACCGTCGGCAATAATCTTAGCCAGCTTATTTGACAAAGCGTCAACGTCATCATCGGTTAAATCTTGGCTGGCAATAAAAACAGTCTCGTAAAGAGCCATAATTAAAAAAATTAATTTAAAATAAAAATGAAACGCCCAAAAACCTTGATAATCAAGGCCTCAAAACCATTTTGTTAGGTATAATTTTGCTTCAAAAAAAGAGCATCTACAAAACTTGGGGGGCTAAAAGAGGCGGGCAAACTATGTCGAAGTATTTTTAATTGCAACATAAAGTTAGCTAAAGCAATTTCTAGCAAACTATCTAATTCTCTTGTTACACTGAACATGCAAATACTTAACCGAAAAGCTCATTTTAATTACGCTATTGAAGAAGAAATTGAGGCCGGAATAGTTTTACTCGGTAGTGAAGTAAAATCTATTCGTGAAGGCAAAGCTTCTTTAAGTGAATCTTACATCGCAGAATCGCTAGGAGAACTTTATCTAATAAATTCAAATATTAGCGAATATAAAGGTGCTAATAAATTTAATCACGAGCCAAAAAGAAAACGCAAACTTTTGCTTCACAAAAAACAACTCGATAAAATTAACGGCCGTATGCAAACTCAAGGATATTCGGCTGTTCCTATAAAAATTTTCTTTAACAAAAAAAATTATGCGAAAGTTTTGCTTGGACTTGGTCGTGGCAAAAAACTTTACGATAAACGTGAATCTATAAAACAACGCGATGAAAATAGACGTAATCAACGTGGTGAAGATTAATTTGGATAAATGATAAACAAACTAATTTTACCACTATCATCTTTAACCAGAGTTGGCCCGACTATTTCAAAATTCTTAATTAACCTTGTTAGCCAAGATCGTATTTTTGCATTATTGCTCCACAAACCGATCCGTGTTGAAAAAATATTGCTTCAACCTCACCTTTTTGAAGTGCAAAACGATTCACTAATAATAATAAAAGCTAAAGTTGAATCACACGTCAAGCCAACGACTTCTAAACAGCCTTACAAAGTAATTTGTTACACACCAACTGGATACGTAACTCTAGTATTTTTTAAAATTTTCCCTTCTCAAATTTCTAAAATGAGTATTGGTTCTGAAATATCAGTTTTAGGACATTTAACAAAATCTAACGGTGAAAACCAAATCATTCATCCCCAAGAAATTTTACCAGCTGACCAAATCGGATTATTGCCAAAAACCAATGTCATTTATCCACTAGGAACTGCAATATCACAAAAATTTCTTAGTCAAAAAATTCGCGAAGCTTTATCAAAAGTCAGTAATAAAACTGAAGAATGGATTGATGATAATCTCGTCAAACAAAAAGGCTGGATGACCTTTGCTGAATCACTGAAAGCGCTTCATAATCCGCAAAGTGATGAAGATTTATTACCAACAAATCCGGCACGAAAAAGATTGGCTTACGATGAGTTATTAGCTTGGCAAATCGCTATTTTACTAGCTAAAGGACGCTCACAAGCACAAAAAAAATTTATTCCAGCACAACTAAATTATGCTGATAACTTTTTATCATCTTTACCATTTGATCTGACAAAATCACAGCTTACGGCAATTGATGAGATTAAATCAGAAATAAATTCACACAAAAAAATGCTGCGCATTTTGCAAGGTGACGTCGGAAGTGGAAAGACTATCGTTGCAATAATATCTTGTCTTCATGCGATTTCACAAAATAAACAAGCTTGTGTTTTAGCACCAACAACAGTGCTGGCAAAGCAGCATTTTCAGTATTTCAGCAAACTTTTGTCCAAACAAAATATCACCATAGAATTACTCACTTCAGCCAATACCAAAAAACAAAAAGATAAAATTTACGACAATTTAGCTCGTGGTTCAATCAACATTTTAATTAGCACTCACGCAGCTTTAGAAGATATTGTGCAATTTCAAAATCTCGGTTTAGCAATCATAGATGAACAACATCGCTTTGGCGTAATTCAGCGTTTAAAGATTGTACAAAAAGGTGCCGACGTTGACACTTTATTAATGAGCGCAACTCCTATTCCACGCAGCTTGATGATGGCACTTTATGGTGATATGGATATTTCAATTTTAGCTGAAAAACCAAAAAATCGTCAACCAATTGAAACCCTGGTAATGTCCGCAAAAAAAATAGCTCCCATATACGAAGCGATGAAACGGACATTAGCACGCAATGAAAAAATATATTGGATTTGCCCTGCAATTGAAGCTGGCGGAACACCAGAGAATCAAGATTCTGCAGAAGAAATTGCCTTGATGAATGTTACAAAAAAATATGAAGAATTATCAAAAATTTTCGGTCCAGAACAAGTCGCCATGCTGCATGGAAAAATGAAAGAAAAAGAAAAAACTGATATTATGGATCAGTTTGCCGACCCAAACGGACACACTAAAATATTGGTTGCAACTACTGTTATTGAAGTAGGAATTGATGTTCCTGATGCCACTGTAATTTTGATTGATAATGCTGAAAATTTCGGTCTTTCACAATTACATCAGCTTCGCGGAAGAGTGGGACGTTCTGCGAAAAAATCTTATTGTATTCTGCTTTATGGCGAAAAATTCGGACCACGCCAACGTGAAAGATTAAATATTTTACGCGAATCAAATGATGGTTTTTTTATTGCAGAAGAAGATTTACGAATCCGTGGCAGCGGTGAATTACTAGGCACAAAGCAAAGTGGCTTTCCAGAATTTCGCATTGCTAATTTAATGTTTGATTCTGATTTATTAAAAATTGCCAACAAAAATGCTCAGTTAATTTTGTCTAAAGATAAAAATTTAGAACTGCCACAGAACCTTAAATATCAAGAGTTGCTCAAACTTTTTAATTACGATGATTGTTTAAAAATTATTACTAGTGGCTAATTTATTTGCGCTCTTTTTGATCTCTAATAATTTTATTCGCTTCAGCATTTACAATCGTCGAGCTCGGTTTTTTTGCCTCATTGGCTTTCATTTTCTCATCTATCATATCAACAATTTCTTCAACCTTCGTTAACGCCCAATCACCAATCAAATGACCTTTGTTTACAACTCCGGCAGCGAGAAAACAAAATGCCACTCTTGAAATAGCGCCAGCATGTAGTGCTTTTAAATCACCTTTTTTTACCTCTTCTTTTATTTTGTTGAAAACTTGTTCACTGTTCATTTTACCGGATGAAAGTAAAGTTAGAGCCCGATCAAAACTTGTAGTTAAAACTGCAAAACTAGAAAATAGAGCACATCCTAAAATAAATTCTGCTTCCGAATTCTTTATTCCTGTATTTTGTTCTATTTCTTCTCCAAATTTCCCAACTAGTGATTTCGCCAAAGGGATCGACATAAAAGTTGCATAAGAAAAAATTGCATTACGCGCGCTCATCATCGCAACCCGTAGAGGTTTGTTTTGTTGATAAATATTCACCTGATTTTGTAACTGCGCTCGATCTTTTTCGCTAAATCTTGACGTACGCGCAGCACTGTTTTCATTCATATTATTTTGCGCATATCTAAAAAAATTTTCTTTATTTTCATCTTTGGCAATCTCAATCAAATTGACGCCTTTCCCTTTGTCATCGACTAAATCAAATTTACGACCAATAACCGCATTTAAACGAGCTGGGGAATCAATCATCGCAACTGTTGAAACTAAAGCATTAGCGGCCGTAATTTGTTCAAAACTTAAATCAAAATTTTTTGCTACGAAATCAATAATCGAAGATGGAATGACAAAAGCTTTCATGCGCAAACTGAACATGTTTTCATACTGCTTAGACCTGTAACCGCTGGAGGAATTGCTGAAATTTTGCCAACCTTGTTGATAGCTCAAATTCACTGCACGAGCTACTGTTAAACTCAAAAGGCCAACCAACATTGATCGAGAAGCGTATAAAGCCGTAGTTCTTCCAGCGAATTCGAAAATAGCTTCTACTCCTAATCTTGCTTTTGAAGAATCGACTTTTTCGTTGAGTGAGTGCGCAAATTGCGAGATATTTTGACTTAATAACTTGTCAAATTGTTGATTGTGAGACGATGATTCTAAGTCATCAATTGAGATTTCTTGTCCGCTGAATGGCTCTTCATGAGCTGTAAAATTTTTCATAAAATAAATTTCGTGGCACTAAAATTTATTAACAAAAACTACTCGGAAATAACTTTAAAACTCTAGTACTACTAGAATTTAAAGGCTTCACCAAAGTTTTTCTTAAGCATTAATCGCGAAACTTCAGAAATTTCACCAACTTTAATATCGGTAAGCTTGAAAGGACCGTAAGACACACGAATCAAACGATTTACTTGCAAACCAAGTTCATCCATAACTTTACGAATTTCACGATTTTTGCCTTCTTCCAACATTATTGTAAGCCAAGAGTTAGCGTCCCCTTCACTATCAACTGTAACTTTTATTGAACCGTAGCGAACACCGTCAACAGTGATACCACGCTCAAGTTTTTTAAGTCTTTCGTGATTTAATTTTCCGAAAACACGAGCACGATAAACTCGCGAAATTTTATTTTTCGGCAATTCTAAATAACGAGCGAAATCACCATTATTTGTCAAAAGCAATAAACCTTCCGTGTTGAAATCTAAACGACCAACTGAAATAACCCGTGGCATAGTTTTCGGCAATAAATCGAAAATTGTGCGACGATTTTTTTCATCTTTACTAGTCGTGATAATTCCTTTCGGTTTGTGAAAAATCCATAAGCGTATTTCTTTTTTCAAAGCGATCAGCTTGTCATCGACTTTAACTGAATGATCAGTAATCAAAGTTGCCGGCGACTCAATAACTTCTCCATTAACTTTTACGCGACCTTCTAAAATCATCTCTTCAGCTTCACGACGCGAGCAAACCCCAGCGTGAGCTATATATTTCGCAATTCTAATTCCTTTTTCTTCTGTCATTTTGTTATTAGTTGATAGTTGTTGGATGATCTTTTTTAGAGGATAGTTATTAATTTAAACCGATATGGAATAACAACTATTTACTATTTCTTTTCTTTATAACTTTTCGCCGCCGAAACAAAACTTTCAAAAAGCTTCTTATCAGCTTGTGATACTTCAAATTCTGGATGCCATTGCACACCAATACAAAATGGATGAGTTGGTTTTTCGATCGCCTCAATAATTCCATCATGGGCTCTAGCTGCAACATTTAAACCATTTCCGGCATTCTTTGCCGCTTGGTGATGTGAAGAGTTGGTCATGATTTTTTCCTCACCTATAATTTGATGAAGCTTAGAGCCAACTTCCAAATTAACTTCATGATAACCAGTTTTATAATCTTTAAATCCTTCAATATGACTTTGCTCGTGATCTACATATTTACCTTCATCTGGAATGTGCTGAATCACGTTGCCACCATGTAAAATATTCAATAGCTGCATACCATTACAAATTCCCAAGTAAGGTAAATTTGTTTGCATAGCTTTCTGTCCTAAAGCATTTTCGAAATTTTCACGCACATCATTCAGTTTTACTGTGTGATGAATTTCTGCTTCGCCATAACGTTTTGGATTGATATCAAAATATCCGCCAACAATTACCAAGCCATCTAGTGAATCTAAATAAGCATCGATTAAATCATAATCATAAGTCAGAATAACTGCCGCACCGCCGGCATTGTTGACCATTTCAACATAGTTAGCACGAAGAGCGTAATAATTTTTTATTGAGTATCCATTGGCACAACCTTCGCGATAGTCTGGAACAATGCCGATCAAAGGACGATCAATCTTTGCCTTTAACATTTTAATTACTGAATTTGTTGATTTTCAACCGCCGCAGCCAAAGCTGCAATTCGTGCGATTAGTGAATAAATTTTGACAATTTCGCTTTTTTTAGCGCCAAGTTCAATCTGATCATCCGATAATTCAGTTAAATCAAAGAAAGTTGCACCAGCAGAATTTAAATTAGTTTTATCATCACGACTATTATTTACGCGAAACAGATTTCCTACTACTTGGCCGTTAATCAAATAAATCATGGGCTCAGCGATTTCATGATTTATTTTATCACAAGTTTTTACACCTTCTTGAATCAGCACCGAAGTATTTTGTACCGAGCCTTTTAACATGTTCATTTTATTGCGCTCTTTTTTGTTTATGTGCAAAACATCTTCTCCTGATTCTACTGGCCAAACTGCCATTCCGTAGGTTCCATGATCAGCTTTTACATAACAATATGGCTTATCTTGCACTTCATATTGCTGATATTTAGTCGCAATTCTTGCGATCGTTTGATCAACAACTTGTGCCAAAGGTTCTAGGCCCAACTGCTCTTTAAAATCAATATCGTGGCACTCACTATCAATTGCCGAAATCAACCAAGGATCTAGATCAATTTTTGTGCAAAGTTCAGCAACTAACTGGTTATAAATTGCAAAATGATGTGACTTAACACGACGATGCCAACCAAGTTCAACATTAGGAATTATTGGCTGCGTAATATTTTTAAAAAGCTGCGGAACACCAGAAGTTAAATCGTTATTAGTAATCACCAAGTCAGGAACAAAATCAGCTAAAACGATTTTATCACCTTGTTTAGTGATTGGGTGAAGCTCGATAACGTGACCATTTTGCAAATCGATTTGCGTAACTTCCGACAAATCCTCAATCAAACTACCAATTTTTACTTGGCGTTTATCAGACAAAATCTCGCACAGATTTCTAACATTTTCTAAATAACGCAAATTCTGCGTGTGATTTTCCGGCACCAAAAGAATATTTTTTGCACCGGGAAAGTTGGTTTGCAAAAAATCATCAGCAATTTTTTTGGCTAATTCTTTGGAAGTCGATGATAGATTATTAAAGCCTGCAGGAAAGCAGTTCGTATCAACTGGCGCAATCTTGAAATCACTACGACGCAAATCAACAGAGTTATAAATTAGCGCAGGATTTTGGTTAAATTTTTCTGCAAACCATTGCTCAATAATTGAGTTCTTTTCAGCAATTTTTTGCAGTAAAATTTCGGTAATTTTATTCATCAAACTATCCAGTAAAGTTGGCAGCGTAAGATTTTTTCTTGATCGAAGAAACTTGTGGTTCTTCTACAACATAATCAAATTTTTTGCTTTTAGCATATTCAATCGCCGCTTCTTTCGAAGTAAAAGAAAGTTTTAATTGTGATTCAGTGCTATCGACTGAAGTCCATCCCATCAAAGGATTAACACTTCTTAATTTTTCTTGTTCAACTGGAACTAATAACCATTTTTTCATGTTATTTTTGCCAGATTGCATCGCTGATTTTGTTGGTCTGTAAATTCTTACTTTCATAGCTTATTTAATGTTTATTTAAAACTTCACTTCGTTGCTTTTCTAGCTGCGCTAGAAGACAACTCGTGCCTAGGTTCGCGTCGCTTTGCTCCTTAACCCGCTTTAAGCTAAAAATGTGCGTTTAGCACATTTTTTTAACGCTTAAAGCCCAACTGCAACACCGTCACGTCTCGGATCGGCGCCACCTTTGAGTTTTTTAGAGTTATCGTTAGAAATAGTTATCGCGTGAATTCCGCTAGTTAAATCTTTGATCACAACTTTATGACCCATTTTTTCTAAATTACTTTTCAACTTAGTAATCGAAGTATTTTTCTCAAGCTCAACGACATCATTTAGCACAACATAGTTTGGCATTGAGATGGCTTTTTGCACATCCAATTTCCAATCAAGCACATCAATTATAGTGCGCAAAGTGTATTGAATAATACGCGGCCCACCCGGTGAACCGACGACCATAACCAAATTATCATTAGCATCAAAAACGAATGTCGGAGTCATCGAACTACGCGGCTGTTTATTTGGCTCAATTCTATTTGCTACTTTTTTGCCATCAATTTCCGCTACAAAAGAAAAATCTGTCATTTGGTTATTAAGCAAAAATCCGTCGACCATCAAAGCTGAGCCGAAGAAATATTCAATCGAACTAGTAAATGAAATAGCGTTTCCTTCCCCGTCCACAACTGACATATGAGTTGTAGAAGGCAACTCAACTGCGCGATTGTTAAAAGTAAGATTTTGTGATTGTGAAAATTTTCCAGCCTCAACCTTCTCTAAAGCTTTGTCTTTTGAAATTAGCGCAGCGCGTGATGTGAGATATTTTTTATCCAACATTTTATCAATTGGAACTCCGCTAATATCGCCCAAATATTCGTTGCGATCAGCATATGCCAAACGCGTTGCTTCCATTACTAAATGCACTGCTTCTGCAGATTGTGGCTGCAATTTGTTGAGCTCGAAATTTTCTAAAATTCCTAAAATTTGTAAAACTGTAACACCGCCAGAGCTTGGCAAAGGCATTGAACAAACTTTATATTTTTCACGATATTTGGCACAAATTAAATCACCTTTTTTGCTTTGATAATTACGCAAATCTTTTTCGCTTAGAACACCGGGATTTATTTTTGAGTTTCTAACTGCCGCAACAATATCTTGAGCAATTTTTCCTTCGTAAAATGGCGTTATACCTTCTTTGGCGATAATTTCCAAAGTGTCAGCGAATTTAGGATTGGTAATTTTATCACCAATTGCGTAAGCGCTTTTATCTTCTTTCAAATAAACTTTTGATGCCTCTTCAAAATCTTTAAGATAGAGAATATGTTCCATTAAAGTGTGAAGTCGCGGTGTGACTATAAAACCCTCGCGCGACATCTTAATTGCTGGCGCGAACAATTCTCCCCACTTTAGTTTTCCATGTTTTTCGTGAACTTCTTTCAATATTTTTAAAGCGCCGGGAGTGGCAACTGACAAGCCTCCGCGCACTACATCGTTGAATTGTCTTGGCTTACCATCTTTTAACAACATATCTGGCGAAGCCTTTGCTGGTGCTGTTTCGCGGCCATTATAAAAAGTGGTTTTTTTGGTTTTTGCATCGTAATAAAGCAAAAATCCACCACCGCCGATGCCTGATGCTTGTGGCTCAACAACGTTTAAAACCATTTGTGCAGCAATAGTTGCATCAATTGCATTTCCGCCTTTTTGCAACATCTCTTCCCCAGCTTTGCTTGCAGCTTCATCAGCCGTTACCACCATGAATTTACTAGCTGAGACCGTTTTTAATTTACGAAAATTAGATGCTGGTTCACCCACCCAAGCATCAGACAAATTGACTTTCGCTTGCGCTGAAAAAGCGATCAAAGAAATAGCAATTATCGTAATAATTTTTTTCATAATTTTACCAAAAATCTTTGTGAAATTTTAATCATGGTGCCAGCAAAAATCATAGCGCAACCTAGCCAAATCAGATAAATAAAAGGTTTGTGATAAACTCGTAGTGCATAAAAATTATCATCATCTTTTTGGCCGATCACCAAATAAAGATCGCCAAAGAAACTATGTTTAATGGCAGCTTCATTTGTGGTTTGTTCGGAAACTGGATAAAAGCGCAGTTGTGGCGATAAGTTGGCATAAAATTGGTTGTTGCTACTAACTTCAAAATTACCTTGGCGCGCCACAAAATTCGAGCCTTGCTCATAAGAAACCGAATTAAATTTAATCGTATAATTATGAATTTTAATCGTTTCACTTTCTTTAATATTAACTTCTTTAGTTAAGCCAAAAGATGATGTAAGAACAATTCCTACCAACACCAAAGCAAAGCCCAAATGCGCTGCAGTGGTTGGTGCATGGCTAATTGAGGCAACAGAAAAAAGTCGTATTTTTTTATCACCAATCACAATTTTTACAAAAAATAGCAGCGTTAAAAGCGCAACTAAAATTGCCAAAAATAAAATGGTGATTTGCAGTATTTCAAAATCTTGATGATAAAAATATGTTAAAGATGTCAATGCGATTGCAATCAAGCATATCAAGGAATTTGAACGATTAATAATTTTCTGCACTGCAGTTTTTTCGCTGTAATTTAGAAAGTAAGAGCTCGCTAAAAAAAGCAAAAATGGCACCAATAAAATAGCGAATAATTTGTTATAATATTCCGCCCCAATCGAAATAAATTGATCAAAAAAACTTTGCGAAAAAAGTGGATATAAAGTGCCCAAAACCACGATAAACAAAGACAAGACGAGAAAATAATTATTCACCAAAATCACACCAATTTTTGACCAAAAATGAAAAGTGATTTTAGCATTTTTTAGTTTGTGCGATTGCGCTCCAAAGATTGCAAATCCGGCTCCTCCGATTAAGCTAATTAACAAAATAACAAAAAATCCACGCTTGGCATCAACAGCGAATGAGTGCACTGAAGTCAAGACTCCGGAACGAGTCAAAAAGATTCCAAGCAAACACAAAATGAAAGATAGAATCGCTAAAAAAGCTGACCATTTTTTGAAAATATCTCTCTTCTCTAAAATTTTCAGACAGTGAATTAAAGCAGTTGCAGCAAGCCAAGGCATTACAGAAACATTTTCAACCGGATCCCAAAACCAATATCCACCCCAACCAAGTTCACGATAAGCCCACCAAGAGCCCAAACCAATTCCTAAAGTCAAAAATCCGTAAGAAAAAAATAGCCAATTTTTTAAATGAGAGGCAAAATCTTGATCAATTTTTTGACGTAGTAATCCGGCAATAGCGAAAGAAAAAATCAGCGAAAAACCAATGTAACCAGTGTACAGCATTGGCGGATGCATCGACAATCCAATATCTTGCAAAACTGGATTCAAACTTAATCCAGAAGCTGGAGCTGGAAAAATACGGGCGAATGGATTTGACGTAAAAGCAGTAAAAGCAGCAAATGCTGCAATAATTATACTTTGTGTTGATGAGATAATTATTTTTGATTTCGCCTCAATTTTACTGATAAAAACAAAAGCAGCGCTATAGGCACAAAGAACTGAAATCAAAAGCAGCATCGATCCTTCATGATTTCCCCAACTGCCAGAAATTTTGTAAATTAACGGTTTGAGTTGATGCGAATTTTGATAAACATTGGCGACTGAAAAATCAGAAACTACGTACGAATAAATTAGTGAGATTTGCGTCAAAATTGCCGCACCAAAAATCAAACTAATCAAAATCTTATTCACTTCTTCAAGTTGATCTAAAGCAGCTTTTTTAAAGGAAAAAAAATTGAAAACAGGCAAAAAAAGTGCAGTTGATAAAACCAAAAGCAACAGTGCAAATCCAAGAGTTGGCGCCATTTATATTTTTTGTGAAATGAATTGTTTTACACTCTCAACATCATTGTGGAGAATTTCCATTTTTTCTGAGCGCGCGAATAAATCTTTTAAGAAATTTGGTAAATCTGGATGTTTTTTCGTAGCTTGCACAACTGCATCCGGAAACTTTGCTGGATGAGCTGTCGCTAAAGTAACAACCAACTCACCTTCATATCTTTGTTCTTTTATAAATTGCTTACTCGCCGCAACGCCAATCGCTGTGTGTGGATCGAGTAATTCTGAAGTTTGAATAAAAATTTCTTTAATTGTTGTTAAGGTTTTTTCGTCATCAAAAGCATAAGAGCTAAAATCTTTTCTGATATTTTGCATGACTTCAGCATCAACAGACAAAACACCAGTACGCTCAAATTCTTTTATTAATTCTGGCATCTTATTTTCTAACTTTTGCGCTTTATACGCATCAAAAAGCAAACGTTCAAAATTGCTCGAAACTTGAATATTCATGCTCGGTGAAATCGTATCTTTAGATTCTGCACGGCTATAATCATTATTTTGCAAGAAACGGTGCAAAATATCGTTTGAGTTAGTCGCAATAATCAAAGTTTTGATATTTAGACCCATTTTCTTGGCTAAAAATCCGGCGTAAATATCGCCGAAATTTCCAGTAGGAACTGAAAAAGAAATCGGATTTTTTTCATCTACACCAAGTCTTAATGCTGCATAGAAATAATAAACGATCTGCGCCATAATTCGTGCAAAGTTGATTGAGTTCACCGCAACCATTCTTTTACCGTGCAAAAATTCTTGATTACCGAACATTTTTTTCACCATTGCTTGGCAATCATCAAAGTTGCCTTGCAAAGCAATATTAGAGACATTGTCAGCTAATACAGTTGTCATTTGACGGCGCTGAACTTCTGAGACACGATTTAGAGGATGAAGAATAAAAATTTGCGCATTCTTGCAAGCCTTGCAGCCTTGAATAGCAGCCGATCCAGTATCGCCGGAAGTCGCGCCAATAATTACGATTTTTTCACCAGTTTTTTGCAAAAAATGATCAAGCAAATTTCCCAAAAACTGCAGTGCAAAATCTTTGAAAGCGAGAGTTGGGCCATGAAAAAGCTCAAGCAAAAATTCATTGGCTGAAAGCTGTTTTAAAGGTGCTATCGCTGTATGTGAGAAATTTTGGTAAGATTTTTTGATGATTTCTTTGTAGGTTTTAGAGTCGATTTCACCGCTAACGAAATGTTCAGTAACTTCAAAGAATAATTCTTCGTAATTTAATTTGCGTAATTGTTCCATTTTTGCCTTGTCAAATTTTGGCAAAAATTCCGGAACATAAAGACCGCCATCAGTTGCTAATCCTTGCAAAACAACATCTTGAAAAGAAAGAGTAGGAGCGGCAAGACGTGTAGAAATATATTTCATAAAGGAAGAATTTTGGAGAAAGAAAAAATCGTTACGACTTAAAAGTTTGATTTTTTCTGGATCTTTTTTAGTTTCGATCATTACAAATTATTCGCTCACACAAAATAAGTCAAACTAGCAATCCACATGAATTCTCAAAAATCTCAAGCCGGCGAAAAGCCTGATTATCTTTACCGCAGTGGCGTTGGGATAATGATAATTAACAAAGATAGGAAAATTTTTGTTGGCAAAAGAATCGACAATAATTCAGATGCTTGGCAAATGCCTCAAGGTGGGCTGGATGCCGGGGAACACGAAGATGCAGCCATGATTCGTGAACTTCGCGAAGAAACAGGCATTAAAAGCGAAAACATCAAGTTAATCAAAAAAAGTGATACTTATCACTACTACAATTTGCCTTACAAACTACAAAAAAAATTTTGGGGCGGCAAATATCTAGGACAAAAACAAAAATGGTATTTAGTTGAATTTTTAGGCGATGAAGCGGCAATTAACATAAAAACCGAAGATCCTGAATTCTCCGAATGGAAATGGGCTGAAAAGTCTGAGGTTGTTGAATCCATCGTTTCTTTCAAGCGCGAAATGTATGAAGAGGTTTTGAAAGAATTTTGTGATTTTTTATAAAAATTTTTGCTGATTAAATCGAGAATAAAATGGAAATTAATTTCTACCAATCCGACGAAGGAACAACAAAATCAATTGCTCCACTCATTTTAAAAATCTTGGAAGAAAACAAAAAAGTTTTGATTTTTTCACGTGATCCCTTGCGTATCAAAGAAGTTGATGACGGGCTTTGGAGCTATGGCAAAAATAAATTTATTCCACACATCACAATATCTGATAAAAATTTTGTGCTGGAAAGACAACCGGTTTTAATCACTGACAAAGAAGAAAATTCTAACCAAGCTGATTACATAATTCTACTTGAAGAGGTCTCACAAAACTTCATTACAGGATTCTCTCGCGCCTTCTATTTTTTCGATTCTTTAACCTTGGAAAAAGCACAAAAAGTTGCCGCGAAATATCGCAATACCGCAAAAATAAATGCCTACAAAAAAGAAGACGCAAAATGGGTTAAAAGCAGTTTATAACTGATTTCAACGACACACTTATTTTGAAGATGAGCTAACAAAAACTAATTCTATTTTCTTCTCTTCAGAACTGACTTTATCTTTTACTATTAAGTCTACAAAGGCCCTACCTTCTTCGTTTTTTACAATATTTTCTTTCGACAAAATCACATAAATTTTTATTGTAGTTACTGAATCTGGTTCAGATGAAATATTGTTTTCGTTACTCTGATCAAATGTTTGAACTTTCAATTCTGCTTGCTGTGGATTAGCAATCTTCAACTCAAAAGTTTTTTTCTCATGAGTTTTATTCATTATTTTTAGAGTATATCCATTACGAATAGAGCCGTCTGACAAAGTAACGAAAAGTGGGTTGCGATCTGCAACTGCAGAAATGTCTAAAAGTGATTTATTAGACAATCCAATAATCATCAAAGAACAGACCAGAATCATTATAGCACTGTATAAAAAAGTGCGTGGACGTTTGACTTTAAAGCGATTTTGCGGAGTTGGATTATGCAAATTCTTTTCCGTATCATAACGTATTAATCCTTTCGGACGACCAATCTTTTCCATTATATTATCACAAGCATCAACGCATAAGCCACAAGCGATACATTCCATTTGCAATCCGTTGCGAATATCGATTCCAGTCGGGCAAACTACAACGCATTGCTTACAATCAATACAGTCTCCTCGATTCTCAAAGCTATCACCTTGCTTATGTTTTCCACGAGGCTCTCCCCTCTTTTGATCATAAGTTATAATCAAAGTATTCTCATCGAACATCGCTGATTGAAAGCGCGAATACGGACACATGTAAGTACAAACGTGCTCACGCGCAAAACCAGCCATTACATAAGTCATACCGGCGACACTTATCACCCACCAAAATGCACTAATATTTTGAGAAAAATTCGAAACTTTTAGTAAAGAAAATACGTCGTTAAAATAAGCGACAAAAGCTAATCCAGTAATAAAAGAAATTAGAATCCAAACCAAATGGGTAGCTGTTTTTCGCCAAATTTTCTGAAAATTATTTCTGCGATCTAAAATTATCCTGTTATTGCGATCACCTTGAAATAAACGCTCAACAGCAATAAAAATGTCAGTCCACACAGTTTGAAAACAAGCGTATCCACACCAAATTCTTCCAAATAACGAAGTTACAAAAAACAGAGCGACAGCAGAAATTATAAGTATTCCAGCTATATAAAAAACTTCTTGTGGCCAGATTTCGATAAAGAAAAAATAAAATTTTGAGTTAACAAAATCAATTAATATAGCTTGGTTTGGAGAAGAGCCACCACGATCAAAGCGGAGAAATGGTAATAATAAAAAAATAGCCAGAAAAACCGCATTAAGAATATTTTTAAGTTTACGAAATTTTCCCTTAACCGTTTGTGGATAAAGACGTTTCTTGGCTTCAAATAATTTTGTCATGATTTTTAGTGGAAATTAAGGAATATTCAGAGTGTTTTAGTAGATCTTCGTTTTAAATAAAAAAAGAGCACAAAATTGTTTTTTACATTTTTAAAAATGAGCGCTTGACAAAAAATCTTTGAATTCTACTTTGCCGCGCCTCTTTTGTCAGATTTGTTTTCGATGCTATTTTTAACAAGCTAGTTGCTTAATTCTTTCTGACATTCCAATTTATTTGAAATCAAAAAATGTTCGCAATCATTCAAACTGGTGGTAAGCAATATCGTGTTTCCCCAAATGACAGAATTACTGTGGAAAAAATTGAAGGTGAAGTTGGTTCAAAGGTAACTTTGAACGATGTTTTATTCTTTCAAAACGAAAAGGCTGAAGCTGTTTTCGGAGCTCCATTGATTCAAGGTGCCCAAGTCGAAGCTGAAATCGTTAAAACCTACAAAGGTAAAAAAGTTATCATCTTCAAAAAAAGAAGAAGACAAAATTCACGTAGAAAACAAGGTCATCGTCAGTTCCACACTGAAATCAAGATCTTGTCAATCAAAGCTTAATATAGTTTTTTTAATTAATTATTTATGGCAACTTTCAGCCTTTGTGTTGGTTGAGTTGTTTAACGAAATTACGGAGTAACCATGGCCACCAAGAAAGCCGGCGGTAGTTCGAGAAACGGTCGCGATTCGGCAGGTAGAAGATTAGGAGTTAAAAAATACGGATCTCAGTTCGTAGAACCAGGTAATATCATTGTTCGTCAAAGAGGAACAAAATGGCATCCTGGTAAAAATGTCGGCATGGGCAAAGATCACACTATCTTTGCTAAAATTGAAGGCATTGTAACTTTTGTTAAAAGCGCACGCAAAAACAGAACTTACATTGATGTAAACCCTGTAGTTGCTAACTAAATCTTTAGGTCTTTTGATGAATCAATCACAATTCATCAAAAGACCACTTCTTTCTTAAAAATAAGAGGAATAACTACCTTATTATTTTTACCTTAATACTGCCTAAATTAAAAAGCTGACTTTTAATTTATCATGCGGACGTGGCGAAATTGGCAGACGCACTAGACTTAGGATCTAGCGCCTCACGGCATGTGGGTTCAAGTCCCTCCGTCCGCACCATCCTCCTTCTATTTTTCCCCCTTTTAAATTATCTCACTTTTATCGAAAAAATTTAGTAATTTTGCAAGAAATACGGTTGCTATTTTTAGCCCTTTTTGTTTAAATTTTTTGTGTTGAAAAAACCTTCGAAATTTCCACTCAAATTTCCTCTTATAAATCTCATTAACATAACTAAATAAAGGCTCTTCGCATGGACGTAATAATTAAAAATACATTAGATAAAAAACTAAAAAAAGATTATCATATCGTTATCCCTAATTCATTGATTCAATCCAAAATTGACCAAAATATTGCCAAAATTAAAGTTAATCTTTCCATGAGCGGCTTCCGTAAAGGACACGTTCCTGAAGATGTAATAAAACAAAAATACGGCAATTCAATAATGGCTGATGAAGCTGACAAAGTAATTTCAGACACTTTGAAAAAAATCGTAAAAGACAATGACTTGAAACCAGCCTTGCCTCCAAAAATCGACATTAAAACTTTCGAAAGCGGCAAAGACGTTGAATTGACAGCTTCAATTGAAATTTATCCTATAGTCCCAGAAATTGAACTTAACAAAGCAAAAGTTGTAAAAAGAGAAGCTGAAATCACCTCATCTGATGTTGATGAAGCCTTAAATAAATTATTAAAATTCTATCGCACCTGGGAAGAACAAGCTTCCTCTTACAAAGCAAAAATTGGTGATGCTGTAAATATCGACTATGTTGGTAAAATCGATAAAGTTGAATTCGAAGGTGGTGCTGCGAAAGGCCATCAATTGGAACTCGGCAGCAAAAGTTTCATCGATGATTTCGAAGATCAATTAGTTGGCAAAAAAGCTGGCGATCAAGTAAAAGTAAAAGTGAAGTTTCCAAAAGAATATCATAGTGCTGAGTTCGCTGGGAAAGCCGCTGAATTTGAAGTTATAGTGAATAAAGTTTTGGTAGGAAAACTACCTGAAGTTAACGATGACTTTGTTAAAAATACTTTCGGAATTGAAAGCAAAGCTAAACTTGAAGAAGAAGTAAAAAAACAAGTTGAAGGTAACTACCAAAACATCTCTCGTAGTTTGTTTAAAAAAGAATTCTTTGATTTTGCCAATAAAAAATATGACTTCGAGTTACCAGAAGGTTTGGTAGAAGAACAATTGAAAACACTTTGGGCTGAGGTTGAAGAAGAATTAAAAACCAATCCGAACAAATTCAAAAACGAGAAGGAAAAAGAAAAAGAAAAAGCCGAAAAACGTGAAATTGCTGAACGCATGATTCGCTGCGGTATAATTTTAAGTGAGTTGGCACAAAAACATAAAATTGAAGCTAATAACGATGATATTAACAAAGAATTGAGCAAAATATTATCACGCTTTGCTGGTCAAGAAAAAGCCGTTATGGATTATTATCAAAAAAATCCAAATGCTGTTCAACAGCTTAGAGGATCAATTATCGAAGAAAAAACTATCGATTTTATTTTATCACAAGACGCAATTGAGAAGAAAAAAATCTCAATCAAAGAACTCGACAAAGTTTGGCAAAAAGCTAACGAAGAATAAACTCACCAATTTGATACCAGTATTTGGTTGTGACTAAAAACAACCAAAATTGGCAATCAAACTAGCAACAAAATGAGAACAAAATTAACAACAAATAACTAAACACAAATGCAACATTTTCTTGACGCAGTAAAATTAGCTTCTTTTCCAATTCACAAAGAGGGCTATAAATTCATCATTATTTTCGCTTTAGTTACAATCCTAATCGCTTTGATGAGCAGCAAGCTTGGTCTTATTGGACTCGTTTTAACTTTATGGTGTATTTTCTTCTTCCGCGATCCGGAAAGAGTAATCCCTACTGAAGAAAATATAATTGTAAGCCCAGCTGATGGCGTTGTTACACTAATAGAAAACGGCGTAACCGCACCTTCCGAGTTAAATTTCGGTGATAAAAAATGGAATAAAATGAGCGTTTTCTTGAACGTATTCAACGTTCACGTAAATCGCGTTCCAGTTGCTGGTAAAATCACGCAAACAAATTATAAACCAGGAAAATTTTTAAGCGCTAACGACAATAACGCGAGCTCAGAAAATGAAAGAAATTCAATCGTGATTAAAGCTGCCAACGGCACAGAAATTATCTGCGTTCAAGTTGCTGGCTTGGTTGCACGTCGTATTCTTTCTGATGCGAAAGAAGGCCAAGAAGTTAAAACTGGTGATCGTTACGGAATAATTCGCTTTGGATCTCGTACTGATCTTTATTTCCCAGAAAACGTTGATATTAAAGCTTTGATCGGTCAAACCATGATCGGCGGTGAAACCATTATCGCAAAATTCAAATAAACTTACAGGCCTAGCCAGACTAGGCATCCACGCTAACAACCAAGTACAAAATTATGCGTTCATTAAATATTCAAAAACTAAACTCAAAACGCGAAGAAGCGCGTATGGGTGGCGGTCAGAAAAAAATTGATCTACAACACGCTAAAGGAAAATTGACTGCTCGCGAAAGAATTGAAGTTCTTTTAGACGCTGATTCTTTCGAAGAATATGGTCTATATGTTGAACATCGCTGTTCTGACTTTGATATGGAAGACAAAAAACACCCAGGAGATGGAGTCGTTACTGGACAAGGCACCATAAATGGCCGTTTAGTTTTTGTTTATAGCCAAGATTTCACAGTTATGGGTGGATCACTTGGTGAAGCTCATGCCAAAAAAATATGCCAAGTTTTGGATAAAGCTATGCAAGTTGGCGCACCAGTTGTTGGCATCAATGACTCTGGTGGAGCACGTATTCAAGAAGGAGTCGATTCCCTTGGTGGTTACGGTGAAATTTTTCAACGCAACGTTGATGCTTCAGGCGTAATTCCACAAATCTCTTTAATCATGGGGCCTTGCGCTGGTGGTGCTGTTTATTCTCCGGCCTTGACTGACTTTACTGTTATGGTTGAAGATTCTTCTTACATGTTTGTTACTGGTCCAGATGTCGTAAAAACCGTTACTCATGAAACAGTCACCCAAGAAGAATTGGGAGGAGCTTCAGTTCACGGTGCTAAAAGTGGTGTCGCTCATTTAACCTTCAAAAGCGATATTGAAGCTCTATTGCAAACTCGTCGTTTGATCAACTTCTTGCCTTTATCAAACAAAGAACAAGTTCCACAGATTCCAACTGATGATGAAGCTGATCGTGTTGATGTTTCTTTGAATACTTTAATTCCAGAAAATCCAAATCAACCATACGACATGAAAGAATTGGTTGAAAAGATTTTGGATGAAGGTGATTTCTTTGAGATTCAACCAAACTATGCTAAAAATATTTTGATCGGCTTTGGTCGTTTAGAAGGTGAAACTGTTGGTATAGTTGCTAATCAGCCAATGAATTTAGCAGGATGTTTGGATATTAAAGCTTCTGAAAAAGCGGCTCGTTTTATTCGCTTCTGCGACGCTTTCAATATTCCAATTGTTACTTTCGTTGACGTTCCTGGTTTCTTGCCGGGTTGCGATCAAGAACATAGCGGTATTATTCGTCATGGAGCTAAATTACTTTATGCTTATGCTGAAGCCACAGTTCCAAAAATCACTGTAATTGCTCGAAAAGCCTACGGCGGCGCTTATATCGTTATGAACTCAAAACATTTGCACGGCGATGTTAACTATGCTTGGGCTAATGCTGAGATTGCGGTTATGGGTCCTGAAGGTGCAGTTGAAATTATCTTCCGTGAAGAAGCCAAAAATCCGGAAAGCAAAGCAGCGAAGGTTGCCGAATATCGTGAAAAATTCGCTTCTCCTTTCGTTGCGGCTTCTCGTGGCTTTATTGATGAAGTTATTCGTCCTCAAAACACCAGAAGAAGAATTTGCAAATCATTACAAATTTTGAAAAATAAAGACGTCCAAAAACCTTGGAAAAAACACGATAATCTCCCTTTATAAAATATGCGAATCACCACTTGCATATTCTCCCAATTTATACCGATAAAGATCTCTTCTAAAAAAGAATTTTTGCAAAAAACCGAAGCTTTACAATGGCAGAAAAAGATCAATCGATTGCTACACCCTTTTTCAATCTTTTAGGAATAATTGGCGCTTCAGTTCCTGCTCACATTATTATTACTCCGGCTATAAATGTCGGCGGCAAAAAAGTAAAAGAAGGAGCTTCTTATATTTCAGCTTTATCTGAATCTTTAAACCGTCCTGCCGGAATTCAACTACAAGATACTTTGAACATTATGAAGCGTCGAATCTACGCTTCGATGCTTCCGGCGACAGTTTCAAAATATGTATCTCAAGAAATGGAATGGCCGATAACAGCACTGTTGCCTTTCAACGCTTTTTTTGAAACTGTTATCGGATCAAAATTAGAACCAAAAGAAAAATTTAGTTCAGTGAATTCATCTCACTATCCTTTGGTCTATCCACAGAAATCTGGGCAACTTGTTGCCAATCCAGCTGATATATTAAATATTGACCGCAAAACTTTTTTTGAATTATTACCTAATAACCCAAAAACTAAAAATTATGGCGAAGCAGATTGGCAAGATTTAGAAAAAAGACAGAAGATATTCTCACAAAATTATGCTTATCGCTCTATAGCCTTACTGTGTCGTAACTTATCTTTCTGCGCAGCATCAGTTGGAGCAGGTCCAATTGCATCAAATTTTGTTAATCAAAATAAAGATCTAATTAAAAAAATTGGCTTAACTAATCAACAAGCAGATTTAGCGACAACTATGGCTTGTCGTATGTTATTTGCCTTTTTGACCACTCCTTTCGATAGCTTAACAACAAAGTTAAGTGCTGGTGACATGAATGCGAAAGAAGTGTTTGCTGAAACTATAAAAAACATCAAATCACGAAATATCTCTTCACTTTTTGCTGGTGCGATTGCAAGAACAATTCTTGCGACGACTACCTCAACAACAGTAGCTATTGGCCCAACACTTGGCGACCATATAAAAAATCTCTCTGAAAATTTAGCAGAAACTATTGAAAATAACTCCTTTTATCAACTTGTAACCAATCCACATAAACTTTCGAAAAGCACCCTAATACAAGCCTCCAAAGAAACTGAAACTTTTATTGAATCGATAGGGAAATTATCAAAACCAATAAGCGCTGACCAACTTTCTAAGATATCAGAAAAATATGAAGATAAAGACATTGATCAAAAGGCTCTGGGCAATACCCAAAATGACTTAATTAAGTTTGCACAGAATTTAATTGAAGAAAAGAAAGTACCTTCGACCAATACAACAAAACCAGTATCGGATAAACTTAATAATTCTAAAGGTATCAATCGTAATCACTAAAAACAGACTATTTTATTTGCAAAATCTTATGTGTTTGCATCGATAAAATATATCCATGATTTTGACAAAGTTCTGTAACATACTTTAAATTAGCGCGGTTTTTTGCATCATCGTATTCATCCATTGGTTGTACATAAACTGGAATTGCTAATTTCGATTGACCAACTTCTGCAACATCTTCGTAATTTTTATCATTTTTAGAAATTATAAATTTGAAAGCATCAATACGTGAGAGCAAATCCGACCTGATTTGATAATACTTGCCATTTGATGATTTTGGCGAACAAATAATTTTAATTTCCGCAGGCAATTCACGATAAAGAGTGCCATTAGTTTCAATTTGCACTAAGAAATTTAATTTTACCAATTCTCTACAAAGCTTCTCAATTGGTTGACGCAAAGGCTCTCCCCCAGTAATCACAATAAGTTTTTTTGTAATTATTCCTAACGAATTTTTTGCTAATTCTTGTACCTGCTCTAAAATTTGAGTAAGTGAAAAATTTTTATAGGATTCAAATTCAGTATCACAAAAATTACAGGCTAAATTACAGCCTCCTAATCTAATAAAAACCGCTGGATGTCCGGCATAGGGTCCCTCACCTTGTATAGTTGGAAATATTTCTTGGACATCAAGATTATCACCAGAATGGATGTCTGGTTTCATAATTTTATTTTTACCGAACATTTTCTTTATAGTTCTATTAAGATTCGATTTTTTGTCTTTCATCCATTTCTTTAAGAGATCTGATATGCTGGAGATAGCTTTTTTAATCAAGAAATAGAATTTAGAATTGAAACTAAAGTTTTATACTTTGGCTAGGATATCATTAACCTTTGTGCGATTCTTTTAACTAGAGCCGCAAAAATTTTAATAATCTTAATTTTGAATACGAATTTTTTGGTAACTATCACGTTCCATTTCGACAATATCGACAGAGATATCACAGCGCTTGGTGATAATTTTTAAGTCAGCATAAAATTCTTGTACAAATTCCATAATTTTATGTGACAAATTTTTTCTAATTTCAGTTGATCTTCCAGTCAGAACTTTGAGCGTTATATGAATAAAAGAACTGTCATATTGTTCTAAATTCCCAACTAGATATTGATCAAAAGAAAAACTGCGACATTTACATTGATCAGCATCAAAATTTCCTTCTCGTAAATGCATAATTTTCTGAATATTACGCTGCAAAACAAAAATAGAATCAGACGGAATGTTGCTAGAATGCTCGATAATCAAATGAGGCATCTGTAATTAATTTGGAATTTGAATGAAGAGTAGACTTGAGGGGTTTGTTTTATTCGTTATAGTCACGTTTTCAAAAAAGAAAAATAAAGACGGCAGCCCTGCGTGTCTTTAAAGCTCTATCCCGAAGGATGGCTTATTTTTTAAGGAGGTAATCCAGCCGCAGGTTCCCCTACGGCTACCTTGTTACGACTTAACCCCAGTCACCATTCCTACCGTGTAGAGCTACCTCCTTGCGGTTAGCTCACTCTATTCGGGTAGAAACGACTTCCATGGCTTGACGGGCAGTGTGTACAAGACCCGAGAACGTATTCACCGCGGCGTGCTGATCCGCGATTACTAGCAATTCCAACTTCATGAGGGCGAGTTGCAGCCCTCAATCTGAACTGAGATAGCTTTTGTAGGATTTGCTCCAGATCGCTCTTTCGCTTCCCGCTGTAACTACCATTGTAGCAGGTGTGTAGCCCACCCCATAAGGGCCATGATGAC
>JACCDX011888396.1_pt1 | contig 25471 bp, 21 predicted proteins | sample 7449681 | NCBI WGS metagenome assembly JACCDX01 (sample SAMN15323450, study PRJNA562643) | freshwater metagenome | isolation source: river surface water | place: USA:Blue River Watershed | collected 2017-08-18
AGCTTCAGCCGCGCGCGCGTCATGCCGACGAAGAGCTTGCGGAAGCTCTTGTCGTCGAGCGTGTCGAAATCGATCTCGGTAAAGATCACGGCCGGCGCCGACTGGCCCTTGAAGCGATAGACCGATTCGGCCAGCAGGTCGCCGTCGCGGAAGACCGGATTGCCGAACAAATCGTAGCTGCCATCGAACGACTTCAGCGTATGGTGGCCGAGCGCGTCCAGGTTCAGCAGCGCCGAGTGCTCGCGGCCACGGAAGCTGACCAGCGCGATGTCCTGCCGGGTGAAGCCGGCGCCAAGGCAGCGCGTGATCGCCTGCCGGGTCTGCGCATGCATCTGGCCGATGTCATCCGCCGGCCAGGTGAGCACATCGATGTCGGCGCCGACGAAGGGACTGGACGCGTCGATCGCCAGCGGCTGCGGCGACAAGGCCGTCAGCAGCTGCACCACCTGCCGCGGGCTGCGGAAATTGCTGTCGGCATGCAGCGTCACCCAGCCCGGCAGCGCCACCGGTGCCTTTGCGTACAGGTTCTGCAGCGGGTCTTCCAGCCACAGCGCGCGGCCGTCGTCCTTCAGCAGGCGCAGCAGCGCGTCGCGCCAGCCTTCCGAGAAGTCCTGTCCTTCATCGACGATCAGCACATCGAAGCGCCATTCCGGCGGCAACGTGGCCTGCGCAAGGTGGGTCTCCAGCCGCTGCCACACCTGCGGGTCTGCGTAGTCGGGCAAAAGACCGGTGTCGCGCGCGAACAGGTCGCACAACTGGTGGTAATTGGCGACACGCCCGCCGGCCGGCAGCAGCCGCTGCACATGGTCTGCCAGCGGCCGGTTGTAGCAGACGTACAGCGGCTTCAGGCCGGCGGCGACCGCCGCCTGGAATTCGGCCAGTGCCAGCTGGGTCTTGCCGCTGCCGGCGGTGCCGGTCACGCGCAGCCGGAACGGTGAAAACTCGAGCTTGCGCGCCCAGCTCGCCAGCCCGCCCGAGATCCGCGTGACCAGCGCATTCGCCTGCCCGATCATGGCGCTCGGGTCGGGTACCAGCTGCAGCACATTGCCGAGGAAGCGCAGCACGCGTTCGCGCTGCGCGGCGACGGGCGTCAGCGGCAGGATCTCGCGTACCACCGCCGGCAGCTGCTCGCGCCGGCGCGCATCGACGATGCGGTCGGCGGCAATGCCGGCCGTCTCGACCTTCCTCACCTGATAGTCGGGGCAGTACAGCAGGTAGTCGATCGCCAGCGGCTCGCCGTCATGGCCGAAGCGCTGTTTCAGCGCCGATACCGCGCGCACGATCTGGTTGCGTACCAGCTTGGGCTTGTCGAGGCCGGCGTAGCGTTTCCCGAGGCCTTCGTCGGTCTCGGTCAGGAAACCGGATTTCTGCTCGACCAGCAGCAGCCGTCCATCGGGCGCGACGATGATGAAATCAACCTCGCCATAGGCCGACCAGCCTTTCTCGACATTCGTCCAGTGCACGCCGTGAAAGACGGTGTAGTCGTCGGACAAGGCCTGCTCCAGCAGGGCCAGGGTTTCGATCTCGCGTTGCGCTGCGCCGGTGACGGCCAGCTCGCGCCAGCCCGGGGGATGGATGTGCGCCATGGTCGCTCTGAAATTATCCAGCCGACATTGTAGGCCGGACATTGCGCGCAGTGCGTGACGGCGCGCGCGCCGCTGGTAAACTCGCGCGATTGATCAGCGGAGAAATTTCATGGACATCGTGGCCCTCATCATCGGACTGGTTGCAGGGCTGGCGGCCGGTGCGCTGCTGGTTTCTGCACTCGGTCGCGGCCGTCAGGCCGAGCTCGCCGCCACGCAGGAAAGGCTGCGGATGACGGAGGGGCAACTCGCGCAGTCGGCGCAGCAGGCCGAGCAGCTGCGCGCCGAACTGTCGGCCGCGCGCGAGGGGCTGGCCAGCGTGAACACGCGGCTGGAAGAGGTGCGCCGGAATGCCGACGAGCAGCTGCGGCAGCTGCAACAGATGAACGAGTCCGCGCGCAAGTCGCTGACCGAAGAATTCCAGAACCTGGCCAACGGCATCCTCGAAGACAAGTCGCGCCGCTTCAGCGAGCAGAATGTCGAGAGCCTCGGCAACCTGCTGAACCCGTTCCGCGAACGCCTGAACGAATTCAAGACCCGCGTCGAGGAAATGCATCATCAGGACGCGCAGCAGCAGGCGGCGCTGCGCACCGAACTGAAACACCTGCAGGAGCTGAACCAGCGCATGACGGCCGAGGCGCACGACCTCGCGACCGCGCTGAAGGGACAGGCGAAGAAGCAGGGCAACTGGGGCGAGCTGGTGCTGGAGAACGTGCTGGCACGCTCCGGCCTGCAGGAAGGCCATGATTACCGGCGCGAGGTCAGCTTCAACGGCGAGCAGGGCCGCCAGCGCCCGGACGTGATCATCTATCTGCCGGAAAACAAGCACCTGATCGTCGATGCAAAGGTGTCGCTGAATGCGTACACCCGCTATGTGAATGCCGACGACGAGCTCGAGCGCAAGCAGGCGCTGAAGGAGCATGTGAAGGCAGTCGCTGACCGCATCACCGAACTGGCCGACCGCCGCTATTTCGAGCTGGGCGACCTGAATTCGCCGGAGATGGTGTTCATGTTCGTGCCGATCGAATCAGCCTTCGTCGAGGCGCTGCGCGCCGACGAGAGCCTGTTCCAGCGCGCACTCGAGCAGAACGTGCTGGTGGCCACGCCGACCACGCTGCTGACCAGCCTGAACATCGTGCGCCAGCTGTGGCGGCTGGAAAAGCAGAATGCGCACAGCGCCGCGCTGGCCGACAGTGCCGGCAAGCTGTACCACAAGCTGACGGTGTTCATCGGCACGATGGAAGATCTGGGCCGCAAGCTCGACGGCGCGCGCGCCAGCTACACGAAGGCTTTCGGCCAGCTGTACCAGGGCCGCGGCAACCTGATCAAGCAGGCGAAGGAATTCGAGCAGCTCGGCGTGGCCGTCAAGGGCACGCTGCCGCAATATCTGGTCGACAAGGCCGAGCTTGAGCTGGAGTTGTTGCCGACGCCGTCCGACGAGCTGCCGGTCGATGACGATCCGTCCGCGGAGGATCGCGCCGCCTGATGCAGCGCAGCGTGCCTTCCGCGCCGAAGGCTGCTATCAATCGGGTGTCTTCATCACGCCGGGAGGTCCCGATGAAACACATCCGCATGTCGAGATGCATCAAGGCATTGCCGTTGCTGTCGGCGCTGTCAGCCGTTGCGGCGGTGGCCGGCGCGCACGAGCTGACCGCGCGCGAGTGCATGGAAGGTTCCGACTACATCCGCAATGCCGCGCTGTCGCGTGACGGTGGCATGACCGAGGCGGCCTTCATGGACGTGTTCGAGCGCGACATGCAGCTGATTGCGCGCGTGCCGCCGTCGTTGCGCTGGTTCGTGCAGGACGAGGATGACGAGGCCTTGCTGCGCGCGGCGCTCGACGAAGTGTTCAGCCGGCCGCAGTCGCCGCAGCAGCATGCGCTGGATTTTGCCCGCGCCTGCGTGCCGCGCACCGGCGAATGGAAGGCGTTCGGCTTCGAGCAGATCTGATCCGCAGCGCCGGCAGCGCCAAAAAAAATGCCCGCACAGCGTGCGGGCATCGAGTCGCCGTGGCGGCGACATGCGTGATCCGTCGGATCAGAACGCGTAGTTCGCCTTGATGCCGACGATGTAGTTGCGGCCGGGCGCCGGTTCGAAGAAGCGGGAGTTGCTGTCGTTCACGCGGACCGAGCCGATGTACTCCTTGTCGAACAGGTTGTCGATGCGGGCGTACTCGCTGACACGCCACTGGCCTACTTGCTGCTGCAGGCTGGCACGCACGCTGAAGATCGTGTAGGCCGGCGCGCTGTCGGTGTTGGTGTCGTTGACGAAGGCCTTGCTGAAGTTGCGCATCTCGACGGCGGAGTTGAAGCCGACCGTCGGCTCTTTCCACGCCAGTTCGCCGTACAGCTGGGTCTTGTAGGTGCCCGGGATCGCATTGCCCTTGTTGACGGTCACCGGGGAGCCCGACGACGTGTACGTGTAGGTCTGGTCGAAGGTCGCGTCGAGGTAGGTGTAGGCGAGGTAGCCCGTCACCTTGCTGTTGAAGCGATGCTCCACCGACAGTTCGACGCCGCTGCGCTGGGTCTTGCCGGCGTTGTTGTAGCTGGCCGTGGTGCCGACCTGCTTGCTGACGACGATTTCATTCTCGGTATTGATCATGAAAGCCGCTGCATTCACGCGCGAGTTGTCCGACGCCAGCCATTTCGCGCCTGCCTCGAGGTTGGTGCTGCTGCTCGGCTTGAGCGTGCTGTTGGCGCCGGCGGCCGCATTCGCTGCGTCGGCGTAGGTGATCTCGATCAGCGTCGGGGTCTCGAAGCCTTTGCCCACGTTCGCATAGAAATTCAGCACCGGGGTGGCCTTGAACACGATGCCGGCGACCGGCAGCGTCTTGCTGAAGCTGAGGTCGGCCGGGTTCGTGGTCACGCCGGCACCGAGGTTCGGGCGGATCTTCAGGTCGAGGCTGGTGTGGCGGATGCCCGCATGCAGGTCCCAGCGCGGGTCGAACGACCAGATGCCTTGCGCGTACTGGTCGAAGTTGGTCGCCTTCTGGTTTTCGTCCCGGTTCGGGGTCACGTTCGGGATGATCGTGCCGTTGAGCGCGTTGCGGTCGAGGCGGTCGTCGCTCATGTAGCCGGCGTTCACGCCTGCGGTCAGCGAGTACGGCTTGTCCATCAGGTTGCCGCGATGGGTCAGGCGCAGGTCGGCGCCGTAGTATTCGCGCGCGATGCTGCTGGCGCGGCCGCTGATGTCGCCGGCGGCCGCGTTCGAGGTGGCCAGGTATTGCAGGTTGTCGCGCTGGCCGGCGTAAACGATCGCATTCAGCGTGTTGTTCGCATCGATGGTCTTCTCGAGGTTGAAGCCCACTTGCGTGTTGCTGCGCAGCACGCGGGTGTTGCCGACGATGGCGCCGCGCGTCGCACCTCTCGGATTGTAGAAGCTGCCGTCGAAGGCGCCCGGGCTCTGCGCGACATTACCGGTACGCACGAGGCCGCCCGGATCCTGCGCGAACTGGTCGAACCAGTTGATCAGCGTGGTCAGCTTGGTGTCTTCGGCCAGCTTCACGCCCAGTTTCACGGTGGCCTGCTGCTTGTCGTTCTGGCTCTGCACGCGGAAGCCGTCCGAACGGTAATCCGAGTAATTGACCAGGTACTCGACGCCTTTTTGCGTGCCGGCGGCCTGCACCGACGCACGGCGGGTGTCGAAGCTGCCGAACAGCACGTCGGCGCTGACTTCCGGCGTGGCCGGCGGGGTGTCGGTCAGCATCTGGATCACGCCGCCGGACGAGTTGCCGTACATGGCCGAGAACGGGCCGCGCATCACTTCGATGCCCGCGATCGAACCGAGGTCGACGCTGCCCGGGTTGCCGATACCGTCCGGCATCGACAGCGGGATGCCGTCGACATACACGCGCAGGCCGCGCACGCCGAACGACGAGCGCGCGCCGAAGCCGCGCGAGGAAATCTGCGGGTCCTGCGCCATCTGGTTGCGGTTCTGGGCGGTGATGCCCGGCACGCGCGCGAGGCTTTCGGACAGCGTCATGCGCAGCTGGCCGTCCTGGATAGTCTCTTTTTCAACCTTGTCGATGGCCATCGGCAGGTCGAAGCTGTCTTGTTCGGTACGGGTCGCGGTGACGACGACCGGCGACAGCACCTTGGTTTCCTCGGCCAGCGCCACGCCGGTGCCGAAGCAGCTGGCGACCATCACGGCCAGGGTGGTTTTTTGGGTTTTCATGGGCGGATTTTCAGTAGTTTGACAAAAGTGGGCAGGAGCATAGCCGAACAGCCAATGTCCTCCGCTCATGAAATTCATGAATTTTTTCTTTTGCGAAACTTTTTCATCCTTTTACAGTCCGGAATGGCGGTAAATTGACGAGTTGGCAATGACGCGGGCGAAAAAAAAGACGGCCGCGAGGGCCGTCTTTTTCATCATGATGCAGCCGGCGCGAAGCCGGCCACGCCATCCGTTAATTAACGGTTAGCGATGTACATCGTGATTTCGAAGCCGAAACGCAGGTCGGTTGCTGCCGGGGTGGTCCATGCCATGATGATCTCCTGTTTACCTGAAAAGTTGGATTTATGTTTGCCAGCCAGGGGAGCTAGCCGGCGTAAAGAATCATCTCCGAACGCCGTCCGGCATGCATCCGCGAAACGCGTAATTCTGTCTAATGAAATTCATGAACCGGCCGGGCCGGGCATCTGCCGGTGGCACGGCGGCGCCGGCCGGACTGCTATGATCCGGCAAAACGATGATGCGGCGCGCGATGCACGACGCTGCCCCGGACGAGGACCATGAACACCGACACCGCCCTACCGGCCGATCCTGCCGACCGGAACACGCCGTCGCCTGCCGAAGGCATGAGCCTGCGGCTGAAGATCAACCTGATTTTTTCCTTTTTGACCATCCTGATCTTCTCGGTGCTGATCGCGGTCGAGCTGTCCGCCACCCGCGCCAGCGTACGCGAGGAGATGGAGGCCTCCGGCCGGATCGCGTCGCAGCTGCTGGGCCGGATCGGCGATTACTACGGTGACGAAGACCTGTCCGGCCTGGTCGGCTTCCTGCGCTCGACCGGCCGCGTGCGCGCCAATGAGATTCGGCTGTATGACGGGCAAGGCACGCTGCTGTATGAATCGCCGCCGTCGCAATACAAGGCCGGTCGCGATGCGCCGGGCTGGTATTCGGCACTGATCCGCCCGCCCACGCGCGAGCAGGTGATACCGGTGCGGCAGGCGCGGCTGGTGGTCAGCACCAACCCGACGCGCGCGATCCTCGACGGCTGGGACAACCTGCGCGACATCATGCTGGCGCAGATCACGCTGCTGGCGCTGGCCGACCTGCTGATCTTCTGGCTGGTCGGGCGCTGGATCGCGCCGCTCGAACGCATCGAGCGCGGCCTGAGCGAGATCGAGCAGGGCGACCACCATGTCCGGCTGCCGCCGCTGCCCGGCAAGGAGGCCGGACAGATGGGGCGGGCATTCAACCGGATGGCACAGGCGGTCGAAGACAACATCCAGGTACGCCAGTCCAGCGCCGAGGCGCAGGCGCGGCTGGATGCGCAGCGCGAATTCACCATGCTGCTGCATGCGCGCATCGAGGAAGAGCGCGCAGCGCTGGCGCGCGAACTGCACGATGAACTCGGCCAGTCGCTGACGGCGATACGCAGCATCGCCAAATCGATGATGCAGCATCCCGATGTCTCGGGCGGGCCGCTCGAGCGCCACGCAAGGATGCTGTTCGATACCGCCGGCATGACCTCCGACGCGATGCGCCGCATGATCCCGCGGCTGCGCCCGATACAGCTCGAAGGCATGGGCCTGGTCGACGCGGTGCGCGATCTGCTGACCGAGACGCAGCAGAACCATCCGGACGTGAAGTTCGAGCTGTCGGTCGGCGATGCGTTGCCGCCGCTGGACGACGCGCTGGAGCTGTCGGCCTACCGTATCGTGCAGGAGGCAGTGACGAACGTGGTGCGGCATGCCGAAGCGACCCGCGCGCACGTCAGCCTCGGGCTGGAAGGCCGCCAGCTGGTGCTGGCGATCGTCGATAATGGCAAGGGCGCGGTGTCATTGCAGCGCGAGGGACACTACGGCGTGCGCGGCATGCAGGAGCGCGCGTCGGCCCATGGCGGCGAGGTGGCGTTCAGGCCGGCAACCGACGGTGGCCTCGAGGTCAGCGTCAGGTTGCCGTTGAAGGAAAGCAGCAAGGGACAAGATGAAAAAAACGATTAACGTGATGCTGGTGGACGACCATGCCGTGGTGCGCTTCGGCTTTCGCATGCTGCTCGAGGCGACCGAGGACATCAAGGTGGTCGCCGAGGCCGATTCGGCCGAGACTGCCTACCAGCAGATTCCTGCGGCCAGGCCGGACGTGATCGTCATGGACATTTCGCTGGGCGGCACCATGGGCGTCGAGGCGACCCGCCGCATCGTCGCGCGCGACAAGATGGCCCGGGTGCTGGGACTGTCCTCGCACGAAGACCCGAGCTATGTGCGCTACATGCTGAAGGCCGGCGCGCTCGGTTACCTGTCCAAGCGCAGCGCGCCGGACGAACTGATCCACGCGATCCGGCAGGTCAGCGAAGGGCGGATGTACATCGACACGCAGCTGTCGCAGCGGATGGCGCTGGAGGAATTCAACGGCGAGAAAAGCCCGATCGAGGTGTTGTCCGAGCGCGAATTCGGCGTTTTCATCCAGCTCGCGAAAGGCCTGTCGGTGAACCAGATCGCCGACCTGCTGAACATCTCGCCGCGCACGGTCGGCACCCACCTCTACAACGTGAAGCAGAAACTTGGCGTGGCGAACCAGGCCGAGCTGACGCTGATCGCGGTGCGGCACGGCCTGATCGAAACCTGAAACCCGCGCTGGCGATACCGACCACAGTTGAGAGAAATCAACACTGTTTGTCTTTGTAAACTTTCTGTCTCGCCTCACTCCGACTGATCGATTATCGTCGGACGACATCTGAATGAATTGTCCGAGAGGAGTGAACATGAAACGCTTGGCCATGCTTGGCCTGTTGTTCGCGGCCGCAGTCCCTGCCGCGCACGCAGGGCCTGATATCCAATGGGGTGTGACCATCTCGTCCGGCACGCCGCCGCCGGCGGTGCGCTACGAACCCGTGCCGCCGCCGCGTGTCGGCTATGTCTGGGTCGAGGGTTACTGGAACTGGAATGGCCGTGCCCATGCCTGGGTGCCCGGTCACTGGGTGCGCGCGCGTTCCGGCTATGAATACGCGCAGCCGCGCTGGCAGGAAGGGCCGAAAGGCTGGGAATTGCATCGCGGCGGATGGCGGCAGGGTGGCGGCCATTGCCCGCCCGGCCAGCGCAAGAAGGGCAACTGCTGACCTGCTGCCGGCAGCGCCGGCGCATCCGGGCCAGACCGGAATCCGGCAGCTAGCCGGCGGCTGCGGCCGCATGCAGCCGGCCGTGGTGCAGCAGGGTTTCCCGCGACATCGGCCGGTCGAGGAAATAGCCTTGCGCCTTCTCGACGCCGAGCTCGATCAGGGTCGCCACTTCGGCGGCCGTCTCCACGCCTTCGGCGACCAGCGTGCTGCCGGTGTCGGTGGCAAAGTGGATCAGCGCCGCTGCCAGCGCCCGTCGCGCCGGGTCGATGTCGATGTCGCGCGTCAGGCTGATGTCGAGCTTGATGCGGTCCGGCTCGAGATTGAGGATGTGCCGGAAGCTCGCGTAGCCGGCGCCGGCATCGTCAACGGCGATCTTCAGCCCGCGGCTGCGAAAGGGCCTGAGGCAGCCGGCAATTTCCTCGTAGCGGTCGATCGCCGCGTGTTCGGTGATCTCCAGCACGATGCGGTCGATCGGGTCCAGGCCGGACAGCAATTGCCCGAGGCGCGGATCGACGATGGTGTCGGGCGACGCATTGATCCCGAGGTCGAGACCTTCGCCAAGATGCGGCAACAGCTGCAACGCATGCTCGATCGCCATCATCTCCAGTTCCACGCCCAGCCCGACCGTGTGCGCATCGCTGAACCAGCGATCGGGCGAGCGGGCGGGCGTCGGCGCAAAGCGCGCCAGCGATTCAAAGCCGGTGATCGTGCCCTTCTCCAGATCGTAGATCGGCTGGTAGACGATGTTCAGCGTATCCTCGCGCAGCACCTGCATGGTGCGTTCGTGCATGTCATGCTGGTTGCGGTCGATCGCGCGTTCACGCTCGATCATTTTTCCGGCCAGATCGGCAAACACCCGCATCAGGTGGACATCGCGCAGGTTCAGGCTGTTGTCCGCGCTGCGGCTGAAGCAGCAGAAGGTGCCATACACGGCGCCGTCCGACAGCGTGATCGGCACGCTGACGTGCGCGCCGACCGGGAGCGCGAACGTGACCGGCAGCTCGGCGGCGCAGGCATTCATCCTGGCGTCGTTCATCAGCTCCGGCATGCGTCCGTCGACCACGCGCGCGCAGTATGAATCTTCCAGCGGATCGCCTTCGCCGACGCGCACCGGGTTCTTTGCCCACGACGAATCGACATAGCGGAACACGCGGCGTCCGCGCGTGAACTCCGACACGAAGGCGACCTCCATTTTCAGGTGCTCGCGCATCGCGTGCAGGATGTCGGGTACCGAATTTCCGTACGCCGGCCCGAAATGCACGGCACGGCTTTCCATTACCCGACGCAACTCGGCGCCGGGCTCGGGAGGCACGGCGCCAGAGGTAAAGGCATGCGCCGCAGCTCGGGTGTCGGAAGGCGGATCTGAATGAGGGCCGTTCATGAAAAGCTATGGTGCTTCCGCTGATTCCTGCCTATAACGATAGGACTCTGATCAATCTCCGCAAGCATGGATTTGCGAAAGCTCAATGAAGACAATGGACAAGCAAAGCGACCGGAATGTTCAACCGGACCGACCGCTGCCACCGGGCGCACCGGCGCCTGCGCCGCATCCGCTCGACGGCAGCCATTTCCACAATGTGATCGAAGAGCAGGTGTACTCCGAACTGCCGCCGACACCCGAGGAACAGATGCCGCGCCGGTCGCGTCACCTGCCTGATCCCCAGGGCCGGCAGCCTCACCGCGACGACCCGGCCATTTCAGTCGGCGACGCCTGAGGCGGCCGGCGCGCTGCGCGCGGCGTCAGTGCAGCGCCTGCTTCAGGTAGGCGCCAACCTCGGCGCTGTCCCAGCCGGTGATCTCGCGGTTCAGTTGTCGCGAGACGCAGCGTTCCACGCGCTCCGGCAACGCCCGTCGCAGGCGTCCGAGGAATTCCGGCGGCGCGACCACCACCAGGCTGTCGTAGCGATGGGCGTCGCAGGCGTCGGCGAGCACGCGGCAGATCTCGCGCGAGAAATGATCCGCGTCCTGCGCCTCCTTCGTCACGTTCGGCTCGGCGGTATGCGCTTGATGGCCTTCGCCCTTGCCATAGAAGCGGCCCTTGGCGTCATGCCGCAGGTCCGCATCGTCCAGCCGGCCCTTCGGGTTCAGCAAGTCCTGCACTTCCTGCAGGCGTTCAATGTTGCCCGCAGTCTGGAATATGCGCGCCCGGCTGCTGTCGGCGACGACCACCCATTGCATCCCCATGCCCGTTCTCCCGCACGATGCTGTGACTGAATGCGGTTCGACCTTCATCTGCGCGCCATGTTCGCTCCGGCGCGCGGTGAAGTTTGGGTAATATGTCGCTTCAGAAATAAATAACGATAAACATCAGGAGACAGCAGCATGAAATTCGAGCGAGCGGTGAACATCGCCGACCTGCGCGAGGTCGCCCGGCGCAAGTTGCCGCGGTCCGTGTTCGGCTTCATCGACGGCGGCGCCCATGACGAGCGCACGCTGCGCGACAACGAGGGCGACCTCGCGGCGATCCGCTTCGCGCCGCGCATGCTGGTCGACGCCAGCACGCGCAACCAGCAGGTCGAGCTGCTGGGACAGACCCTGAGCTCGCCGATGGTGCTCGGCCCGACCGGCATCGCCGGCATCTTGTGGCCCGAAGGCGACCTCTGCCTCGCGCGCGCGACGGCCGCGAAGGGCGTCGGCTTCTGCCAGTCCACCACGTCCAACGCGAGCATCGAGGAAGTGGCGCAGCGCGGCCGCAAGGGGCAGTGGTTCCACCTGTATGTGCAAAAGGATCGCGGGCTGACGAAGTCGCTGGTCGAGCGCGCGCGCGACGCCGGCTGTCCGGTGCTGGTGCTGACGGTCGACCTGCAGGTCGCCGGCCCGCGCGAGCGCGACATCCGCAACGGCTTCACGCTGCCGCCGCGGATCGACCTGTCGAACATCTTCGATTACGCCAGCAAGCTCGGCTGGCTGCTGCGCATGGCAAGCGCGCCGCGCTTCACCTTCGGCAACCTCGCCGACCCGGGCGGCGCGCCGGGCAAGCTGATGACGCTGGCCGAGAAGATCGGCCGCAACTTCGACGCGTCGGTCAGCTGGAAGGACCTGGCGTGGCTGCGCAGCGAATGGAAGGGCAAGCTGCTGGTCAAGGGATTGCTGCGCACCGACGACGCCGTTCGCGCGCTCGAACACGGTGTCGACGGCGTGGTCGTGTCGAACCACGGCGGCCGCCAGCTCGACAGCGCGCCGTCGGCGATCGCGGCGCTGCCGGCCATTGCCGAGGCCATCGACGGCCGCATCCCGGTGCTGATGGACAGCGGCATCCGCCGCGGCAGCGACGTGGTGAAGGCGATCGCGCTGGGCGCGTCGGCCTGCATCATCGGCCGCGCCGGCCTGTACGGGCTGGCCTCCGCCGGACAGCCGGGCGTCGAGCGGGCAATCGACATCCTGCAGCGCGAGATCGACATCACGCTCGCGCTGCTGGGCGTGCCGGACATCCGTCAGCTCGACCGCAGCGCGCTGTTCGCGGCCTGACGCCATCGCCTGCGGGCGGGGTGCTGAAACTTTCATGCCGGACTGACATCCGAGGGGAACGGGCATTGCTTCCTGCGATGCCGTTTCAGCGGAGAACACCATGTCCCAGCAACGCAAAGAGGCCGGAAAGGACCGGTCGGCCATTCCCCATCCGTCCCATGAGGAAAATTCGGTGTCGATCACGCCGAAGGATGTCGAGCCCGGCGACGCGACCGCGCAGGATCAGGTCGAGCGCCGGCTCGATTCGTCCGACCCCGAAGAGAAAGAGCAGGAAATGCTCGACGATGCGATCGAGCTGTCCTTTCCTGCCAGCGACCCGCCCGCCGTCGCCGGCGGCGTGACGCGCATCGAGAAATCGCCGTCGGCCGCGCCGACCCATCGGCACGCGCCGCGCTGACCGTCCCCCTTACTTCAGCAGTTTCGTACGCAGCGTCAGCAGCGCGATCGCCAACGCCAGCAATCCGACGAAGGCCATCGCTGCCTGCAGTCCGAGGCCGTGCGCGATCGCGCCCAGCAGCGGCGGCCCCATCAGGCTGCCGCTGTAGGCCATCGTCGCCACGCCGGCCAGCGCGACCGTGCCTTCGCGGCCGGCCGCGCTGAACACGAAGGGGAATACCAGCGCAAGGCCGGTGCCGGCGATTGCAAAGCCGGCCAGCGCCATCATCGGTCCGGACGCGAACACCGCGCAGGCCATGCCGCCTGCGGCCAGCAGCGCACCGCCACCGACCAGCACGCGCGCGCCGTAACGGGCTTTCAGGCCGTCGCCGGCCAGCCGCGACATCAGCATCATCGTCGAGAAGGCCGTCAGCGACAGCGGCGCCATGCCATCGGACGCGCCGAAGTGGTCTTTCATGTAGATGCCGGCCCAGTCGGCGATGCTGCCCTCGGCGATCGACGCGATCAGGCCGAGCGCGCCGAGCATGGCCATGCCTCCGCGCGGCAGCACGAAGGCTTTTTTCGCGATGCGCTCGCCGCCATCCTCCGGCAGCAGGCGCGTGCCGGCGGTCAGCAGCAGCGCAAACGGCGCGGCCAGCAGCGCGAAGTGCAGCAGCGGCGTCACCTGCAGCGCCGCCATGCCGCTGCCCAGCGTCACGCCTGCCAGTCCGCCGGCGCAGGCGCATGCATGCAGCATCGACATGCGCGAGCGCCCGCTGCTGGCTTCGTGCTTCGCCGCCACCGCGTTCATGCCAACGTCATAAGTGCTGGCAAACAGGCCCAGCATCAGCACCGCGGCCATCATCAGCGGCATGTTCGGCGCGGCCGCAATCGCCAGCAGCACGACCAGCAGCACCGTGCCCGAGATGCGCATCGTACGGCGGCCGCCGAAGCGCGCCATCAGTTGCGACGACAGCGGGAAGGACAGCACCGCACCCAGCCCGCCCATCAGCAGCACGAACGACAGTTGCGCGTGCGACACCTGCATGCCGTCGCGCAGCGCGGGAATGCGCCCGACCCAGGAACCCATCAGCACGCCGAACCAGGCGAACAGGCCGGGCAGCGCCAGCCGTTGCAGCAACGGTGCAGCGATGGCGGTGGCAACGAGCGAAGCGTCGGAAGCAGGCAGTGCGTGAGGTGCGGACATGACGGGGCAGGGTGGTTGCTGTAAGGAACACCCCTTTGTTCATGGCTTCAGGAAATAGTTTCTGTGAGGCAGAAAATTTTCTGTGCAGGCGGCGCGGCGCATGGCCGGGCTTGCGGCATGCCGGTGGCGATGCAGGCTCTTGAGCGCGGGCAAGCCGTCGCACCGAACACGGCGCGGGCTTGCACGGTCATAAATCTTTAGCAGACTTTCAATTTCCGCAGCGGAGCCGATGGACACCCTCTTCGTTTTTTCCCACCTGCGCTGGGACTTCGTGTTCCAGCGGCCGCAGCAGCTGATGTCGAGGCTGGCGCGGCACTACCGGATTTTCTTCATTGAAGAGCCGGAGGCCGGCAGCGGCGCCGGCGTTGCGTGGCAGGCCAGCCATCCGCTGCCGCAGCTGTGCGTGCTGAAGCCGCAGCTGCCGCCTGAATCGGCTTCGGGCCGCTGGCATGGCAGCGCGCCACTGCGCGAGGCGCTGGCCCGGCTCGCGCGCCGGCACCCGCGCCATCTGGCCTGGCTGTACACGCCGATGGCCATGCCGCTGCTGTCGGCGCTGGAGCCGGACGTGGTGGTCTATGACTGCATGGACGAGCTGTCGGCCTTCCTGCATTCGCCGCCGGACCTGCTGGCGCAGGAGCAGGCGCTGTTTGCGCGCGCCGACATCGTGTTCGCCGGCGGCCCCAGCCTGTTCGAAGCGAAGCGGCGCTTCCACCGCAATGTGCATTGCTTCCCCAGCAGCGTCGATGTCGCGCATTTCCGGCAGGCGCTCGATCGCAACATTGCCTATCCCGCCTACCGGCGGCTGGCTGGCCCGAAGCTGGGCTTCTTCGGCGTGCTCGACGAACGCTTCGACGGCGCGCTGGTCGCGGCCGTGGCCGACCTCGAGCCGTCGTGGCAGATCGTGCTGGCCGGCCCGGTCGCGAAAATCGATCCGGCCACGCTGCCGCGCCGGCCGAACATTCATTACGCCGGCCAGCAGCCGTATGCGGCGCTGCCGGCCTTCCTCGCCTCGTGGGACGTCTGCCTGCTGCCCTTCGCACTGAATGACGCGACGCGTTTCATCAGTCCGACCAAGTCGCTCGAGTACATGGCCGCCGAGCTGCCGGTGGTCAGCACGGCGGTGCCCGACGTCGTCGGCCAGCATGCGGACGTGATCGCGATCGCGCATTCGCCGGCCGAGTTTGCCGAGCGTTGCCGGCAGGCGCTGGCGATGCCGGCCGCCGAGCGGCAGCAGATGATCCGGCGCATGCGCGCCAAGCTGGCGGCCACCTCGTGGGATGCGACCGCCGATGCCATGCGGCGGCTGTTGCACGCGCTGGCGCGCGAGCGCAGCGGCGTGGAACTGGATGGCGCCGGATGAGCGACGGCCTGGCACTGTGGGGCGGCGTCGAGTGCACGGTCAATCGTGTGCATGACCGTTACTTCAGCCAGCTCGATCGCAACGGCCATGCGCTGCGCGTCGAGGATCTCGATCGCTTCGCGTCGCTCGGCATCAGCGCGCTGCGCTACCCGGTGCTGTGGGAGCGGGTCGCGCCGGACGGACTGGCGTCGGCCGACTGGCGCTGGCCGGACGAGCGGCTGGTGGCGCTGCAGCGGCTGGGCATCGAGGCGATCGTCGGGCTGGTGCATCATGGCAGCGGCCCGCGCGACACGCAGCTGCTCGACCCGGCATTTCCCGAGCGGTTGGCCGCGTATGCCGGCGCGGTGGCGGCGCGCTATCCGTGGGTCACGCTGTACACGCCGGTCAACGAGCCGCTGACCACCGCGCGTTTCGCCGCGCTGTACGGCGCCTGGTATCCGCATGCGCGCGACGAAGCCAGCTTCCTGCGCGCGCTGCTGCACCAGTGCCGCGGCGTCGCGCTGGCGATGGCGGCGATCCGCCGGGTCAATCCGGCGGCGCGGCTGCTGCAGACCGACGACCTCGGCAAGACCTACGGCACGACGCCGATGTCGGCGCTGGTCGACTTCTACAACGAGCGCCGCTGGCTCGGCTGGGACCTGCTGTGCGGCCGGGTCGGTCCCGGCCACGCGCTGTGGGACTACCTGCTGGCGAGCGGCGTGCCGGCGCGCGAATTCGACTGGTTCCGCGAGCATCCGTGCGCGCCGGACCTGATCGGCGTGAACTACTACATCACCAGCGAGCGCTGGCTCGACCACCGCGCCGAGCGCTATCCCGAATCGCGCGTCGGCCATTATCGCGGGCAGCAACTGGCCGACATCGAGACGCCGCGCGCGTTCACCGTGCCCACGCCCGGCATCGCGCCGCTGCTGCGCGAGGCATGGCAGCGCTATCGCCTGCCGCTGGCGGTGACCGAGGTGCACATCGATGCGCAGCGCGAGGACCAGCTGCGCTGGCTGGTCGAGATCTGGCGCGGCGCGGAGCGCGTGCGCAGCGAAGGCGCGGACGTGCGCGCCGTCACCGCCTGGGCGCTGCTGGGCTCGTTCGACTGGAACAGCCTCGTCACCGCCGACCAGGGCTACTACGAACCCGGCCCGCTGGACGTGCGCTCGTCGCCGCCGCGGATGACGGCGGTGTCGGCGCTGATGCGCGAGCTGGCCACCGGACGCCGGCCGTCGCATCCGGTGCTGCTCGGCGAAGGCTGGTGGCGACGGCCGGGCCGCTTCCTGTGCCCGCCGGTGTCGATACCGGACATGGACGACTGGGTGTCGCCTTATCCGCCACTGGCGCGCAGCGCGCAGCCGCTGCTGGTGGTCGGCGCGAGCGGCACGCTCGGCCGCGCCTTTGCGCGCATCTGCAGCGTGCGCAACCTGACCTTCCGGCTGCTCGACCGTGCGCAGGTCGACATTGCCGACGCCGCGGCGGTCGAGCGCGCGATCCGCGAGCACCGGCCATGGGCGATCGTGAATGCCTGCGGCTATGTGCGCGTGGACGAGGCGGAGCAAGAGCCCGAGCGCTGCCGCCGCGAGAATACGCTGGGGCCGGTCGTGCTGGCGATCGCCTGCGCGCGCCACGGGCTTCGCTTGCTGAGCTTTTCCAGTGACCTGGTGTTCGGCGGCGAGCAGCGGCGGCCGTATGTGGAGAGCGACCCGGTGGCGCCGCTCGGCGTCTACGGCCGCACCAAGGCCGAGGCCGAGCGGCGCGTGCTGGCGATCGATCCTTCGGCGCTGGTGGTGCGCACCAGCGCCTTCTTCGGGCCGTGGGACAGCGTGAACTTCGTGTCGCTGGCGCTGGACGCGCTGGCGAACCGGCGGCCCTTCGTCGCCGCGTCCGACCAGATCGTGTCGCCGACCTACGTGCCGGACCTGGTGCATGCGTCGCTGAACCTGCTGATCGACGGCGAGCAGGGCATCTGGCACCTTGCCAACCGCGATGTGCTGAGCTGGGCGCAGCTGGCGCGCAAGGCGGCGCGGATGGCCGGCATACCGACCCTGACGCTGCAGGAACGTTCGGCCACACTGATGCGCAGCCCGGCGCGGCGTCCGGCCTTTTCCGCGCTCGACAGCGAGCGCGGGCAGCACATGCCGCCATTGGAAGACGCGCTGGCGCGCTACCTGCACCTGCGCACGCAGGCGACCGAAGAGGACGAGACCGGGCTCGAGCCCTTGCAGGGAAGGATGTAGCGTGATGAGCGGCTGCACACAAGACGGGAGATACGGATGGCACGCATCGCCGTAGCCGGCGCCGGCTTTTCCGGCGCCGTGATCGCGCATGAGCTTGCCCGCGCCGGCCACCGGGTGGACGTGTTCGAGCCGCGCCCCCACGTCGGCGGCAACTGCCACACCGAGCGCGACGCCGACAGCGGCATCCTGCTGCACCGCTATGGCCCGCACATCTTCCATACGGATAACGAGCGCGTCTGGGACTACGTGCGCCGCTTCGACGAGTTCATGCCCTTCACCAATCGCGTCAAGGCCGTGGTGCGCGGGCAGGTGTATTCGATGCCGGTCAACCTGCACACGATCAACCAGTTCTTCGGCCGCTGCCTCAATCCGGCCGAGGCGCGCGACTTCCTCGCTGCGCAGGCCGAACCGACGCCCGGCGGGCCGCGCAATTTCGAGGAGCAGGCGCTGTCCGGCATGGGGCGCGCGCTGTACGAGGCCTTCTTCCGCGGCTATACGCAGAAGCAGTGGGGCAGGTCGCCGTCCGAGCTGCCGGCCAGCGTGCTGAAGCGGCTGCCGCTGCGCTTCAGCTACGACGACAACTACTACGCGAGCCGCTGGCAGGGCCTGCCGCGGCACGGCTACACGCACATCGTCGAGCGCCTGCTCGATGTGCCGGGCGTGCATGTCCACCTCGGGCGCGCCTTCACGCGCGCGATGCGCGACGATCATGAGCATGTGTTCTACAGCGGGCCGATCGACGCGTGGTTCGGGCATGATCAAGGGCGGCTTGGGTACCGGACGCTGGACTTCCATCTCGAGCGGCACGACGGCGATTTCCAGGGCAATGCCGTGCTCAACTACTGCGATCCCGAAGTCCCGTGGACGCGGATCGCCGAGCACAAGCACTTCGCGCCCTGGGAGTCGCACGACGGCACCGTGATCAGCCGCGAATACAGCCGCGACTGCGGGCCGGGGGACACGCCCTACTACCCGATCCGGCTGGCGACCGAGAAGGCGCTGCTGGCGCGCTATGTCGAGCGCGCGCGCGCGGAGAAGGGGATCAGTTTCGTCGGGCGGCTCGGCACCTACCGCTACCTCGACATGCACGTGACCATCGCCGAGGCGCTGGGCTGGGCGGATCGCTGCGCGTCGGGCGGATTCGCGGAGCTGCCGGCATTCAGTCCCGATCCGCTTGCCTGACGACCCGCCATGCGCCCGATCAGCGTTGGATTGATGTTCGTCAACTCGCTTTTCCGCCACGCTTTTATTGTCCGCACTGTTCAATCGAAAGTTTTAAAAATGACAAGGGTTCACACCCACTACGACAACCTCAAGGTCGCACGCGATGCGCCGCCGGAGGTGATTCGCGCGGCCTACCGCAGCCTCTGCCACAAATTCCATCCGGACCACAACGGCGGCAGCGTCAGGGCGACGCAGACTTTTCAGCTGATCAATACCGCCTACGAGGTGCTGTCCGATCCGCAGCGACGGCAGCAGCACGACGCATGGATCGTGCGCGAGGAAGCGATGGTGGCGCAGCGCCCGTGGGACGGCCGCGAGCGGCGACGCCACCCCTGGCCTGCGGAGGGGGCGCATGGCACCGATCAGTGGGGCACGCTGCTGCGCCGGCCGGGCTCGGCGGCCGTGCTGTGGACTTCGGCAGCCGCCATCGGCGCGATGCTGCTGATGCTCTCCCAATATTGACCCTGCCGGGCTGATACCTGCGCGGCCGGCAAAAGCGGCGCTAGGCAAATCGAAAGCCCGGACGGGCGTCGATCCGCTATAGTTATGGGTCCCAATTCCAACAGACGCCAGCGTGAGCCAGCCCGCCGACCTGGCCGTCGTCCAGCCCGCGCTGATGCGCATGGGGCTGCTCGACGCCGACGAGACTCCTTTCCTGCAGCCGCTGTCCGGCGGCGTTTCCTCGATGATCCTGCGCGTCGACACGCGGCGCGGGCCGCTGTGCGTTAAGCAGGCGCTGCCCGAGCTGAAGGTGGCGACGCACTGGAGCGCGCCGCTGTCGCGCAACCTCGCCGAGGTCGCATGGATGCGCGAGGTGTCGCGCTTGCTGCCGCAGGCGGTGCCGCAGATCCTCGGCGAGGATCCGTCGTCGTATACCTTCGCGATGCAGTGGCTGGCGCCCGAACGCCATCCGGTCTGGAAGTCGCTGCTGCGCGACGGCGTCGCCGATCCGGCGTTCGCGGCGCGGGTCGCCGCGCTGGTGGCCGGCATTCATGCGAAGACGGCGCACCGGCCCGAACTGGCCGCGGCCTTTGCGAACGACCAGAACTTTTTCGAACTCCGGCTCGATCCGTACTTCGTTGCCGCGGCGCGCGCGCATGCCGATTGCGCGCCGGCGCTGCTGCGGCTGGTCGAGCGCACGGCCGCCACGAAGCTGGCGCTGGTCCATGGCGACATCAGCCCGAAGAACATACTCGCCGGCCCGAACGGCCCGGTGATCCTTGACGCCGAATGCGCGTGGTATGGCGACCCGGCGTTCGACGCGGCGTTCTGCCTGACCCACCTGCTGGCTAAATGCCTGTGGCGGCCGCAGTCGGCCGGCGCTTTCCTCGCCTGCTACGACGCCTTCGCTGAAACTTATCTCGCGGGCGCGGACTGGGAGCCGCGCGCCGGGCTGGAGGCGCGCATCGCGCAGCTGCTGGCCGGCATCCTGCTCGCACGCGTCGACGGCAAGTCGCCGCTCGAATACCTGGACGACGAGGGCAGGGCGGCGCAGCGCGCATTCGCGCGCCGCTTCGTGCTTGCGCCGTCCGACACACTGGCCGCGATGCGCGCGGCATGGAAAGAGGACATCTGCCAATGACTACCCGCATCACCGAAGTACATGCACGCCGCATCTGGGACTCGCGCGGCCGTCCGACCGTGGAGGTCGAGATCACGCTGGCCGATGGCTGCATCGGACGCGGCATCGCGCCGGCCGGCGCATCGACCGGCAGCAACGAGGCGGTGGAGTTGCGCGACGGCGGCGGTGCCTTCGGCGGCTATGGCGTCGACAAGGCGGTAGCGAACGTCGCGCGCGAGATTGCCCCGGCGCTGCTCGGGCTGGATGCGCGCGAGCAGCGCAAGGCCGACGAATTGCTGATTGCGCTCGACGGCACGCCGAACAAGTCTCGCCTTGGCGGCAATGCGCTGATCGCGGCCTCGATGGCCGTGCTGGATGCGGCCGCGAAGTCGGCGCGGCTGCCGTTGTGGAAGTACCTGGCCGGCGACGCCGAGGTCACGCTGCCGCTGCCCGAAATCCAGATTTTCGGCGGCGGCGCGCATGCCGGCCGCCGCGTCGACATCCAGGATTTCCTGGTGATGCCGGTCGGTGCATCGAGCATTGACGAGGCGCTGGCGATGGTGGCCGAGGTGTACCGCGCGGCCGGGCAGCTGATGGCCGATGCCGGCAAGCGCGCCGGCGTGGCGGACGAGGGCGGCTGGTGGCCGGACTTCGACGGCAACGAGGATGCGCTGCAGATGCTGGCGCGCGCGATCGACAAGGCGGGCTATCGGAATGGCGAGGTGGTGATCTCGCTGGACATCGCCGCGTCAGAATTCGGGCGCGACGGCATCTATCGTCCCGCGCTCGAGGGCCGTGCGTTCACGACCGACGAGTGGATCGATGTGCTGCTGGGCTGGGTGGCGAAATATCCGATCCTGTCGATCGAGGATCCGGTGGCCGAAGATGATACGGCCGGCATGATCGCGTTCACGAAAGCGGCCGGCGCCGGCGTGCAGGTGATCGGCGACGATTTCCTCGTCACCAATGCGCAGCGCGTGCGTGATGCGGCGGCGGCGCAGGCGTGCAATGCGGTGCTGATCAAGCCGAACCAGGCCGGCACGATCAGCGAGACGCTCGATGCGCTGAATGCGGCGAAGTCGCTCGGCTATTCGACCATCGTGTCGGCACGCTCGGGCGAGTCGGAGTGCGTGATGATCTCGCACCTGTCGGTCGGCTGGAATGCGGGGCAGCTGAAGGTCGGCTCGTTCGCGCGCTCGGAGCGGATGGCGAAGTGGAATGAACTGCTGCGGATCGACGAGGCGCTGGGCGGGGCGGCGCGGTATGCGGGCTTGGGGGCGTTGCCGGTGAAGTGAGCTTGAGCGGCCGTGGCGAGAGGTCCTTGTTTGCGACGATGGATTCCGGCCTGCGCCGGAATGACGATTTTGAGGACTGCTATCTTTTAAAACGTCATTCCGGCGCAAGCCGGAATCCATCGCTGATCAACCGCCGGCGCGAATCAGGAACGAACCGGGATTGAACAAAACCTCACCCCCGCAACGCCCGCTTCAGCAACTTCCCGTTCGCATTCCTGGGCAGCGGCTTGTCCACGAACATCACCTTCTCCGGCACCTTGTAATCCGCCAGCCTTGCCGCGCAATGCGCGCGCACCGCGTCCGCGTCGGCCTGCGCATTCGGCGCGTACAGGTAGGCATGCACGCGCTCGCCGAGCACCTCGCACGGGAAGCCCACGACCGCCGCCTCGACCACGCCGGGCACGCCCATCAGCACATTCTCGACTTCGACCGAATAGATCTTGAAGCCGCCGCGGTTGATCATGTCCTTGATGCGGTCGAAGATGCGCACCAGTCCCTGCTCGTCGACCGAGCCTAGGTCGCCGGAGCGCCAGCAGCCGTCGATGAAACCCTTCGCCGTCGCCTCCGGATTGTCCCAGTAGCCCGGCACCACCATCGGCCCGCCGATCAGCAGTTCGCCGCTGGCGCCGGCCGGCAGTTCGCGGCCCTCGTCGTCGATCACGCGGATGTCCGCGCACGGCACCGCGATGCCGACGCTGTCGTTATGGACCGCCGACAGGCCGAGCGGCATGATGGTCGCCGGCGAAGTCGTCTCGGTCGAGCCATAGCAGTTCACCAGCGTCAGCCCCGGCACCGCCTGCGCGAGCGCCTGCACGGGCGGCACCGGCATCGGCGCACCGCCGTAGCCGCCGACCCGCCATGACGACAGGTCGAGCGAGCGGAACGTCGGCTGCAGCAGGCACAGCTGGTACATCGCCGGCACCATCAGCGAGTACGTGATGCGCTCGCGCGCGATCAGTTCGACGAAAGCCGGTGCCTTGAATTCGGCGACGATCACCAGCGTGCCGGCCACATGCACCATCGTCGTGATCAGCGCCACCAGGCCGGTCACATGGCTGGCCGGCACGGCCAGCGCACCACGATCGTCGCGGCCGAGCTTCAGCGCCACTTCGTAATGGATCACCGAGTGCGCAACGTTCAGGTGCGTCAACATCGCGCCCTTCGGATTGCCGGTGGTGCCGGACGTGTACAGGATGCACGCGCAGTCTTCCTCGCGCGTGATGGCCGGCGCGACCGCCGGGCCGTCCAGCGACGCCAGCCCCGACACCGGCAGCCGCAGCGCGAGGCCGGGCGCGGCGTCGGCCGCAGGTATACGTTCGGCCAGCTCGTCATCGAACACGATGCCGCGCGCGCCGCACTGGTTGACGATGTACGCCAGTCCCGGCCCCTGTTCGCGCGTGCCGACCGGCACCGAAATCACGCCGAGCTTCTGCAGCGCATACAGCACGAACACGAATTCCGGACGATTGCCGACGAACAGCACGACGCGCTCGCCCTGTCGCAGTCCCTGTGCCGCCAGCCCGTTGGCAATGCGCGCGACCTCGCGGTCCATTTGCGCATAGTTCCAGCGCTGCTCGTTGAAAGTGATGGCTTCGCGTTCCGGATCGCGCGCCAGTGCGCGCTCGAGCATCTGGTAGAGCGATGCCGGGCGCTCGGCAAAGCAGCGCAGGGTCCGGCCAAAGCGGGTCTCGCTGCGCATGTCCGGCAGCGACAGGTGGTCTTTCCAGTTGATCATGTCATGACTTCGCCGCGCTCGATCACGACCTCGGCGTCCAGCAGGTTCCTTGAATGATTCAGGTCGGATTGCGAGATCAGCACCGACAGCTCGCCGCCGCGCAGTCCCGCGATCACTTCCGACAGCCGCGCCGACAGGGCCGGCGCGACGCCCTCGAACGGTTCGTCGAGCAGCAGCAGCCGCGTGCCTATCGTCAGCGCGCGCGCCAGCGCCACCAGCTTCTGCTGGCCACCCGACAGCAGCAGCGCGCGGCGGTCGCGCATGTCCTTCAGCTCGGGCAGCACGCCGTAGATGAAGTCGAGGCGATCCCGGGTGTCGGCCGTCTTCGCCGCCCACAGCGGCACGAGGATGTTTTCCTCGACCGACAGCTCGGGCACCAGCCCGCGGTCTTCCGGCATGTAGCCGATGCCGAGGCCGGCGCGCGCATGCGGCGGCAACTTCGCCAGCGCGACGCCGTCGAAGCTGATCGCGCCGGCGCGCAGCGGCAGGTGCCCCATGATCGCGCGCATCGTGGTGGTCTTGCCGGCGCCGTTGCGGCCGACCAGCCCGACCATCTTGCCCGTGCCGACCTCGAAGCTCAGCCCGCGCAGCACCTGCACCGACTGGATGGAGACGTCGATGCCGTCAAGCCTGAGCATGGTCTTCTCCTTTGGGCGCATGGCCGGTCACGTGGCGCTGCACGTCGGCATTCGCGAGCACGTCGTCAGCCGCGCCGTCGGCAATGATGCGGCCGCTGTAGAACGCGACCACGCGATCGGAATAGCGGGCGACGATGTCCATGTCATGCTCGACGAACAGCACCGTCGTCGCCTCCTGCGACAGCGCGCGCATCACGGTCTCCATCAGCGGGAATTTTTCGTCGGCCGACACGCCCGAGGTGGGTTCGTCCAGCAGCAGCACCTTCGGATGCCGCGTCAGCGCCATCGCGATGTCGAGCAGCTTGCGCACGCCGCCGGGCAGTTCGCCGACGCGGCGATCGGCATGGCGCGCCAGTTCGAAACGCTGCAGCAGTTCCTGCGCGCGTGCCAGCGCGTCGGCATTGCGGCCCGGCTGCACGGACGACAGCTGGCCCGACTGCGACGCCACCGCGACCAGCATGTTGTCGACCACGGACAGGTCCTTGAACAGCTGCGGCACCTGGAAGGAGCGCGCAATGCCCATTCGCGCGATCGTGCGCGGCGGCAGGCCGAGTATGCTGTCGCCATGCACGAGGATGCTGCCGGCATCCGGGCGGATGTAGCCGGTCAGCATGTTCACGAAAGTCGTCTTGCCGGCGCCGTTGCTGCCGATCAGGCTCACGCGCTGGCCGGCCGGTACCACGAGGTTGATGTCGGCAGCGGCCACCACCGCGCCGAAGCGCTTCTGGATGCCGACCGCTTCGATCGCGTGTTGCAGTTGCGTCATGCCTGTCCTCCGCTGCGGCGGCGGGCTTCCCACAATGAGCCGATCCCGCGCGGCAGGAAGCGGATCACGGCCAGCAGGAAGATGCCCAGCGCCAGCTGCCAGCTGTTCGGGAAATACGCGCTCGAGAACGAGCGCACCACCTCCAGCGCGGTCGACGCGACGAACGCGGCGATCACGCTGTGATGGCCGGCGAGGATCGCGACGAACACGAAATCGCCGGAGCGGGTCCAGTAGCTGAAGTCCGGCTCGACGTGGCCGAGCGCCATCACGGTCAGCGCGCCGCCCATGCCGCCGATGAAGGCGGCGATCACGAAATTGGTCGCGATCAGCGACTGCACCGAGCTGCCGAGGTATTCGACGCGGATCTCGTTGTCGCGCGCGGCCAGCCCAACCAGACCGCGGGTGGAATCGAAGTACACGCGCATCGCAATCGCGACGATGGCCGACAGCGACACCGTCAGCGCATAGCTGGCATAGGTGCTCCAGTCATCGCCGGGGCGCACGCCGAACAGGGTCGGGCGGCCCATGTTGAAACCGTCGGAGCCGCCCAGCGCCTGCGATTTCAGCAGCAGCCCGTACAGCACCATCGACAGCGCCAGCGACAGCATCGCGAAGAAGATGCCGCGGTAGCGCGCGATCAGCCATGCAAACGGCGCGGCCAGCAGCGCGGCGACGACGCCACCGCCAAGCGCCATCAGCAGCGCATCGGTGATGCCCAGCTTGCCGAACGCGATCGCGGCGGTGTAGCCGCCGGC
>JACCDX011525231.1_pt1 | contig 25465 bp, 27 predicted proteins | sample 7449681 | NCBI WGS metagenome assembly JACCDX01 (sample SAMN15323450, study PRJNA562643) | freshwater metagenome | isolation source: river surface water | place: USA:Blue River Watershed | collected 2017-08-18
AGTTATTCGAATAACAAACTTCATGGACGTCACGTGTATTATAATAATGGCAACCCCACGCAAGAAATAAATTATGAGGAGGGGTCCCTCCTGACGAAAAAGGAGTATCTTCCCCAATCACTCAATGCCAAAGACTACGTCATCACTCTCTATGAAAATAACTCGCCCAAGACGACCAAAACCCATATTCATTCGAAGCACCCCACGTTCCCCCACAAGCTTCTTCAGACGGTCACCACGGAACATCAGAAGGACGGCAAGGTGACTTGTACCTATATGACGTATTTTACTCTATAGTGGTTATCTACGTCGAGTTAATCGACCATATTTTGTTTTTTTGTGGGAGACTTTTCCACGTTTTTGCCGGCGTTGTGTGCTATGTTTTCTTCGGTATCCTCCGCCTAAATTGTTAGTTTCACTTCCTGGAATGATAAATCTAGGTTTTGTAAAAGCTCTTCTAAAACCTTGACTGGTATCATGACTTTGAGTTTTGGGACCTTGTATTTTTGGACGTCCAAACAAATGATGACTTCTTTGGCCGTATTGCATCGATCTATATAATGAATTAATTGGCTGTTGATCAAGCCTGTGGGTTGTGGGAACAGGCACATAATTTCTGGGAACACCCCATTTTTCTCTAAATTGATTGAGTGATAACGGTTCTCCAGGTAAAGGATTGTTTCTAGCATGCCGAGCAAAAAAATTAGATGGGGACTCTCGAGAAGTGTTTGTAGGTACTTGTACTGGCTGAGGTACTGGCGGAGGTACTGATTGATGTATATAAGAATATGGCTCATAAGATTCAGAAGGAGGTAGTGGAGAATATACATTCGGTACTGGAGAAGATTCAGGTGAATATAGATTCAGTTCATGAGATGAAGTTGTAGGGCGTGTTAAAGATAATAGATTGCTCCCAGGGGGAGGAAGTGCGTGTGTAGCAGGACGATTAGGTGGTGGTCGAGCCGTTGTTTGTACGGAAACAGGCACCACTCTATTTCTTACAGGAGCTATGGCATGTATATTTCTGTTTGGTGGGTCCCTTCGAGTTGTCGGAATACGTAATAGTTCATATACTGAATCCGTATGACGCCGGATTATAGATAACTGGTCGGCCATCCTATATATTATATAGTTTTTATATAATATATAATATCATGATAAAATAAATTTTTATCTTCTCCGAATTGTTCGACCATATTTTGATTTTTTATGGGACACTTTTCCACGTTTTTGCCGACGTCGTGTGTCTCGTTTTCTTCGGTATCCGCCACCATATCTGTCATATTGATTATAAACATTATCACCGTTAATACCATCATTACTAATATGAAGTAATATACGATATAAATCATAATGCATATCTAGTGTTTCATTCGTTGCATGTTTATTTAATTCAATAATTGCTCGTATAAACTTTTCCATATTATGTGCCATGGTGTTTATATTCGAGTTTTTATATATTTCACCATATTCTTCAGCGTTACGTATAGTTCCTGGCGCATTACTATCATTTTCAAGCAATTCTTCTGCAATATTTTCAGTCTCTCTTTGAATGTAATGATGTATAAAATATTTATAAATAATCGTATCACCTGTTATCGTATTTTTTATTGTACTTACATCTAACCGACCCTTGAATGCATTTAAAATATAATTCTGAATATAATGTTGATATGATTGACTATTTATGTTTATATCAGTCGTAAATTCACCCCCCTTCCCTTCATCCTGGAGTTGTTGTAATCCTGTAATAATGTTAGTACGAATTTGAGCTGTATCCTCTTCCCTGGTTTCAGAATGAGAATTAGAAGTATCTTGAACAATTTCGCTAATATTTCTAGGCAATTGTATTAATTCCCTTTTAATTTCTTCTGAAAATTGTGGAATAACAGGTGATGTAGGTGTAGCAGTTTCTGCTGAACTAGGTAATGGCATTACAGGGATTGCTGACACACTTGGATTATACATCATCTCATAAATATGAGGTGTCTGACGTTGAATTATTTGTATTCCACGCCGTTGTTCTTCGGCTGTGATACGATCGTGGTTTGCTGCGGAAGGAATTCTAGTATTTGCCACTCGTTGTTGGTGAGGGCGTGGCATAAGAGTAGGTGCCCTTGTTTGAAGAGGGCGTGGCATAACAGTAGGTGCTGTTGTTAGGAGAGGGCGTGGCATAACAGTAGGTGCTGTTGTTAGGAGAGGAGATTCAGGTTGAGGTCGATTATTTGCCACTGTCCTACGATTATTTCTATTTTGACGGCCATTTGTCGGGCGAGAGAAGAGGGCATATATTTGATCTGTTTGTCGTCTAATTTTCTGTAACTGCTGCCGCTGCCGTTCCATCCTATATTAAATTGATAAAATCAATGAAATATAGATAATAACTCCTCCTTAATTACGAATTATAATACCGTAATCAGTGATTAAATGCGATTTTCCTTCCGAAGTTCGAATATTATAGTAATCTGCGCCAGGTTGTAAAACAGGAATAGCAACTTCACCATCTGTATATGTATCACTTTGATATGAAATGCTTATGGTGGGTGCGTTACGAGGAGAATATACATTTCCTTGGAGAGTGCTCTCACGTTTAAAAAATTTATTATATTCTTGTATAAATACATCCTTGTTTATATCAGTTGGCAAAGAATCTGGATCCTTTCGTAATTTTGTCATAATTGAATCAAGGATCGCAGGTGCCTTTTCATTATATATCCCTCGTATTTGATTTGTATAGTCAATGCGATTTGCCATAATCATAATATGATTATAAAGTTGAAGTAAAGATTTTTGACCGTTAATTACATTTAAAAAAGTTGTCGCCGCATTTTGAGGCAAAGGTGGATCCGATATTTTCTTTGGTAAAATATCATAAATGCGAACATATTCACTTTTAATTTCTTCTTCTGTTTTTGATTTATTTATAATTTCAAAAAACTGCCGTGTATTATCACGTGTTTTAATAGTATCAAACATAAATTGATAATTTTTTGAATGAAAAAATTTATTAAAGACCCTTTTAATATCCGCGATAGATATTACTCCACTTTCAGTCTTTGCTTTGTCTGTTTCCTTTTCAATTTTCGATGAAAATATAAATGTTACAATATTTTCCATATCCCCAGCCTGGGCTGGAAGGAAGGATAAATTCTGATCCTCAAAATTAAATACTTCTTTAAAAAACCAGCGACGTAAAATAGCTCTTCGTAAGGGTGTATCAAGGAGAGATATAAGTACATGAGATGTAATTGTATTGGAATATATTTTATCAATACTTGGAAATCCTTCCGGATCTTGACGATTTGCCATATCAAAACATAGAAGGTATTTGCGTAACATATCTGTAGCAGTATGGGTTATATTTGTCATACTTGCGTGAAGCATCATTAAAAATGGTTTCATAGAAATATAATGTAATCGTTTATTATTATATACTTCATCTGTATCCCTTGAAGGTCGATTTTTATTTATAATATTTGCGAGTAAAATATTATGAAGATCATCAGTTGTATATAAAGGCAAATCGATTTTAATAGGAAACCGACGATCAAGGCCTTCGTTCATCGCAAAGAAACATGACAACATTTTATCCATATATCCAGCCACAATAATACAACAGCGCCCCTTAAAGGATGTCAAGTGTGCTAAGAAAACCCCAATAAATTCTTGCGCATATTGATCTACCTTCAGTTTTTTATTACTATCAAGGGTACATCCGCTTAATGTATATGCTTCATCAATAAAGATTGTTTTTTCAAGATTTCCTAAGAGATAATTTTCTGTTTTTGGGGTAGTTTGTCCAATATATTGCCCCATAAAATTTGATCGTGAAGCTTCTTCAAAAATAAGTTGTTCATTTCCTGTATAACACGAATCGCCGTTAAATACTCCAATCACATCGAGCCATTTTGCGATTTTACGTGCCATAGTTGTTTTACCAGAACCAGCCGGCCCTGTAATAGAAATGTTAATCATACCAGTCGCAATGGAAATTGGGTTATTTGCAATATTTGTAATAAAGGAAAAAATATTATTTCGAATTTCTCGATAATCTTCACTTCGATATAAGGCATTAATCTCTTCCGCAACTTCTAAGATTTTTTCAACAATCAAATTACGATTTTTATCCTTATATACGGTATCCATAAAATTAACTGTTTGAGGGGGCGGAAAAAACCCCAGTTGAGGGGCACGTCCCCCCCCTGTGCGATGAATTGGTATTTTTTGCCAATATTTCATATTTATTTCATTTCCAGATCGATGATCTTGAATACAAATATAATACTCCTTATTCGAAGGATCGAATAATATAATATCTTCATTATTATATTGCTTATTACTTTCAAATCCGTTCCTAAATTCCCCGTATGTTATTGCCCCTGTTCGTATATTCTTTATAATAGCTCCCATTTCACCATTATTTGTAATAAAGTACATTCTACCTGGAAAATAATCCATATATATATTATCTTGTATATCTGTACCATTCTCATTTCTATAATATATATTATATCCACCACGAGTGGCTGGTTTGCCTACAAAAACTTGTTTCTTATCACCAATTGAATTAATACCTATAGCTTTATTTATATCCAACCAGTGAATATTTTCCTGTAACACATCGGTAGTTTCAAGTAAATTCTTACATTTTGTCCGATCATTCATATCAAATTCGCCTAAGAATATCTTCATACGTGTTAGTATATTTCGTATAATTTTTTCGGTTGCAGCCACACGTATATCATTTGTCCCTACGGTTGATGAATATAGTTCTGAATAGGATCGAATCATTGTTTCCGCAATTTTTAATTTAATTGGCCCCCCAGTCGCATATTCTTCATATTCTAAAATATCTCGTGTAGGATTTTCCGCCATTTGTGATTTTAATGCCCTTGTTTTTTCACGAAGGTTTATAAACTCCTTTTTGTATGTTTGTAATTTCATATAGGAAATTTTTAAGAGGCCTTGAAAGAAGAGATTCTTATTTGATCCTTCATTAAACCAATTTTTTAAATCATCGGAAGTAGGAATATTTTCTCGAGCACGATTATTCCGATTTATAGAAAAATTAACATTTGCTGCCATTCTATACCATGTAGAGATAATTTTATTCTAGTTTGGGCGTATTATATCATATAACAATAAAATTGACCCCATACCCCACCCCTTTTTTCATTACAATCCTAGTACGTAGTATCCTCACCACAATGCAACGCGTCTATCTCTATGGCGTCCCCTACTACCTCGATACCAACAATCACGTCTATCTCTGGGACCCCAGCGGAGCCATTCCAGCGACCCCTCTTGGAACCTATGATCCAGTCAACGGAACGATCGCATACAGCCAGCCCACGGAGTCCCATCTCCAGGACAAGCTCGAAGCCTGGCGCGCTGCCGTCCAGCCCCGTCCCAGAAACACCCCCACGCCCATCTATCCAACTTCGGGTGCCGCCCCAAAGATTATCGGAGAAGCCCATGCCGAACAGTCAGACGGTGAAGATGACGTATGAAGCCATGGATCAGATTAAACAAGCCTTACAACAGTATAAGATGTCTTTATATTATAGTGTTGCCCACGCCTTAGAGCATCCCAATTCCCCCCAGCCGTCGAGTGCGAGTTCAGTACAGACGGCCTCCACATCCTCCAGTATATAGCACAAATGCCACATTAGCGCCGTATCGAACAATTGGTATTAATATTCCCCTGAAGGTATAAGATTCGTTCCGATTCACTCTTGAATTTATATGGGGTCGTTGGATTTTGTCCGTTAAAGGTACTTACATAGGCAAATTGTTCTCGACTTTGAAGATTGGTGGTGATCATGTAGGATGTCACAGCGGTACTGACTGCGCCAATGTTTGTATCGGTGATTTGGCCACTCATTGTGTCTTTTCTATGTTATCCCTACTTAATTTTTATTGACGGTATTACTAAACCCAATGAGTCGGAAGTGATCCGACAAGCCCTTGTTATAGAGTTGTTTCTCGGTATCGCTTTGGAATTGGTAATAGGAAAACTGGGTTACATCTTGACCAGTGACATACGCATTATTGCGTAAGGTAGATATATTACTATTGAATACTTCAACGTTGCGAAAGGTGTTCCACGCAGTCTTCATATTCTGAAGTTCACTAATGGAAAGATATTTTACAAGGCCACCGCTAATATCACTAAAACATGTGTTCATATTTCTATATTGAGATACAAATATGAAATCGTTGTATTTCCTCAAATTCTTCGGCTTATAAACCCACAAGGCTGACAAAAATAGATAAACCCAGGATCTGCCAGATACTGCGAGCAGGCTTGGCTACACTGACAAGGTCAACCACCACGTTATTCCAGAGGTACTTTCCAATGAAGGAGAGAATGGTGAGACTGACAATGAAGGCCAGGATGGCTGCGATACTTTCGGTGTAGACTTCACGCTTGTGAGGCGCAGGGGCGTCGGAGAACCCTTCTAAGACGGCTTTGACAGCAGATTGAACAGTAGACATTTCTTTCTACTCCTTAACGATATCTTTTTCCTTCTTCCAGATAATATTTCGCATGTTCAATCGCCCAGGGTTCAACACCGTTTGAAAAGGTCCCATGGGTATAACTCTGGAGCCATCGGTCGGCCAGCTCGTACAAGAGTCCCCAGTTTTCCCCAGAAGCCCACAAATTCTTCATTACATTTTTCACCGGTTCTTCTGGGCGATCAAGTACCCACCCATAATTGACAATCATTTCGGTATAGTCCCCCAAATAGAATTCAAAAATCCCTGGAGATTGAAAGTAGACAAGGGTAAAGAGTTGTTCGTCGGCGTGACCGTAGCCCAGTGATGCCATCTGCGCAAATTTCGCAAGAACCTGATCACAAAAGGCCCCCATATAAAACTTGTTGCCGGTAAAGAAACCGCTACACATGCCACAACGGCCCCACTTGTAATATTCGGCCAAGTCCGCCGTAAGTTTCTTGGGCTGATAGTCAATGTAGCACGTGGAGAACTTATCACGGTATTCGTTCCAGAGGTAGGGGAAGACAACCCCATTCTTCCAGCTCATCCGTTCGATACAGATATTACACCAGGCAAAGTGGGTACTGTTAAAGGGATTTGTGTCAATGACCTCGCGAAGCATCACGTAGCGAAGCATACAGAAAAGGTAGTAGGAGACCGTATTACGTGGATCAGCATTGTACCCCTTTGCGAGACGGTCCTCACGAATCTTCTCGTACCAATCTTGTACCAGGGCAAAGTCGCCGAATTCACGAACAATATAGCGTGTTTTCTCGGCCAAATGATTTGGTCGTAGAGCTTTGAGGGGTTCATAACTATCGGCATCACAAAAGACCACAAGATTCTGATCGAGGGCCATGGTCATGTTTGCGTTGGCAAGATAGTAACTCTGGGGACGATTCTTAATTTCCTGGCTCGCATCTGGGCGTTTGGTCAGATTAAAGTAGGCGGTGACAACGGTCCAATCCTTCTTTTTTTGCGAATCCGCGGATTCCCCCTTACGAATCGGCCAGGGAGTTTCGAAGGATATGGGTGTACCTCCAAAATGGAAAATGCCGGTTCCACTCCAATGGCCCAATAGGGTACAATCGATCTTGTGTTCGCCAGGAATATGGTACCAAAAGTTGTCACGCATCCCCTTAAAATACCAGATATCATCACACACGACAAACCCCTGATAGTTTTTCTCGCGGAGCCATGTATAAAATTCGTATTCCATGGGACCGTCGTGGGGGTCAATATCAAGGAAAATAAAGGCAGAACCTAAGAGGGTTTCTTCCCAGGTACTGCGGACTTCTGGATCCCACAGATTTTCATAGTGTTGGACAATATTTCGTCCCCCCCATTTTTTGGCACGTTGCGCATCGCTCATGCGCTGTTCAATATCAAAGGTATGGATACAATTCTGACCACCGTAGGACAAAGCTAATGCACTCGAGCCTTTGTGGGTTCCAATGTCGATAATGTTGCGACCCTTATAGAGACTTCCTAGGTAGGCAAGGAGCCAATAATGGTTTCGCCCAGGTCGATCATAAAACTCCGTAGTATCATCCCCAGATTCAAGACGGCCTTTCCATTCGGAAAAATCAACTGCCTCTGTAATCTTCTGTTTTGTAATTTGAATTGTCTCCATTTCTAAGAAAATACGCCCCCAGTTTTTAGGTATGATATAAAGTCATTTTACACCCCTTCTCTAGAATGGATCAGATTCAGAAAATCATTTATATTAATTTAGACCATCGAACGGATCGTCGGCAGGAGTTTGAGGCGGAAATACGGCGTCTGGGAATTCCAGAAAGCAAGGTGGTACGGTTTTCGGCCTATAAAATGAATTTTCCCAATGCTGGTTGTTCGCTGAGTCACGCAAAGGCCCTTCGTCTGGCCCATTCCATGAATCTGGAAAATGTGTTGATCTGCGAAGACGACTTTAATTTTCACGATGATCCCAACATCCTAGAATCAAATCTCCAGGCCTTTTTCCAGAAAGTCCGCGATGAGAATCTGGAATGGGATGTTGTTCAGCTGGCGTACGGTATTTATAACGTGGAACCCAAGGATGAACTCTTATCGATTGCGCAAAAGGTGTCGAATGCGTCTGGGTATCTTGTGAATAAACATATGTTTATCCCTTTAGCAGATTTAATTGAGTCTGGCCTAGAGAAACTTATAACTACTGGTGAGCATTGGCTTTATCAGAATGATGTGATCTGGTGCGAATTTATGATAAAGAATCGCTGGTATATTTTTAATACACGTCTGGGATATCAGCGCCCGTCTTATAGTGATTTGAGTGGTGAACATACGATGGAACGACGCTAGGTGCCTTTTGGTACCAAATCACGATTCCATTCGCTGTATAAGAAATAATCATCATAATTAATATCACGTCTTACAATATCGCTATGGCCACACAACTGTTTTCCTAGGATGGGTGCGCAGATGTACCATGTATCTTTTCGCTGGAGATGTTTCCAGTATTGGTCGAGGGCATAGGCGGGTTCGCCAGATTTGCCAAGGTTTTCCAGATAATGGGCACTTTCTTGAAAGTTGGCAAGGAGGGTTGAATAGTAGTGTTTTCGGACAATGTAACCAATGGTACTTTGACATTCGATGACACGAGACAGGCCATCGGTAATCTTTGATTCTCGGTTACGAACCCATCCAGAAAGCAGGAGGACATCCCAGGGTTTTGCCAGGTGTTTTTGAATGCTGTTTACAAAGTCTTCTGCCGAGCCAAATAATTCAAAGTCGTCTTCCAGAATCAGAACACTAGGCCAATCACACTGTTGGGCAATTTTCAGACAGGCAATGTGGCTATGGCTACAACCCACGGCGCCAAAGGGGTGGGGCATCGCAGGAAATCGCATGAGCTGAATATCACCTGAAATATCGGCAAATTGCCTTTCCATGTTTGACCGACGATCAGTCCGATGGTCAAGGTTTATATAGAATCCATGTATCATATGTAATAATTCTATTATTGTATATGATCTTTATGTATATCTGAATCGTATCTGCCCCTACTTTTCGTACTGGATCTTTTCCTTGATCCGGCTTTCACGGTTTTCAAGGAGGTACTTCATGGCCTCTGCTGCCGCCGCTTCATCCTGAAAGTGTTCGGTAAGAAGCTTCTGAACGGTCTTGGGAGTAAGGCCTTCCTTGGTCTCCTTCTTCTTATAGAGAATCTGACCGTTCTTAAGATTGAGGGCGCCAATATTGCCCATCTTCATCTTTTCCATAATCACACCATCGAGGACTTTCACACGCTTCTTGCGTTCACGTGCTTGCTGGTTCAGTTCGTCGAGTTCCTCGTGAATACGTCGCCATTCCTGAATGACTGGTACAAGAGTTGCCATATCAATGGGCTTGGGGGCTTCGGCACCGCCTTCGATGATGGGGTTATTTGGGCTTGCGGTAAAGTTATTATAGTCGTTCGGATTCATTCTAATTATATATTATACGCACAAACATGTTTAAGCTGACAAAAAATTGGCACCCTTCTGCCCCCTCCAAAAACCATACAACTGTCACGATGCCGAAACAAAAGTCTCTGCGCGCCCCCACGGACAGGGAAGCCCTGGAGTTTTACGAGGGGATTCTGAATCGGGTTCGGATCAATATCGCAAAGCAGGTCTTGGAACATGTGGAGATGACACCGGAACAGTTTCTGGTGTTTCAAGATTTCTTTCTGACCAAGGTTTCGTGGAATGTCGAAGTCCAGACACCACTTCATCAAGAAGACTCTTCTGATTCTTTATGTTTGAAATAGACATCAATTGATTTACATTCTTTTTCTGGAATAGAATGTCTTCCAATTACAATTTTTTTAATATTTTCAGATTTCTCTAATTCTGAAATACGCGCAGCAATTGTCGCCATGCTACCTTCTTTATTTTCATAATATAAACTTGTATAGCCTTGTATTTTCCCCCCTACTCTTTGACGATGACATACTTCATAGCATCCTTCTTGTAAATATGTATAATAATCAATCGAATGAGGGACTTTGATATGACCTTGAGGGTAATATTTCACAAACTTTTTAATACGGAAATTTTCAATTGTCACATCCTGATACGAATGCTTATTATCTGCGCGGATTGTTCCGCAACGGACAGGATACGTTCCATCTTGTAATGGGATGTAGTTCTTATTTTGAAAATATACACCATTGGGGAAAAGAGATTCATAGGTAATATAGAGTTTTGTTGGATCCTCATCTGCATTCTGGATATTTCGATCCTCCTTTTCAAAATCAGACTTGTAATTTTCCTCCATACAAATTTTTCATATCATTATGTTTAAACTATATTTTTATGGACTAAACATATATATAGATAACCTTAGATTGCGTCAATATCGATTTCCCCAGAAGGGGTTTCCACAGGTGCACTGCGGCCATTGGCTCGGTGATTGACCTTATTGCGTTTATCCACAATACCGCCACTTCCTTTGCCACCATCCTCACCCCCTTCAGAATCTTCCTCATCTGAAGATGACTCATCGGTAAATACAAAGGCATCTTCTTCCTCCTTATAATTCGCATTTCCAGTAATTTGATCGACGGATAAGAAGAGGCGTTGGTTGATTCCAGGTTCCTTTTTGAGACGTCCAAAGACATCTTGATCATATTTTGTGAGAATATCTCCTTTCTCGGCTGCAGCCGACCCACCGCCGACAAGAGACCCCACACCGCCACTCATGCCGACACCGAGTTCTCGGATACTCATGAGAACAATATCCCCCACCATAATCCATGTACGTTTACGAAGACCCCCACGAATATGGCAAATACGAGTCTTATCGTCATTACAATAGACCAGCATCTGACGTGTTCCGAGATTACGAATCACTTTGCCGACCATCTGACCCTTATCGATTTCGTGATATTCTGGTTCACCAGTCCCCCCTTGTTTACTGCTTTTAAAACGCTTACCGCCTTGTAGATTCTTTTTTGCCATCTTTATAATTATTTCATCTAGAGTATCTTCTACAAAACTACTTTAGACCATGTAATTATTGCGAGGGAGATTGGATACTGTGTCTGAATCTGACCCTTCTGAATCGATGCCAAACATTGTATCGTGGGTATCGCGTGACACGAGCACAGGGGCACTGAATCCATCGCGTTCTTCTGGGTCACGAATGACGTCGACAAGGTCATTATATTTCGCAGGATCACGGAGAGTGGCAGAGTTTCCACCCTTTTGTCTGCTTCGGTAGCTTCGCATACGCATAGACCGTTTCACAAAACGAGTACAATTACGCTTACACACCTTTTTCCCCTGACCTTTTCGGCCGGCACGTTTTGTTTTTCGATACAAATACTGTTTTGCCATGATTGGTTCTCTACTGATATCCTACAATAAAAAGAATGAGATTTATATTTCACCTTCCTTTGGAGGTTGAATATACGAAATCTTTTCGACTCCCAAACTTCGTGCGTAGGCCTCGACGGCCTGCCGGTTTTTGTTTTCACGTCCCTGAAGCTTCTGTTCATGATGGGTGAGATAAGAGCGGAAAATACTGTTATCATTCGGAATGAGCAAAGTTTCTTTGAGGCCATCGACCGGCGTTGATCCAAGGGGCATATCCGTATCCTTCATAACGACCATAGGACGCAGGTGGCAACCTTTGGGAAAGTGCCCACGACGACCGCAACGGTGGCACGAGGCGGATGCTCGCATCATACATTTTTCCTCGGCGTGGGGAACTACAAGGCCATGAAACCCATTATCCTTACAGAATTGGCACATCCTCCCCTTCGGTAATCTAGTTACTCGCCATCAACTTCGCCGGTTTCAATTTTTTTTGAGTCCCCTTGAAAAAACTCCGCACGTTTGTCCTCATACATTGTGTGGATGACATACCCCCATTGCCCCCCAAGGATCATCATGACGCATCCATAATAGATTTGCGCATCCCCCACTTCGGTCAGAAATGCCAGCATCGCAATGTAATAGAGGAAGTAAAAGGACATTAAGATACTTGTGCTAAAGGTTTGAACATTGGAATCTGAAAAGAGACTATTCTCTTGTACTTCAACAGTATTCTCTTGATTCGCATTCTCTTCAATAATATCCACCACCGTCTTCTTTTTTACAACACGTTTTCGAGGAACCGCAATGGGTTCAACAACGGCAGTCTCGTCTTCTTCTTTGGGTTTTGTAATCAGGTGATCAAAAAGGACTTCATCTTCCTTCTTGTAAATAATGTAAGGAAGGGTCAAGGGGACGCCCCCACGAGGCAGTACGCGATTGTTGGGAAATACAAAGAGGTCCATATAATCCTTACGACCGAATTTGTTGTAGAGTACAAGGCCACCGGAATAATTTCGCACGGTAATAAAATCGGTCCGCCCTTCGACATTTACGTTATAATGTACGGTATCGTAATCAATTCTTGCGGCAACACAACCAAGTCGTAAATCGGCCCACCGATGATATCCGTGGTTGATTCGTTCAATGGGATTTCCCCAAGGCTCCTCGACCGTTGGGCGATAACATACGGCATCATAAAGGAAAATTTCCCCACGTCGATTCACTACGGCAAATGTCGCGGTATCACGCCATTCTGGAATAAAGTCTTCCGTCATTTTATTATAAGATTCTAACTATAGTATCTTATAAAAAACTATTTAGGCCACCAAACTGCTTTCCTAGAAGTCATCATCCGTACGAAACACCATCTTACTCATATCCTTCCCCACGGACGCCTTGGCGTACGTCGTCACGCGCTTTTCAAAGAAGTTGTCTTTGGATTCGAGCGAAATGCGTTCCATAAAGTCAAAGGGGTTGGCGGAGCCGAAGATTTCCTTGTAGCCGAGTTGGATCAAGAGGCGATCGGCCACAAATTCAATGTAGGTGCTCATGAGGCGTGCGTTCATGCCGATCAGGTCGCAGGACAAGGCTTCGCAGATAAACTCCTTTTCGATGGCCACGGCGTCACGCACAATGGTCTCCACGATTTCAAAGGACAGCTTGTGTTTAATTTTGCTGTAGAGCAGGCACGCAAAGTCCGTATGGAGGCCTTCGTCGCGACTAATGAGTTCGTTGGACACCGTCAGGCCAGGCATGAGCCCACGCTTCTTGAGCCAGAAGATGGCGCAAAAGGATCCGCTGAAGAAGATCCCTTCGACACACGCAAAGGCGAGGAGACGGGTCGCAAAACTTGCCAGGGGATTGTCGATCCACTGTTTGGCCCACTCGGCCTTTTTCTGGACGGCAGGAATTGTATCAATCGAACGCAAGATCTGCGTTTTTTCCTCCTTGTCCGTTATATAGGTATCGATCAAGAGACTATAGGTTTCGCTGTGCACAGCTTCGATCTGATTCTGGGCCGTATAGAAGAAACGTGCTTCAGGCACTTGGACTTCTCGCATGAAGCGTGTGGCCAGATTTTCCATGACGATCCCATCGGAACCAGCAAAGAATCCAAGAACGTGTTTGATAAAGTGCTTTTCCTTATCATTCAACTTGACCCAATCGGTCATATCTTTACTCAGATCGACTTCTTCAGGAATCCAGAAGACGCTCATCTGCTGTTTGTACTTTGCCCAGAGGTCCTGATATTCAATGGGGAAGATCACAAAGCGGTTTGGGTTTTCCACAAGCAATGGCTCATCATAGTCCATATTTTTGGGTTCCTGGGAATGGACCAAATCAAAAGACTCTTCATCCGTGATATGCGTCATATTGATTTTCAAATTCATATCGTAAGCAGTAGTGGCAGAGGACATTTTTGAGGGAAACCTACTCAGGGAATCGAAAATCCGGGGCGCAAGGGGCGTAGGAGTGTTTATGCGTTTTTCCAACAGGAAAAAACGGCCAATTTTAATGGGATTTGTAATAGATAAAAAATATATACTACAAACCAGCATATTCTCTCTTAACTCCACTCAATCATCACCACCCCACCCTTATACATTCTCTTCTACAATTTCCTGAAGTTTGGTCGCATAGGCCTTTGCGTGGGTAATCTGGATTTCGGAATCGTCCTTTTCAGTGGCGATTTTCCGTTTGTTTTGGGCATATACAGGACTGTATGTATATTTTACGGAGGCGCGAGAATCGGGTCCAGGGGACTTTTTCATGGCGAATTTTGTTGCGCTATGTTTTATGGGTTGAATCTTGTTATAGATGGATACATTGCCGTGAATGATCTTACCAACTTGTTCTTCTCCAAGGCTTTTTCGTAGCACAGGCGCAGGCACGTAGGAGACACGTTCCTGATCTCCATGATGTTCAAAACGAAGGTAGGGATTTTGTACCTTTTCTTCGCGAACTTCTTTGGCCTGTTTTTCGAGATCGTCTTGTTTTTCACGATCTTCGCGTTCCTTTCTCTTGGCAAGTTCCTTTTTTCTGTTTTCATGTTTGACATATTTTACCGCAGCAACAATGATAATGATGGCAAACAATCCCCCACCCACACCGCCAAGGATCCCACTTTTTTCTTGAGGGGTCAGATTCAGACCGACATTTGTATTGGCAATCGCACTTCCAGTGTCGGCATCTACTTTTGTGATGTAGGACGCAAGGACAGTATTATTATACAAGACAGAAATTGTATAATCTTTGTCACGGTAAATGGGTAAGATTTCTTGGGTAATACCAGATGTGATCAGATTCACATCCCCTTGAAGTTTGCGACCAGAAATGTGTGTGTCATAGAGGAATACAAGAATATAGATGGGGCAATCTTCAAAAGGATAATCAAGGATATATGTGGGAAGGTATCTTGACGCCTCTTTGAGGCTACTGTTGTAATGTAAGAAGGTTCCTGAAAATGTGTCTGGATGGAAGAATGTATTTTGAATTGAAGCGTCGCAAGGTAGATGGTAGCCGGCAACGGCGATAAATTGGGTCAGATTCTGAAAGTCAGACATTTGTATTTCGAATGTTGATGTGGAGGATCGCACAAAGAGTACAAGTTCGTAGTAATAGGATGTGTATCTGGGTTTTGATGTATATGTAGCAGTCTTTGTGGGCTCCTGTTTGGCAGTTTGTGTAGCTGTCTGTGTGGGAACAATAATTGGTTTTTCTGTCTGAGTATAAGTCTGCGTAGCCGTCATTGTACTAGTTTCAGTTGCTGTCTGAGTCTGAGTAGATGTTATGGTACTAGTTTCAGTTGCTGTTATAGAGCTAGTTTGTGTTTGCGTGGCAGTCTGAGTGGCTGTCTGAGTGGCTGTTTCAGTCGAAGTTTGTGAATTATTTTGATCAGATAGTCTGTCGGTTGTAGAAGTTATAGTACTAGTTTGTGTAGCAGTCTGCGTAGCTGTCATGGTACCAGTTTCAGTAGCAGTCACCGTACTAGTCTGCGTAGAAGTCATGGTGCCAGTTTCAGTAGCAGTCACCGTACTAGTCTGAGTAGCAGTCATCGTACCAGTTTCAGTAGCCGTGATTGAACCGGTTTGTGTCTGTGTAGCAGTCATCGTGCTAGTTTCAGTAGCCGTCATTGAACCGGTTTGTGTCTGTGTGGCAGTCATGGTACCAGTTTCAGTAGCCGTCATTGAGCCAGTTTGTGTCTGTGTAGCAGTCATCGTACGAGTCTGAGTAGCAGTCTGAGTAGCCGTCATTGTGCTAGTTTCAGTAGCCGTCATTGAATCGGTTTGTGTCTGCGTAGCAGTCATCGTGCTAGTTTGTGTCTGTGTGGCAGTCATGGTACCAGTTTCAGTAGCCGTCATTGAACCGGTTTGAGTCTGCGTAGCAGTCATCGTACGAGTCTGAGTAGCAGTCTGAGTAGCAGTCATTGTGCTAGTTTCAGTAGCAGTCATCGTGCTAGTTTGTGTCTGTGTAGCAGTCATCGTGCTAGTTTCAGTAGCCGTCATTGAACCGGTTTGTGTCTGCGTAGCAGTCATCGTGCCAGTCATCGAATGAGTCTGAGTAGCAGTCTGAGTAGCCGTCATCGTATTAGTCTGTGTGGCAGTCGTTGTTTCTGTTCCACATGATGTAATACATGATGATCCAGATAATATACCACCATTTGGACACCAATATACGATAACAGCATTTTCCTTTTTGATACAGTTATCTCCTGATAGTTCTTCACCGCTCCCACATACATAATTTGAAAAGACAGTTTTTGATCGATAACATTGGGTTCCCCCATCATAGTTATATTCTCCAGGACATACTACACCCCCATCATAATGGCCAACACATAATCCAGAAAACATATCAAACCCAGGATCCATCCAATATTGGCAACATGCGTAGGACCCCATAAATGTACAACATCCATTTGTAGCAGTATAACCAGCAGGACATGTGCTCATTATTGAATCGACATAGGTGATAGGCTCTTGTGAGAGTACGCATTTTCCAGTGGATAAATCGTAGGAACCACCAAGGTGACAATTTGATCTTGCACCTTGAATATAACACGCTTCATTCACAAGATTTTCACCAGAACTACATGTATAGACACTTGGTGCGTTATAATATGATAGGCACAGAGATCCAGAAAGTGAATATCCAGGGTAAGAATTACAATTATAGGATTGTATTTCCGCAGGATAATTTGGAATACATGTTTTTGTAGATGTAGAAGTTATCGTACTTGTCTGTGTCTGAGTCATTGATGAAGTCATTGTACTGGTTTGCGTGGCAGTCATTGTGCCTGTTTGAGTGGCGGTCATTGTGCCAGTTTGTGTCTGCGTCGCTGTCTGCGTTGCGGTCATGGTACCAGTTTGAGTGGCCGTTTGCGTAGCCGTCATTGTAGATGTCCCAGTGGCCGTCATTGAACCGGTTTGTGTCCCAGTGGCCGTCATTGTGCCAGTTTGAGTGGCCGTTTGCGTAGCCGTCATTGTAGATGTCATTGATCTTGTCTGTGTAGAAGTCATTGTACTAGTTTGTGTCTGCGTCGCTGTCTGTGTAGCGGTCATGGTACTAGTCTGAGTGGCAGTCATAGTACTAGTCTGAGTGGCAGTCATAGTACTTGTCTGTGTGGCAGTATCGGTTGATTTCGAAGTACCAGTTTGTGTCTGTGTAGCCGTTTGAGTTGATGTCTGCGTACCTGTCCCAGTCCCAGATCCAGTCATCGTCGCAGTCATTGTCCCAGTAGCTGTCTGAGTAGCTGTAGCGGTAGGACAAGGGGTAGAACCATCGATGTTATAAATCATACGGATACTATAAAACGTCTCCCCAGAATCAAGCGTTGTCGGACCAATTTCAACAATTTGTCGGTTACGGAGTCGATAAAATGTGTGTATAAAGACTAATTCTTGGGGACAAGTCACCACCGATCCGATCTCGTTTCCAGTAAATCCAACCGTGACATATTCGAGCCCAGGATCCGCAGAAATCGCATCTTCGAGTCTCGACCAGCCAACAAATTCTGGATAATTCTTATTCACTGGAGAAATACCAAGATCATAGGAAAGGACGTAATTAAACTGGCCATAATTTGTCGTACATCCCACTGCTTGTGTCGCGTATATGATTAAAGGATCACATGGGACAACATCGCATCCACCGCAATCTTGTGGGCAAATCGTACAATCTTCACTTCCATTACAGATACCATCCCCACACCACTTGGTAGGAGGACAGGATCCGCAATCATCAGGACAGTCGCTACAGGTTTCCCCATTATTACAGGTACCATCCCCACACCACTCGATAGGGGGACATGTTCCGCAGTCGCCTGGGCAGTCGCTACATGTCTCAATACCGTTACAGGTGCCATCCCCACAGTATGGTGGGCACACACCACAATCTGTCGAACAACTATAACAGGTTTCCCCATTATTACATTGATTGTCCCCACACCACATTGTAGGCGGACAGGTTCCACAATCGCTCGAGCAAGTAATACAGTCTTCCCCATTATTACATGTGCCATCGCCACACCATACGGCATTTGGACAGGACCCACAATCCCCAGGGCAAGTTACACAGCTTTCGTTTCCATTACACGTCGAGTCCCCACAATATGGATCTGGGGGAGGGCAGGATCCGCAGTCGTCAGGGCAATTCTGGCAGGTTTCTCCAATCGTATCCTCACAAGAACCATTCCCACAATTTGATTGACAGGATCCGCAGTCGCCAGGACAAGAATCACAAGTTTCAAAACCATTACAGGTATTATCTCCACAGTATGGATCTGGAGTACAGGATCCACAATCAATCAGACAATTTGAGCAGTTTTCCATGGAACTACACACTCCATCCCCACAACGTTCTTGGCATTCTTGGGGGCATGTTTCAATGTTTTCACCGTTATTACATTCTCCGTCCCCACAATATTGATAGTACTCACATTTCCCATTTCCACGATCGACATATTGCGACGCACACAAACAGGTAGAACTGTAACTATCCCAATAGGATCCTGGAAGTTTGGACGCACAATATACGGCATATGTTACACAAACATTTGTATCATCGCGCATTTCTCCATCAGGACAGGGTGGAAGGGAACAAGGGCTTGGACAGTCGCTAGGACAAGAAGCACAATCTTCATTTGAATCACAGTTTCCATCCCCACAGACTGGATCCGGTGGAGGAGGGCACGATCCACAGTCTTCTGGGCATAAGAAGCAGTCCTCATTGTGATAGTATTGACATGTCCCATCACCACAGTATGGCTGGCATTCACCGCAATCACTGGGGCAAGATCCACAATCTTCTCCGTTTGAGCTTTCGCATATAGTATCACCGCATACAGGCCCTGATGGAGGACAGTCGCCGCAATCCGAAGGACACGATGAACAGGTTTCCTGGCCGTTACATGCCGCATCCCCACAGACGGCCGAATCAGGGCAAGTACCACAATCGCTGGGGCACGCCTGGCAATCTTCCCATTCTTGGCAAATGTTATCACCACAATGGGGTTCACAGATTCCACAATCATCTGGGCAAGTTTTACAATCTTCATATGCGGTATTACAAAATCCATCTCCACATCGTAATTCTCCGCAATCAATTGGACACGACACCTGATCTTCATCCGTCGTACAAAAGCCGTCACCACAAATTCCCTGGAGGGATCGGGCAAGCCGATTATCGGCCTTCACGCTATTATCAAATGAAACAGCGGAGAATATGAAGAAGATACTATATAGGAGTATCATATTGGCCTTCTACTCTATAGAAATAAGAAAATATTTATATAGACTTTGGTAACCCAAAGTATTGCGTCGATTTTATAGTCCAAAGCGCGTTTTTGTTGTATTATAGATTGACGTAATTTCCGCAGCAGATAATGCTCGGTTATAGTAATAAAAAGATCCAATACGACACGCAGGATATGGAGACCCTTCTTGAATCCCACTCGCAAGGCGAATGGGGGCATTGTTGTTTGGAATTGACGATTCACCGTTTGATGCGGAAATGACTTCCGTTGTATTGACGTATGCTTTCGAAGGATTGGTTGCCGTACCCCCAAAGCGTGGAATACATGTAAACATGGTCCATGTATTTAAAGAAAATACATTATTCCCACTATTATATGTTCCATCAACAAAACTTCCATTCATTTTTAAAGAAAGGGCGTTATTTGTGATAAGATTTAAACTAAAACCATCATAGCCACCTGATCCACCATACTGTTTGCTAATCACACCATCCCATGCCGTATAACTTGTGATATAGGCCCAAATAATTGCGGTCACGCCATTTGTCAAACCCACGACTGGTTGTAATGCTGCCATATTGGCGATATTGATATAATCGTTGTCCCCATCTAAGACAAAATATTTTGGGGCGCTCGATGTAAATGTAGGTCCGTTGGTCAAAACACCATTATACCCATTGCCGGTTAAATCCGTCCAGGTTGTTCCAGAACCGCTGTAGGAACTTGCGTTATTCGCATCTAATTTTATTAAGAGACCGCTTGTTGGGACATCGGATACAACTCTTTTCCCTCGTCCCAATCGAAACATTCCAGATTTGCTTACAAACGGCATTCAGACTCGGAGTGCCCCTATATAATCTATATAAATATTATGATTTTTACATGGAATAACAATATTTCCCACGCCCTCAAAAGAATCTTAGACAAATCGTGATGCCAGGACGTTATATTGCTGGGTGATTTCAGAAAGGCTGAGCTTTCGGTTATAATAGAACAAATTGGCGACATATCCAAAGGGTTGACTAGGCCAACCACCCCACGCATTGTGTGTATTTCCTCCTGCGCCGTAGGCGACAGACCCAACTTGGGTTCCGTTGATATAAAAGATGGTCGAACTATTGTCTGCTACGATTGTATATTGTACCCATATATCTTTAATGGATGTGATATCATACCCACTATCAATAAAGGCAGCGGCACCATCATTATCATAAAATCCTAAATTATCAGTACCGACTTGAACAAGGATTGGGTGATCATTTGGTAATGATCGTAATAGGGTTCGCCAGCCGGTCGAACTTGATAGTATTCTTGCCCAGGTAATATATGTATAACCGGAAGTTGGGAGGGTCGGTCCGGTTCCATTACAAAGAATACGACGGTTTGTAGAAGTACAATCAAACGTTTTCACACCACTGAGTGTTGTAAAGGTTGCACCATCTGTAAGTGTGTGTGTAAAACCGCTTGTTACATCATATACAGAAGTCCCAGTACCAGGATAACTGGCGGAGTTATTGGCATCGAGTTGTATTACGAGTCCGTTGGTAATAATTCCCTTTTTTCCACGCGACCCTAACAAAAAGAGTCCAGTTTTACTTAGAAATGGCATTCAGATTCGGAGTGCCCCTATGATATATTTATAAAAAGATGATACAACCCTTACATAGAATATTTTAAGATTACAATACCGCTTCCACCATTTCCTCCAGCTGTAGAATTTGTAGATTCTGCTCCACCTGCTCGTCCACCGTTTCCACGATTCGCGGTTCCGTTTGTGCCGGCATTTTGTGTTCCTGCGTTGGCCCCATTTCCACCGACACCATAGGTAATTAACGAACCAGATATGGAAGAAGATACACCAGCTCCTCCTGAACCACCGGTGGCGCCAGAATTGGTACTTCCAGCCCCACCAGCACCGCCACCGCCTTTTCCACCGTTCCCCCCTCCAGATCCGGTTCCACCGGTAGGTGCGGTGGTGGATCCGACTTGGGCTGCGCCCACTGCTCCACCTGTTCTAGAGCCAAACCCTTGACCACCCCCCAAAGCAGTAATACTCGCAAATACACTATTTCCACCGTTTGCCCCAGCATTATTGGCTCGAGCATTTGCTCCCCCAGCCCCACCGTTTCCAACGGTCAATGTGTACGAATTTCCTGGAACAACGGTCAATGTCCCTGTAAGAACCATCCCACCCCCTCCACCACCGCCTCCTGCGTTATCGTACCCATTCCCAGCCCCACCCCCTCCACCAACCACAAGATATTCCACGGATGTGACTCTTGCAGGGGCGGTCCATGAGATTGTACCCACGGTTGTAAAAGGACTTATTTGAATCGTAAAGGGTTTCGGACCACGTCCCAATCGAAACATTCCGAGTTTACTTAAAAATGGCATGTACACACCCTATTCTGATATAATTATAAAAATATGATTTTATCATGAATATAGACTCACAAATTCAATTAACCGTATGTACCATAGTCCCCAAAGACAATCCAAGAGGGTGTTCCGTTCGTACTGGTGTTAATAAGGGTAAATGTTTGAATTTCCTTCTTATTCGCAGCCGGTGTGGGGGTTGAGTTATTTGACCAGTTGATAGTTTGGCCAGTCCCAGCGATTTGGAGGGCGCTGGCGTAATAGGCGTTGGCCCCTTGGTTGAGAATGAGGGTGATGGTGTAGGTCCGCAAGTTCGTGCTGGGTAAGTTGGTGATGTTTGCGGTAAAGCTGGCGCTGATACTGCTGTGATAGAAGATCGCACCGGTACTCCAGTCATGGACGACAACCCCTGTGGCACTTGTTTTTGTGTTGAGGACTTCGTTGATTTGTTGGAGTTCTGAAGTTCCGCTTACGGTAATATTATTCACGGTACCGCCGGTAAAGGTGGATCCAGTGGGACCTGTGGCTCCAAAGCCTGTCATCCCAGTGGGTCCAGTGGGGCCAGTCGCTCCAAAGCCGGTTATCCCAGTAGGCCCTGTGGGTCCTGTCGCACCAAAACCAGTAGCTCCTGTACTTCCAGTAGGTCCTGTGGCTCCAAAGCCGGTCATCCCAGTGGGTCCAGTGGGACCAGTAGCACCAAATCCAGTGGCTCCTGTACTTCCAGTGGGACCGGTTGATCCAGTCACACCTTGACGAGTATATCCAAAGGCAACTTGATCAATCACATCATTTTGTTGATAAAGATTAAATTGTGCCTTAAGGGCTGCCGTTCCAGAAATCAACGAGTTTGTATAGAATTGTACACCGTTCTTATAGAAATAGACACCAGAATCTTGAGCGACAATTGTGAAGATATCATTTGTTGTATAGGTTGTTAATGACGCTCCTCCTGAGATTGAACCATTATTGTAATACCCATACACATTTCCATTTTGTAAGGATATACCATATGTATATGCGGTACCATTTGTGGATAACGCAACTGCATAATCACTTGCACTGTGCGTCGCAACACGGAATGTGACAAAGGCGTTATTATAAGGGTAACTTTCCGAAGTTGTAGATCTTGATTGTGTTCCAGTAGGACTTGTCTTCTTAATGGAATTACTGGTGGGGAATATAACTGCCCCAGAAGAGTTATCCACAAAGGTAAATAAGGCAGGTCCGTTATTTCCTGTAGGGCCAGTTGATCCAGTGTTTCCTGTGGACCCTGTACTTCCTGTTTCCCCAGTCGCCCCAAATCCGGTCATCCCAGTGGGGCCAGTCGGACCTGTGGGGCCTGTATTTCCAGTGGGACCAGTCGCTCCAAATCCGGTTTGTCCAGTGGGTCCTGTAGGTCCAGTAGCCCCAAATCCGGTCATCCCAGTCGGCCCAGTAGGTCCTGTAGAGCCAGTATTTCCAGTGGGCCCAGTCGCCCCAGTATTTCCTCGAACGTTTGCGAGTTCAATCGCGTAAATAACTGCCCCAGCGACTTCTCCAAATTGGGCACTTGTTCCAGCCAAATTGGTAAGTTTCAAAGAATAGGCATATGTACCTGCGGAAGGAGTATCAATAAAGGACACGCAATAGGGGGAATTTTCATTGGCATCCGATGCTTCAAAATTTACACTCCCCCCAATTGCGGTGGAGTCACGATATAGGCGGAGAGTTCCCCAACCACCAGCGGATAAGGCATTTGCGTCACCAGATACCACAATTTGAACTGGATTTCCATTGGTTGTAATCGAGGATGCCGTAACAATTGTGGCAGGGAGTGGATCCGTGTTTAGAATTGTAATCTGTGATCCGGATGTCTGAACGTAGTTGAGGGGGGCAAGGGTGGGAGCAGGTCCAGTCGCACCGGTACTTCCAGTGTCTCCTACGGACCCAGTGGGACCGGTATTTCCAGTTGGCCCAGTGGGACCGGTTGCTCCTGTATTTCCTGTGGGTCCTGTCTGACCGGTGGGGCCTGTCATACCAGTATTCCCTGTGGATCCTGTCGTTCCAGTCTCTCCAGTTGGTCCTGTGGGTCCTGTCGCACCTGTCCATCCAGTAGGCCCAGTGGGCCCAGTCGCCCCAGTCTCTCCAGTTGGTCCAGTGGGCCCAGTATCACCGGTGTTTCCAGTGGGCCCAGTTGGACCAGTTGCGCCTGTATTACCAGTGGGCCCAGTTGTTCCGAAGGTTGATGGAACACCCACAAGTTGGTTAATACCACGCAGATCCGTCACATCGACAATTCGTGAATTGACGTCATTCGTATATGTATCACGAACTTGGAAGATAATACGCGCCAATGGACGCATTTCTACAATCGGCAAATCGGTCAATGTTAATTCTGTAAAAAGTGCCTCTTGGGCCGCAGTAATACTTCCATAGACATCTTGACCCATAATGGAAATGACTGGTGTCCCCACCATATTTGTCGCACAAATCCATTGAATAATAAAGGAATTATTTCCAGATTCCACCACGGACCACGATGTGCCATTGTAGGAGTTATAGTTGGGGCGGCTACTTCCACCCACGGTAAATGCAAAGTTTGTTGCGGTGGATTTTCGCCAAGTTGATCCACTCAGATAGATCACTGGTAATTGAGCAGGTCCTTGAATATGTTGTTCCCAGACACCACTTGGGCTTGCGCTATTCGTAATATCGACTTGGAGATCTTCATCAAAGAATGTACCATTTTCCACAGAGAATTGCGCATCTGTATTATTATCCCCTGTTCCAGTAATTGTATAATCATAGAGTAAGAATCCATTCGCAATTTGAGCCCCACGAGTACGATGGAGATATTCATGTGTTGCCCAATCCATAACAATACCGTGGCGTTCATCAAAGTACATGGACTCTGAGGGAACCGATGAATTATAATAGATATAGGCTGTAGGTGCTTGTTTGTCCCAAATGAAGAATATTGTTGAATAACCAAGATTACCGCTCAAATCAAAGTAGATATAGTAGAGATCAGATGAATTGGGAATTGTAACAGAGAGAGTAGAAGATTTTATAAATTTTGTACCTCCTACCCAGACATTGTAGGATCCAGAAACTGGGCTGATGCTGAAGATACGTGTGCTGTAGTCAAAGGTAATTGTACTCTTTGTACGATCTTCGTGGCCTGTAGGTTCAGCAGTGACTTCTTGAATGAGACTGTTATATGATCCTGTGGGACCAGTCTGACCAGCCTGACCTGTTGGTCCTGTACTTCCTGTGGCCCCAGTAGATCCTGTTGAACCAGTAGGGCCTGTCTCACCTGTGGGACCTGTTGATCCGGTTGCGCCTGTATTTCCAGTAGGCCCAGTGGCTCCTGTACTACCGGTATTTCCAGTTGATCCAGTCGCCCCAGTTGAACCAGTGGCCCCAGTGGCTCCAGTACTACCAGTTTCTCCAGTGGGACCTGTCTCGCCAGTAGGGCCGGTACTTCCAGTCTCACCAGTATCCCCTTGGGCTCCAGTGGGACCTGTCTCGCCAG
>JACCDX011116639.1_pt1 | contig 25464 bp, 40 predicted proteins | sample 7449681 | NCBI WGS metagenome assembly JACCDX01 (sample SAMN15323450, study PRJNA562643) | freshwater metagenome | isolation source: river surface water | place: USA:Blue River Watershed | collected 2017-08-18
CGCGCACCATCAATGACGGCGACGTGCTGCGCATTCCCGCCGGCGATCTGGACGTCACCTTGACGTAATCCGCAAATGGCTGCCTACGGCTCCGGGCCATACGGCCAGGGTAATTACTCCTACGGGGTAACGCTTGCAGCCGTAGCGGTCGCCGCATCCTCAAGCGCATCGGTTTCGGCCGTGCGCTATGCGTTTGGCGCGTTTACTGCTGCCGGCACGTCGTCAGTTAGCGCATCTGCTAACGTCATCAAGAGCGCCTCTTTTAGCGTCTCTGCGTCATCTTCTGTTTCTATTGCAGCGCAGCGCGTTGCTATTGCACAAAGTGCTATAGCCGCTGAGTCGGCCGCCAGTGTCTCGGCGTTGCGCTACGCCATTGGCGCCTTTACGGCGGCCAGCTCGTCTGTCGCTAGCATTTCCGCGGTGCGGTACGCCATTGGCTCATTTGCGGCCAATGACGAAAGCGCCATGTCGGTATCGGCGATCCGGGTGCCGCTGGTCAGCATTCTGATAGACGCTTGGGCTGACATGACTGTCAGCACCAGCGTGATCGTGAACCAGTCGGTAACGATCAATGCCGAATCGGCAGTTTCCATTAATGGCGTGCGCGTCCAACGTGGCGCGATATTGAGCGCATCTGAGTCTGGCATGACGCTCAATGCTGTTCTAAAATGGGTCGCAGAATCTGACACGGCAGAAACATGGACGAGCATCCCGGACCAGGGCGAGGTCTGGACTGCGGTTTCTGACGCATCGACAAGTTGGGCCGCGCAAAGCGACACCCCTGAGACTTGGACGCCTATCTCTGAGAATTCCGAAACTTGGCAGCTTGCTGCATGAGGTAATAAATGGCTGATACGACCACCACTAACTTGCTGCTGACGAAGCCCGAGGTTGGCGCCTCGACGGATACCTGGGGCACCAAGATCAATACGGATCTGGACAGCATTGATGCTGTCTTTGCTGCCGCAGGTAACGGCACTTCTGTGGGCCTTAATGTCGGGTCTGGCAAGACGCTAACTGTGTCAGGAACGTTGACCGCCACCGGCACTACATCTCTAACTTCGCCGCGAGTCGTTAATCAACTTAATGACACGAACGGAAACGAGCTGCTTAAGGTTACAGCGACTGCATCTGCCGTCAATGAGCTAACACTTGCAAATGCTGCAACAGGTGGCGCACCTGAACTATCCGCGACTGGCGGCGATACAAATATTGACGTTAAGTTAACTCCGAAGGGAACTGGCTCGCTGCTGGTTTCTTCTATTAAAGACGCCTCCGGCGGCAGCAACGCTGTCTTCAGTGGTGTCGCCTCGCCGCCCAACTCGATGGGGTTCAGGAATCGCATCATCAATGGGGATATGCGGATCGACCAGAGGAATGCTGGGGCGAGTGTGACGCCCAGTACGCTGTATAACCAGTACACGCTTGATCGCTGGAACTACCTGCTGACGCAAGCCTCCAAAGCGTCCATTCAACGAAACGCGGGGTCTGTAACGCCTCCGGCTGGTTTCAGCAATTATCTAGGGGTCACTTCTACGTCCGCGTACTCGGTCGGCGCTGGCGACTTCTTTGCGCTTCAGCAGGTTATTGAGGGGTTCAACATTGCCGATCTCGGCTGGGGCGCTGCGGGCGCTCAGACTGTTACCTTGTCGTTTTGGGTGCGGTCGTCCCTGACTGGCACTTTTGGTGGTGCGCTGTCTAACTCAAACGACAGCCGCGCGTATGCGTTTACGTTCTCCATCAGCGCCGCCAATACGTGGGAGCAGAAGAGTATCACCATTGCTGGCGATACCTCTGGCACTTGGCAAACCAACAACACCGCTGGAATCAAATTGCACTTTGGTTTGGGGGTTGGCTCAACGTATGCCGGGGCCGCTGGATCGTGGGCGAGCGCAAACTACATCTCCGCCACCGGCGCAACCAGCGTAGTCGGCACCAACGGAGCCACCTTCTACATCACCGGCGTCCAGCTTGAAGCTGGCACTGTGGCCTCGCCGTTTGAGCGCAGGGACTACGGGCGTGAGTTGGCGATGTGTCAGCGGTATTACTGGAAAATGACTAGTGTTGTCGTAGATACGATTGTTACGGCTTCTGGGGTACTTGGAAGCGCGACCAACGCGCAGGTTTATTTTAAGTATCCCCAGACAATGCGGTCGTCTCCAACGTTTTCGCAGAACTTGATGAATATCAGCAACGGTGTAAATGGCCAGCCAATTTTAAGTTTCGGAGGGGCTTTTGGTTTGGATTCCGCATTCTTGAGCTGCACCACTTCATCGATTGGCAGTGGCGCTGCGACGCAAGCCGCAATCATGTACATGAACAACAACGCCAGCGCATTTGTTGCTGCCAGCGCGGAGCTTTGACTATGTATAAATTACCTGATGTCTTACTTCTTGGGGCTGTTCCGCCATGCGTCACTCGCCTTGCGGATGGCGCAGTCATCCCCTTCGACCCCGCCAACACCGACTACCAGCAGTACCTCGCGTGGCTGGCTGAAGGAAACGAGCCGCTGCCTGCGGATGCGCCGACGGAGTAAAACATGAGCATCGAAGTCACCAAAGCGGCGACCACTGCCCAGTACGGCGGCAGCGGCGCTGCTGTCTATTTCGGGCTGACCGCGAATGAAATCGCTGCTTTTGGTGGCCTCATCATTGCCATGATCGGTTTGCTGGTAAATATCTGGTACAAGCATCAGCACCTGAAGATCGCCAAGGAAAAGGCGAAAGCGCAGGACGAGGAGTAGGCCATGCTGGACTGGCTGCTTGCTTTCATCATGGCTAGCGGCCTGGTAGCGGCGGCGGTCTTGCTGGTTAAGCTCGGCATCTGGGTGTTGATGTGACATGGACCCGATTACCGCATTCGCCGCAGCGCAAGCCGCTGTTACTGGCATCCAAAAGGCGATAAAGCTCGGCAAGGACATTAACGGTTTGATTGGCGAGTTCAGCAAATTTTTTGACGCTAAAGATGTCGTCCAGAAAGCCGCCAATGATGCTGGTAAAGCCGGCAAGTCAGACACAAGCCGAGCAATGGAAATCGTAATGCAGGCTAATGCTCTTCGCGAGGCCGAGGAGCAGCTCAAACACCAGTTAATCTATGGCGGCTACCCAGAGTTGTGGGAGCAGATGCTGCGCGAGCGCATGAAGATCAAGCAGGCGCGAGCCGCGGCCGAGCGCGCAGCGCGCATTGAGCGCCGGCGCGTCGCGGCCCAGCGGCTCCTGGCTGCGCAGATTATTGGCGCCGTTATCACGGCAGGCATCATCGGCTTTCTGCTGATTCTGATTGTTCGACAGGCAACTGAGTAAAGGATAACCATGTTCCCTATCGCAGCGCTCCTAGATGTCGGCGGCAAGCTGATCGACAAGCTGATCCCGGACCCCGAGGCGAAGGCTAAAGCCAACCTTGAGCTAGCCAAGATGGCCCAGGATGGCGAGCTAGCCAAGATGGCTAACGACACCGAGGTCTACAAGACTGAGCAGGAAAACGTTACCGAGCGCTGGCGCAGCGACATGGGCAGCGATTCGTGGCTGTCTAAAAACATCAGGCCGCTGGCGCTGATCGCCATCTTCGTGGCGTATTTCCTTTTCACCGCGATGAGCGCTTTCGGCTACAACGCGCAGGAATCCTATGTCCAGTTGCTCGGTCAGTGGGGACAGATCATCTTCCTCGCGTACTTTGGTGGCCGCACTGTGGAGAAGCTGGCTGACATGAAGTACACCAAAGAGGAGAAGTCTGGCAAATGAAAGAGAACTTCGACGCAGCGCTAAAAGCCATCTTGCACCACGAGGGTGGGTTTGTGAACCATCCTCGAGATCCTGGCGGAATGACTAACCTTGGCGTGACTAAGCGCGTCTGGGAGGAGTGGGTCGGCCACGAGGTGGACGAGAAGGCGATGCGCGCGCTGACGCCTGAAGTTGTCGCGCCAATGTACAAGGCGAAATACTGGGACAAGATCAAGGGCGACGATCTGCCCACTGGCGTGGATTACATTGTCTTTGACGCCGCCATCAACTCAGGCCCCGGGCGCGCCGCCAAGTGGCTGCAGCAGACTGTAGGCGCTGTGCCTGATGGTGCCATCGGGCCTGGCACGATGGGCAAAGTAAGCGCCATGAAGTCGGCTGAAATCATTGAAAAATATCAAGCGACGCGCTTGGCGTTCCTGCAAAGCCTGCCGACGTGGGACATATTTGGCAAAGGCTGGGGCCGGCGGGTGGCGGAAGTTAAGGACGCCGCCATGAAGATGGTCGGATAATTCGTCATGTCCAACCTGAACCAGCAGATACAAGTCCCAGCAACGCCTGACATTGGGTCGGCGCCGCAGGCCTACGATCGCGGATACGTTGATCAGAGTAACGGCGTTCTACGCACATTCTTTATCAAGCTGGTGAACTCTTTGGCGGCTCTCTTCGGGCCTCGAGGTGGCAAGTACCTTAATGCGCCTTATGGGGCATTCCAAGACGACACGGACCAGACGGACGGATCGACTGCTGTTGCTTACTATTTCCGTTTCAACACGACGGATTTCAGCAACGGCGTTACCAGGGTTTCGCGCACAGCATCGTTTACGGGTTCCATTGCCACGACGACGCTCACAGTCTCTGCGGTATCTGCTGGAGAGATTTACCCGTCCATGCAGATCAGCGGGACGGGTGTTACGGCGGGAACGCGCATTGTTGCGCAGTTAACGGGGACGACGGGAGGGACGGGAACTTATACAGTTTCTGCGTCGCAGACTGTTTCATCTACCGCCATGACCGGCGATCTGCCGTCAAAGATTCAAGTTTCGCAAGATGGACTTTATGATTTCCAGTTCAGCGCGCAACTGGTCAACACCACGAATGACGTGCAGACTGTCTCGATTTGGTTCCGCAAAAACGGAACAAACATTGCCAATTCAAATAGCGAATTTGGCATCAAGCCGCGAAAGTCTACCGGGGCGCCAAGCCAGACCATTGCCGCGCTGAACTTCTTTGTCGATATGGTCAAGGATGACTACATCGAAATTATGTGGCGGGTGTCAGATTCTGGCGTGAGTCTTGAGCACTTCAACGCAGTAGCCGCCAGTGGCACGACTCCCGCAATCCCTGCCACCCCGTCTATCATTCTGACTGTTACTTTTATCTCTAACAGATCGGCCTGACCATGCCTTACATCAAGTTGAAGCTTCCTCCTGGCGTGTATCGCAACGGCACCGAATACGAGTCGGCTGGGCGCTATTACGACTCCTCTTTAGTCCGCTGGTTTGAAGGCACCATGCGCCCCGTTGGCGGGTGGCGCAAGCGTTCCAATTCCCAGATGACGGGCGCCTGCCGCGGCTTCCTGAACTGGCGCGATAACAGTGGAAATCGCTGGATTGCTGCCGGCACTCATTCCAAGCTGTACGCCATGAATGAGGCGGGGACGCTGAAAGACATTACCCCGACTGGCTTCACCCCTGGCGCTGCTGATGGCGTGAGTAAGGTCGGCTATGGATATGGGCCTTATGGATCTTACGCTTATGGCGTGGCCCGTCCTGACACCAATAGTTTCACGCCTGCCACGACGTGGAGCCTAGACACTTGGGGCGAGTATTTGGTCGGATGCTCAAGTTCTGATGGCAAGCTGTACGAGTGGCAGCTTGGTTTTACCTCGCCCACGCTGGCCGCTGCGATCGCGAACGCCCCGACGGGAAATGAGGCTGTAATGACCACCTCGGAGCGGTTCGTGTTCGCTCTGGGCGCGGGTGGCAATACCCGTAAGGTGCAGTGGTGCGATCAGGAAAATAACACTGTCTGGACGCCGGCAGCAGACAACCAGGCCGGCGACTTCGAGCTGACGACTGTTGGCGACATCAAGTGCGGCAAGCGCGTGCGCGGTCTGTCTTTGATTTTTACGGACGTTGACGTCCACACGGCGACCTATGTGGGACTGCCGTATGTGTACTCGTTTGAGAAGGTCGGCTCTGCTTGCGGCGTGATTTCATCGCAATCAGTGGCGGCAATTGAGACTGCCGCGATCTGGATGTCGCGCTCCGGCTTCTGGATTTATGACGGATACGTCAAGCCGCTGCCGTGCGACGTATCAGATTTCGTCTTCCAAGACATTAACTACGCCCAGGCCAGCAAGATCTACGCAGTGAATAACTCGAAGTATGGCGAGATCTGGTGGTTCTACCCGTCGGCCTCCGCGACTGAAAATGATTCTTACGTTGTATATAACTACCGCGAGAATCATTGGGCGATCGGCGATCTGGCGCGTACCGCCGGAACCGACCGCGGCGTGTTTGCTAATCCCCTGATGGTGTCTCCTGACGGATACATCTACGAGCACGAGGTCGGCTACGCCTATGACTCGGCGGTGCCTTTTGCCGAATCCGGGCCGGTTGAGCTGGGTAACGGCGATCAGACCATGAGCGTCCTTCAACTGGTGCCGGATGAGCAGACGCTAGGCGAGGTTCAGGTCTCGTTTAAAGTGCGGCAGTATCCGATGGCTACCGAGACAACTTACGGCCCGTATACGGCATCGCAGCCCACGGATGTGCGCTTTTCTGGCCGCCAGGTCAAGGTGCGTTATACCGGGGCGGTGTTAGAGGATTGGCGGGTCGGCGTGCCTCGGATGGAGGCGGTGGCGGCAGGTAAACGCTGATGGATGAGGCAGAGTTTCAAAGATGCTCCAAATACCTGGAGGCGGCATTAGAATACTCTGGAGGGACACACGGAATTGAGGACATTGCGGAGGGTGTGCGTGAGGGCCGATACCAGTTATGGCCGGCGCCGAACTCCGCGGCAATTACCGAGATCATTGTCTACCCGCGACTGAAAGAGCTTCATTGCTTTCTGGCTGGCGGCGACCTAGATGAACTCAAAGTCATGCGACCATATGTCGAGGCTTGGGCGAAGAAGCATGGTTGCAGCAGGTCAACGTTTGCAGGCCGTCGAGGCTGGGAACGAACCTTTATGAAGGACGAAGGCTACAAACCGCGCTGGTTTGTAGTAAGCAAGGAGCTATAAAGTGGCAACACGACTACCCTACTATGTAGGCGGGGACGACATCTACACGCAACTGATGCGGCAATTCGAAAGCGAAGTGCCGTATTACAGCGCTGCGCCCGCTGGCATTGCTGGTGGTTACGATCCTTCGCTGTATTCGCGTTTGATGCAGCCGATGCCAGTTGCTACTGACTTGACCGGCGACTATTCTGGTCTGCTTGGCGGTGGCGCCTCTTTTGATTCAACGCCTTCTCCGACTTCAACCGGCGTCGGTCTATCGTTTGGTGGTCTGCTAGGCTCTGGTTTGGGTGCCCCATCTGGTGCGGTTCCTGGAACTGTTAGCACCGGCATCGGTGGCGTTTCGTTGTCGCCATCAGGTACTGTTACGGCCAATACTGTCAGCGTTCCAGCTTTGTCTGCGCTTGGTTTGGTAACAGGCGTCCCACTAGGCTTAATTGGAACGATTTCAAACCAATCAGCACAACAAGCAGCCGCAGCACTTTCATCCGCCCTGTCAGACACTGGCGGAGTCAATGCAGATGGAGGAACTGCCGCAGCCACCGCTGGCCCAGGCGGCACTGGCGGAGCCGCAGCCGCCGCGGGCGCTGCTGCTGCCGCGGCTGCCGCTGCGGCTGGTATGTCGGATGCTGCTCAAGGGGCTGCATCTCAGGCCGCTGCAAGCGCTGTAGTGGCTGGTGCAACTGCAGCCGAGGCAGCGGCCGCAGGTGCTTCGGCGGCAGCCGCAACGACTACTGGAGAAGTTGGTATCGCCGGTCTTTCCACTGGGTTTAGCGATAGTGGAACTGCTGGAGGTGACGCGACTGGTATTGCCGGAATCGCGACTGGCTTTTCTGATAGCGGGACGATCGGCGGGAACTCTGATGCAGGCGTCGGCGTCGGCGTTGGTGGCGATGCTGGCGGCCCGGGCGGTTCCTCCAAAATCATTTGCACCAAGCTGCACGAGCTGGGCAAGATGCCGACCGAAATCTACGAGGCCGATCAGGCTTTTGGCGCGAAGCTGGTTCAAAACGACCCGCAGGCGTATTACGGATATGCCTGCTGGGCGCAGCACGTCGTGCGCTGGATGAGCCGCGAAGATCTATTCGGCAAGTTTGTCGTCTTCGCGGCGTATCACATTGCCACGCCCTGGTCCAAAGCAATGGCGCAAGAAATGGGCGTTGACGTTAAAAGTGGCTGGTTTGGGCGCTTCCTGATGAAGCATGGCCTTAAAGTATGCCGAGCCATCGGCGAGATGAAACAGGATAGGAGTATGCAAAATGTCTAGAAGCAGCGGCGGCACGCAGACCACCAGAACCGAGATCGACCCGGATGTAAAAACCGCGTATCTGCAGAACCTGCAGCAGGCGCGTAACGTCGCGGCTGCACTGCCAGCTCGCGAGTTCGCTGGCTTCAATCCGCTGTATCAGGCTGGTGAGCAGCAGCTCACTAACCTCGGCCTTACGCCCTTCACGGGCGAAGAGATCGCCGCCTTTCAGAATCCTTACGAGCAGATGGTGGTGCAAAACACCCTGCAGGACATTGAGGACCAGCGGCGCATGGGGCAACTGGCCGAGGCCCAGCGCGCCACGGCCGCTCGCGCCTTTGGCGGCTCCCGTCAGGCAGTGCAACAGGCGCTGACTAACCAGGCCGCGCTGCGCCAGGCGGCCACCGCCGCTGCCAATTTGCGCCAGCAGGGTTTCGGCGAAGCGGCGCGGCTTGCGCAGCAGGCGCGCCAGATTGGCCGTCAGGGCGCGATGGACGTTATGGGCCTAGGCGGTGCCCGTCAGGCGTTTACGCAGCAGCAACTGGATGCAATGCGCAACCTGGGCCTCGAGCGCCTGGGCATTTCTCAGGCTGGTCTAAGCCTGAACCTGCCGAATCTGGGTATGACCCAATCAACGCCGCTCTTCCAGAATCGTGCCTCTGGCGCTCTTGGCGGCGCGTTGGGCGGCGCGATGCTGGGCGGCCAGATTCCAGGTCTTGGAACTGGCACCGGCGCTGCGCTAGGCGCACTGGCTGGTCTGCTGTAAGGGGGAACTATGGCAACGTCTTTCAACCTTGGCGGTCTGCTGGGCACCACCTTCGGTGGTGGTCTGTCGTCGCTGAATGACCTTTTGACGGAAGAGCAACGCGCCGCGATCCAGCAGCAGGCGGGTCTCGCTGCCGCTGCCGCGCTGCTGCAGGCCGCGGGGCCGTCCACCACGCCCACGAGCCTGGGTCAGGCGCTGGGGTCTGCGTTCACGGCCGGTCAGGCCGGGCTGCAGCGTGGCACCGAGTCGGCGCTGACGCAGATGCTGACGCGCCAGAAGCTGGAAGAGGCCAAGCGTGCGCAGGATCTGCAAAAGCGAATCGCCGGCATCTTTGATGGCGCTGCTGCACCTGGCGGCACCATCACGCCTGAGCAAGCGCTCGCCGCCCCCGGTATGGCCGCTGGGCCGACTGTCCAGCGCGCTGCCCTGATAGGGCAACCGCGCACCGAGGCCGCGGGGCCGCAGATGAGTGCGGCAGAGCAGCAGGCAGACATCTATCGTCGCCTCTCTAATGTTTATGCCGTAAGTGGCAGGTCAGAAGAGGCGAATCGGTATCTGGATATGGCTGAGAAGCTTGCCCCGACTCGTCAGGAAGTAATCGGAGAGCCAATAAAAACTACCACTGGATGGGTTCAGCGCACCAAGACTGGCGGCTTTATTCAATTGCCGAAAGAATTCCAGCCTGTTTCGAAGGCCGTTGGCGAGCCGCAACTGGTTACTGAAAAATCTACTGGTAGGCAAGTCCTCGCACAACGCTATGAGGACGGGTCTTACCAGACGATTGAAGCATTCGGACCGCCGCGAAAACTTGAGCGCATTGATACTGGCGGGCGGATTGAGTTTGTCGATATGTCAACTGTTTCTCCAGGAACCGCAGTGGCAAAAACGCTTGCCCCTCAAGTCGTTGGCGGTGCAGAGTCTGGCTATTACGTTGTTGGAGGGGCTGCCGGGCGTGGCGTTACACCAGCTCCTTTGCGTCCTGGTGCAGCACAAGCTCCTGCAACTCCTGCCGTCACTCCTGCAGCAGCTCCAGCAGCCCCAGCAGCAACACCTGCCGCTGCGCCTGGCGCTCCGGCGCCGGTTACGACAGTTCTGCAGCCGATCATCCCCGGAACTGGAAAGGCATTTCAAAACGAAAAAGATATGCGCTCCGAGTTCACGACGGCTGTCAAACCTTACGTCGAACTTAGCCAAGCATTCCAGAAGATCGAAAGCGCCGCCAAGAACCCCAGTGGTGCCGGCGATATATCGCTGGTGTATGGATATATGAAGGTTCTTGACCCTGGTTCCGTTGTGCGCGAAGGCGAATTCGCAACGGCTCAAAACGCCGGCGGCGTTCCTGATGGCATTCGCAGTTTGTACAACCGGGCGCTTTCTGGGCAACGCTTGAGCGAAAGCGTTAGGACTGACTTCTTGTCGCAAGCGCGAAATCTGATTGAGTCGCAGCGAGTTTTGTCTGATGACTTGGTGAACCGCTATAAAGAATTGGCGACGCAATACAACTTGAATCCGAATAGAGTCGTGTTTGATCCTTTCCAGCGCATTAAAAAGCCAGAGGAACTGATTCGACAGGCAACGCCTCCCGCGCCGCGGGCAAGTTCGCCACGCGGTTTTTATGATCGGTTTGGGTTGATACCACGAGGTGATTGAGGTCTGCCATGACGAACATTGAGCGCATTCAAGAAAACATTCGGCGCCTTCAGGCTCAAGGGCAAGGCGCCGACACAATTACCGAGTATCTGAAAAGCGAGGGTTATACGCCGACCCGCTACGAGCAGGCCGTTCAGCGTATGTCTAAACTGTCTGGTCCTCCAGTCGCGGCCGGTTTTGGGCGTTCTGTATTGCAAGGTCTGACCTTCAATTTTGCAGATGAAGCAGAAGCAGCGCTGCGTGCCGGCGCCGTTTCTGGGCCGCGTTATGAGCAGGAGCTTGCGCGAGTCCGTGAAGGCATCAAGCAATACGAGGAGGCATATCCTGGCCGCGCATTTGTTGGCGAGGCGATGGGTAGCCTGGCGCCGACTGTCGCCGGCTTGATTGCTGCTCCATTTACTGGCGGCACGACCGGCGCCGTCACTGCTGCTCGCACAGCACAACAGGCCGCGAGAATCCCCGGTGTTCTTTCTCAAGTCGGCAGAGGCACAGTCGCCGGCGGTACAACTGGCGCGCTTTCTGGCGCTGGTGGTGCCGAAGGTGGTTTAGAAAGTCGCCTGATGGGAACTGTTGTCGGTGGCGCTACTGGTGCCGCTACGGGAGCTGCAACGCCAGTTGCAACGACTGTGCTTCGCGCCGGCGCCGAACGCGCTGGCGCTGGCGTTCGCCGGGCGGGTGAAGCTATTGGTGTGGTGCGTCCGCAAGAGCCAGGCATTGATGCCACTAGAAAGGCGCAAGAACTTTTGGTCCGCAAGATTGCGCAGGAAGGTCTAACGCCAGAACAGCTTGCAGCCCGTCAGGCTGAAATTGTGCGGACGCTTGGCGCTCGAGATGAAACGCTGGCGGACATTGGCGGCGAAGGCATTCGCCGTTTGGCTCGTGGCGCAATGGCAATCCCGCAAGCCGCGGCGACCGATGCCAAGCAAGTTCTCGCCGAGCGCGCTGTCGCGGCAGGTCCGCGAATCATCAAAGACATTACGGAACTGACGGCCGTCGGCGCTCGCGATCTGGATGAGGTTGCGGCGGAAATTGTTGCTCGCCGTAAGGCTTTGGCCGATCCTTTGTACGAGCAGGCGCGCGCTGCTGGGCTAGTGGAATCGCCCAAAATTGATACTCTGTTGCAGAAGTCCAAGGACATTCAAGAGGCAATTGCTAGGGCGCGACGCCTGCCGGAATTCGCCGATCTTCCGGACAACGATATGCGCCTTCTTGATAAGGCTTATAAATACGTTGGCGGGTTGGCAACTGCAGCGAGGCAGGCAGGAGAAAAAGAAAGATACAACGACATCAACAATCTGCGCCTGGAGTTGCAAAAGGCAATTACAGAAAAAGTTCCTGTGTATGGGCGTGCGCTCGCAACATTCTCTGATGAGTCTTTACTTGCCGATGCACTAGAGGCGGGCCGCACGAAATTTATGAAGAAAACGCCCGCGCAAATTCAGCGCGAACTTAATCAGTTTGCTGACGAGGGACAACAGCAGATGTATCGCCTTGGTGCGATCCAGACGCTGCGCGACGAGATTTATGGGATGGGAGAAACCAGGGACGTCGCCACGAAATTTCTAAACGATCGCAACATGAAGGATCGTTTTAAGTTGATCTTTAATTCGCCTGGCGAGTACGAGACATTTATTAAAAACCTGCAGCGCGAGCAAGCAATGGCGCGCACTCGCGGGATGGTTGAAGGTGGCTCTCCGACGGCAAGAATTGGTCAGGAAATCGCCGAGATTGAAGGACCTGCGCCGTCAGAAATAATTTCTTCTGGCGCTCAAATGGTCCGCGGCGACATCCTTGGCGGTGGCGCTGGACTTCTGCGTCAACTGGTGCCGCGTATGCAAGGCATGAATGAAAACGTCGCCGAACAACTGACTCGAAGCGTACTAGATCCGAGCTTTGCACGCCAGCAAGAGACGCTGCTGGGCCTGACGCCAGTGCTCGATGAGCTGCGGCGCAGGGCCTTGCAGCAGCAAGTGCGAGCGACTGGATATTCAGCAACTGCCGGCACCGCCGTTCCTGGATTGCTTGGCGACTAACTAACCCACCATGCCTAACAAACCTAACGCCGAACAAGCCAAGCAATTCGACGGGTTTGTTAGGCAATGGCAGCAGGTGCTGAACCTGCAGGACTGGCGTATCGAGCGCGGCGCACGCCCTGCTCGTGGCGCGATGGCCTGCGTTGAGTGCGACAGCCCTGCTCGCCTAGCGATTTATCGCTTAGGCGACTTCGGCAATGAGCCGATCACTCCTGACTCGCTTTCGCATACAGCACTGCATGAAGTGCTGCACGTTTTCCTATTTGAATTGATCGCCGTGGCGCAAGACCAGAAGGCGACGCCTGAACAACTGGAGAGCGCCGAGCATCGCGTGATTAACGTGCTCGAGCGGATACTGGGGGAATGTTATGCCGCAACCGGCGATCAGTGATGAGGAGTTCATGGAACTTTGGCGGCAACACCAGTCCGCTGCCATCGTGTCAGACATAACGGGGATCACGCGACAAGCAGTATTTCGTCGCCGCCGCCGCATTGAACAGCGCACCGGCAAGCCGCTCAACGCGAAAGACGAAAAGCGCGCCCATAACTGGATCGCTACGGCGCACAACCATGCAGCGAGGTATTCGCTTGGCATCGAGAATGGCGTCGTCATCGTGTTCAGTGACGCGCATTTCTGGCCGGGCATCCGATCTACCGCGTTTAAGGGGTTGCTGTGGGCCATCAAGGAGCTGCAGCCTAAGGCGGTGATTAACAACGGCGACGCCTTTGACGGCGCCAGCATCTCGCGCCACCCGCGGATTGGATGGGATAGCAAGCCTAGCGTGATCGAAGAGCTGAAGGCTTGCGATATGTACCTCGGCGAGATCGACGACGAGGCAAAGAAGGCGCGCAAGAACGTCAAACTAATCTGGGCGCTTGGCAACCATGACGCCCGTTTCGAGAACCGCCTGGCGAACACTGTGCCCGAGTTCATGGCGGTCGGCGGGTTCAAACTTAAGGACCATTTCCCGGCGTGGATTCCGTGCTGGTCATGCTGGCCTACGGAGAATGTTGTGGTTAAACACCGCATGAAAGGCGGAGTTCACGCCACGCATAACAATGCGGTAAACAGCGGGAAAAGCATCGTAACGGGGCATCTGCATTCTTTAAAGGTTACTCCATTTTCTGACTACAACGGGGAGCGCTTTGGTGTTGATACTGGAACGCTGGCAGATGTTGGTGGACCTCAGTTTGTAGACTATCTTGAGGACAACCCAGTCTCATGGCGTTCAGGCTTCGCCGTTCTGACGTTCCATGAAGGTCGTCTGCTGTGGCCTGAACTCGTTCACGCGATGGCGCCTGATTTAATTCAGTTTCGCGGGCAAGTGATTAACGTGAGCAAGCTGTGAAAATTTGTAAGCGCTGCGGCGAACAGAAGCCACTTGAAGAGTTCCCGTTATGTAAAGGGAAGCCGCGCGCCCGTTGCAAAAAGTGCCACACAAACGATGCTAGGCAATGGGCAATCCAAAACAGCGAAAAATATAAAGCAAGGCTTAAAGCCTGGCATAAGAAAAACAAGCCGGCCCGCTTTATGGGACCGCCATTGCCAGAGTCCATAAAAAGAGATCGACGCCTTGCAAGTAAAAAAAAGTGGAGAGAAGCTAACCAAGATCTGCAAAAGCAATTGAATCGAGAGTGGAGCGCAAAAAATAAACACATAGTTCAAGAGGCGGTGCGTCGAAGACAAGCCTGCAAATTGCAACGGACGCCATCTTGGGCGAATCGCGAAAAGATGAAAGCGATTTATAAAGAAGCAAGGCGCTTAACACTAGAAACTGGCATCCCACACGACGTGGATCACATCGTCCCTTTACGAGGCAAGATGGTCTCTGGCTTGCATTGCGAAACAAATTTACAAGTTCTGCCTCGTAAGCAGAACAGGCAAAAGCACAATCATTTTGAGGACTGCTTATGAGCATCGCCTTCTGGTTCGTGCTGGTGCCGACGCTGTGCTACGCCGGCGCGATGGCGGTGTACCTATACCGCGGCGACGCAGCGATGGCGATCGTGTACTCGGGGTATGCCTGGGCTAACGTCGGTCTACTATGGCTTGAGCTGACGCGAAAGAACATATAGGTACCAATTCCGCGAGGAATGGAAATCTATAAGTTACCGCGACCGCCGCTCAATCAGATCTAGCACCTCGCGGTCGCCAGCCTGCGCCTCAGTGGGCGCGAACAGCGCCCGATTCCTTGCCACCGCACCCTCGCGTGGCTCGCATAGGTAATACACCGCCACTGACTTGCGGTATTGCCCTGGCGGGCATTTGATCGGCTCGGGTAGCCCATGCCAGGCGTTCGTCGTGTCAAACAGCACCGCCCGGTTAAACAGCGGTGCGATCGACTTGACCAGCTCGCCGGGCTTGCCGTTATCGTCGCGCCAGAACCCGAGCGACCCACCCCATGACTCCTGCCAATCGGGGTTGAGGTACACGATCAGATTCAGGCGGCGCTCGAGGCCGAGCTTCGGGTGGATGCTGTAGTCTAGGTGCGTGTTGAGCTTGCCGCCCGCGCCATGAATGTGCAACCCAGCCCCGTGCAGGCCAGGGTCAGGGTACAGGGTGCAGTGCGTCAGGCGCTCGAAGATGCGCACGCACTCGCGAGAATTGATATCGTCAAAAAATTTATACAAATTCGGTGCAAAAAAGTGCCAATTGTTTAGCGTCTTTTTCACCTCGATGGCGTTGTCGTAGGTATGCCAGACCGGGCTGTCGTAAGGCGGGAAGTCGCTAGCAAGCTGGTGCGCCAGCTCGTCGTCGAAAAAGTTGTCCAGCACCAGATGCGGGAACGGATCTAGGCTGCCCCAGTGGTTTGGTTTCATTGCTGCTTTGCACCATAAAGCGCGATTAGGGCGGCATCTGAGCGGCCGTCGTCCTTCACGCGAGCGAACATTCCGGCCTCGTCTGGAAACAGTTGGGCCGCTCGGTAGCGGGAGCCGTCTTTGCCCTGCGGCACGTCCAGCGCCTTCTGCCAGGTGCGTGGCGGGATCGTCGTGGTGGGCACCTCGCAGGCCGCCAGCACGCCCAGGACGACGCCCAGAGACTGCCCCATTGAAAACATACTGGTGACGCCCTGGCCTGGCATGGCGTTCAGGCGCTCAAGGTAAGCGGCGTCCGCCTTAGCGCCGCGAATGATCAGGTGCAATGCACTTGCATTCACCATGCGCTTGGTCTTGTTGTTGCGCTCCAGCGACAGCGTAGGCATATCGTGGATTTCGTAGAGCTGGCCGTCCACCACTAGCGCGATCGCGCCGTTTAGGCCGACGTCGATCCCTAGGACCCTCACGCCTTACCCACCGCGGCGTCCATCGCCTCAGAGAGCGATTTCATCCTCGCGGCTATGAGGGCATCAACCGCCGCCTCTAGCCGCTTTACGGACCCGTATAGTGGCTCTGTGGCGCCGCTGGACCAACGGCTCACCTGAGCCTGGTCGATCTCGGCGACGCGGCATACGTCCGACAGGCGAAACCCTGCGCTGGTGGCTTTCTCGCGAATCTCCGAAATGGCTTGCTGTGCGTAAGTTGTCATGCGTAGAATTGTAAGGGCGTAATGACTAGCGGGTCAACGCAGGCAAAAAAGGGGCGAGGTGTTACCCCCGCCCCGAAGTCATGGCCGACCGCGGGGAGACGCCGCGGCCAGGTGCGGGAAACTGCTAACCGCACCCGAGTTCATTCTAGTCGGGCAATACCTGACTAAACTGTAGGGGAGTTGACAGCATCGTCAATTGTTGTATGATTCGCTCATCAACAACGCAAACGGAGCAAACGACATGAAACTCGCAGCCCTGATCCTCGACGGCACCGCCCGCATCTTTGAAGTCGATCACATCGTTAATGATGAGTTCTTCGCGGACAACGCCCTCCAGTACATGGCCGAGCGCACCGACGTTAAGGGCGACATCGACGGTTTTCATTTTGCCGATAGCCACGCCGAAATGGCCGCGTACCTTGCCGATCGTCGCATCAAGATTGCCGCATGACCTGGCCCTTCCCCGTGAGCGGGGTTGACGGGCGCGTCATACGCCACCCGCCTCCCCCGCCGCAGCCCAAACCAACTATTCCAAACCTTCCACCAGCGCCTTTTTAAGGAGACCACAATGCGAACCACCAAGAAATTCCCCCGCACCCTTGAGGAGGCCTTTGGCCCCTACGCCCGCGGCCCGATCAGCGAGCCGTACACACCGATGGACTTTGCCGATAAGGTCATCACTGGCGTCGCCGGCGTTATCCTGTTCGGCCTGCTGCTGGCGATCCTCACGGGGGTGATCTAAATGCACGACAAACTCAACGCCGAGATCGACAAGCTGGTGGCCGAGATGGCGCCACCCGCCAATGCCGTCGGCCTGCTTACGGCCGAGGATGTCACGCGCATCCTGCGCCAGGCAGCCACCCGCGGGGCGATGGCCGGATGAGTCGCTGGCGAGCGCACGGCGCGCTCACACTGGGGCCGCGAGATCGACAAGTTGCGCGAGCGCATCAAGGAGCTGGAGATGGATCAGATTGCGAGGGCAAGATGACTGAACGTAACAACGGCGGCCCGGCGTTTCCGCCGATGCATAACCCCGACAACTACCCCAGCGGCATGACCCTGCGCGACTACTTTGCGGCGCAGGTTCTGATGACTGCGTGCGAAGACTATCGACCAATTGAGGCGGCGCAACTTGCCTATGCATTTGCCGACGCCATGCTGGAGGCGCGCAAGTGAAACGCGCCGCCACTGCCGCTGCGCTCGTGGCGCTGTGCGCCACAGCTCAGGCCAAGTTCTGGGACGGCAATATGCTGTTTAACCACATCAACGGCTCGCAGGGTGAGCAGGTGCTCGCGCTCGGTTTCATCATCGGCGTGGCCGATTCGCTGCATGGCGAAGTGCAATGCGCGCCAGCGAATGCAACCGCCGGCCAGATGCGCGACATGGTGGCGGGATTCCTTAACCGCGTGCCCAATGTGCGCCACCTCGCGGCAGAGGTGATCGTGACTTACGTCCTAATCAATACCTGGCCGTGCCCGAAGAAAAACAAAGGCGGTGGGGTGTGACTGACCGCGAACTGATGCAGCAGGCGCTCTCGGCGCTGGAGTGGGCGGCAGACGCCATCAATCCAGAAAATGAGTTCGACTGCCGTTGCCTGATCTGTACGGCGTCGGACGCCCTGCGCGAGCGCCTTGCGAAGCAGGAGATGGCGGGTCTGACGGAGGCCACCTTAGAGAAGAACAACCTGACATGGGTCGCCAACTGCCAGCACCTGGTCAACGCCGAGCGCGAGGCGTGTGCGCGGGTGGCAGATAAACAGAACGGCGACGAAGAAGGCGATGCGGACGCCTGCATTTGGAGCAAGGCCGCCCGTCACATCGCCGCCGCCATCCGCGCAAGGGGGCAGGTATGACCCGTAAACGCTCCAAATACCGCCCGCGGCGCATCATCGCTGACACCATCAGCCACGTCCTGGGAGGCTTTCGCCCGGTGCGCGATGTTGGTCACGCGGTGACGCTCAAGATCCGCAACCACGCCGCCATGACCGCGATGGTGCAGGGACATGGAACGCGCGGCGACATCGACGAGCTGATCGCCGCGATGAATGTCGCCGAGGCGCTGGCGATCACTTGCGGCCTGGGCGATGAGTACCGCCGCGAGATCACCGCCGCGCAGGATGCCATTTACTCGATGGGTAAGCGGGGCCTGACTAAAGGGAGGTTTCTCTTTACGGGGCCAGAGATTCAGGCGCTGAATCTCGGTATGGAAATCCACGATGCGCAGCTAGATACCTGCACTGTCGAGCAACTCGAGAGGGCGCTGGACTTTGTAGCTAGAGAGCTGCGCGCACGCAGAGCGAGGGAAATAGCATGAACGACGACGACACCGAAGCGATCTTCGAAAACCTGAAATTCTGGGCGCTCGTCCTGGCGGCGATCGGCCTGCCCTGGTCCCTGATTTACATGATCCTATGAAGTGCAAATGCCATCCGCAGTCGCCATTTCTGTGGCGCAATGACAAGTCGCCCACGATCTTCGTGCAGGCCCACCTGAACCAGTACAGCAAGCTCTCGCAAAAGCAGTCGGCCTACGTCGAGCGCGAGCGCAATGCCGGCCGCGACATATCGCACATTGCCGGAATCAGCAAGGCCAGCCACGCAGCGCGCCTGACCGAGTTCAAGCGCTTCGCGGTGTATTCATTTGCAAAGCCAAAAGAATGAAACCACCACGCAAGAACCGAGGCAGCCGCATCACCCAGGTGCGCCAACTGCTGCGCGATAACCCTGACGGCTTGACGACGTACCAGCTTGAGGAGCTGACGCAAACCGACAGGACGCACCTGTCGCGCATCCTCAACAAGATGATGCCCGACGCCTATATCGACCGCTGGGTCGCCGCCAAAGGCAATACCCGCTGGGTGCGCGCCGTCTGGTGCGTCGTGGTGCCGCCAGAGAACTGCCCGAGACCCGTGTTCAACACCACGAAAGGAAAGAAAAAATGAAACTGATTGACCACGACGAAGCGCTGCGCATGGCGCAGGACACGCTGATCTGGAGGCGCTTGCCTGAGAAACTGCAGAGCATCTTCCTGACCAGCATGATGGACCTGTCTGACCAGATCCAGGCCGAGCTGGTGGCGCGTAACACGAGCACGCCCGACGACGACTTCTACGCTCGCGGCGAGGCAATGTGGGCCAAGCTGGGGCTGGACAAATGAGCCAGCCGCTGCAAAACGACGAGCGTCAGACGATGCGCGAGCACATCCTCTTCCTGGGCAAAGCGCTTGAGCAAGAGCGCGCCAGATCCGTCAGGAAGACGCGCCTGCTGCAGCGGATGCTGGACCCCGAGGATCTCGGTTGGGCCGTGAGCCACGAGGTGCGGATGATCGCTTACGAAATCCTGTCGCAGGAGACGTACTCGGACCGCGACAAGGAGAACAAGCAATGACATTCGGCTTTGCAGACGGGTGCCCTGCAGCGCAGCGAGCGACGACTATTGGCGTCAATGAACTTAGGCGCCTGAGAAAAGAGGAAATCATCGCGTCTCACGCGAAGCGACTGGCGCTGGAGCTGGAGTGCCTGCTTCTGTCGTGTGAAGAGACTGCGGTTGTAAGTAAGTGGTGGGCTAGCGCACATATGGCGCTGGGCCAATACCAGGACGACATTGACCGACTGTACCCGCAGCCCCACGTCTCGCCATTAGGAAAGGATTGATATGACCCAGCTAATCCTGCGCCCCTCCGCCGCCTCGCGCTGGATCGCCTGCCCGGCCAGCGTCAGGCTGTCCAAGGACATCCCCGAAGCGCCTAGCGGCGATGCAGCAATGGCGGGCACCGCCATCCATGCGCTAGCCGAGACCTGCTACCTGCTTGGCGACGACCCGATGAACAGCATCGGCCAGACCATTGAAGGCGTACGCTTGGCAAAGTGGCACTGCGAGATGGCAAAGCAGCATCTCGATCACATCCACTTTATTGAAGCCAACTGCCGCACCGGCGCCGTTAAGGTCGAGGAGAAGGTGACTTACCTGGACGCGCCGAGTGTTCTGCTGCGCGGAACGGCTGACGTCATCGGCGTTGGTGGCGATACGCTGTACATCGCAGACCTGAAGACAGGCAGCGGCTACGTCGATGAGGACAGCGACCAACTGAAGATCTACGCGCTCGGCGCCCTGCTGCAGCAAGACGAAGCAACGCAGGACCAGATGAAGCACGTCCAGCTACACATCGTCCAGCCGCGCCACGGCGACGTGCGCGTGCACACCATGACGATTGACGAGCTGCTCGACTGGGAGGTGAAGGTTCTGGTGCCAGCCATTCACGCCACGACGAATGAAGCCATCGCGCCGCAGCCGTCAGAGAAAGCGTGTCAGTACTGTCCGGCGAAGCTCACCTGCCCCGCGCAGCGCGAGGCGCTCGCGGTCATCGAGAAGCAGCCCAACGTCACGGCCATGACGAAGGAGCAGGTCCACGAGGTGATGGTCCGGCTCACCGACGAGCAGATCAGCGATCTACTGAACCGCGCGCCGATCGTCGAATCGTTCGTCGATGCCCTACGCAAGCACGCGCTCGAGCGCATGAAGGACGGGGGCACGCTGCCGGGATGGCAGCTCGCGCCCAAGCGCGCCACGCGCAAGTGGGCCGACGAGAACAAAGCCAAGGACGCGCTCGTCGAGGCAGGCTTATCTGTGGATAAGCTGTACATAACTGAATTCATTTCGCCGGCGGCTGTGGAAAAGCTGTTAGCAAAAGAGCAAAAGGGGATGCTGGAGGACTTAACCGTCAAGGAGTCCAGCGGCGTCACCATTGCCCGCGACGCAAGCCTGCGTCAATAATGCCTGCCCTGCAGGTCAACTCTGTAACTACTGAAAGCGAAACGCGAAAATGCTAAACCTCTCATCTGGCGGCGGTAACGCCAATTTCCTGCGCTTCTCCCCGCAAGCCAACGCATGGACCAACAGCGAAGGCGTCGAAGTCGATCTGAAGAAGGTTGTCTTCGACATCGACAACGTGAAGACCGGCTGGCTCCTTCTCGGTGCTGGTGTGCGCGACTGGCAACCCGACGCAGCGCTGGGCCGTAAGGGCGCGCAGCCCACGCCAGACCATAAGCGAGGATTCGAGGTCACCTTCTACAACAAGGAGATTGGCACCGCATCCTGGTCCAGCAACGGCGTCGGTCCCAACATGGGACTCGAGCAGCTCTACACGGCCTGCGCCGCAGAGCGCGAAGCGCATCCCGGCAAGCTGCCCGTCGTCGAGTACAAAGGCTCGCGCATGGAAAAGATCGGTCGCGGCACCACCCGCATTCCGCAATTTGCCATCGTGAACTGGATCGACCGCCCGGCAGGCATGGACGCGCCCGTCGAGGCCGAGGAGTATGTCGCTGCTGCGCCTGCACCTGCTGCAGCGCCGGCTCCCGCAAGGGCACCGGCTCGGGCGGCTGCGCCAGCGGCGGCGGCAGACGACGAGATGTTTTAACGCTCGTCGGTAAACGCACCCGGGCATCGCGCCCGGGTTTTTTTGCCCCTAAAAAATGAAAGTCAAATGCAAGCCGAAGAAATCGCCAAGCAATTAGGCAACGCGAAGAAGGTCAACGGCCAATGGTTAGCAAGCTGCCCCGTTCCAGGCCACGGCAGGGGCAACGGAGACAAGAACCCGTCACTGTCCATCAGCGAAGGCCCGGACGGCAAACCGCTTTTCCACTGCCACGGCGGCTGCGATCAGAGCACAGTGTTCTCCGTGATGCGCGAGCGCGGCTACCTGCCGGAACTTGAGGCGCGCAACGTCGAACCGCTGGCGCTCATCAAGCCCATCACCCGCCAGCTCGAGCAGGAATGGCACTACAGCGACGAGGAAGGTGTGACGCTTTTCATCAAGCAGCGATTTCGCACCGCTGACGCCAAGGGCAAGGACTACAAGCTGATCAAGGTGGACGAGGCAGGCCGGCGGCACGCCACGCTAGGCGACGCCCGCATCGTGCCGTACAAGCTGCCCGAGCTGCGCGACGCCGTCTCAAAGGGCCGCTACGTCTACCTCACGGAAGGCGAGAAGGCGGCCGACGCGATCATCTCGCTGGGCAGCGTCGCCACGTCCAGCCACGCCGGCAGCGGAACCTGGCCCGACGCCATCACGGAATACTTCACCGGCGCTAACGTCGTGATCCTGCCCGACAACGACGTGCCAGGCTGGAAGTACGCCAAGAAGGCCGCGGCAAAGCTGCTGCCCGTTGCCAAGTCAGTGCGCGTCGTGGACCTGGGCGGCGAGGCGCTGGGCGATGATGCCTTCGAGTGGATCTACAGCCAAGGCAAGACGCGCCAGGACCTCGCGGATCTGGTCAAGGCGCAGGCGCCCATCACCGCGGCCGATGAGGTCCAGGCGCCCGAGCGGCTGCGCGATAAGCCGGCGTCGGAGGTCGCGGCGGTGGCGCTTGAGGCGGTGCAGACGCCGCCAGAACCAGCCAAAGAGCCGCCACGCAAGACCCTCACCCTCGAGGCATGGGACGAGATCAAGGATGAGCCGGTCGAATGGCTCGTGGAGAAGGTCATCCCGAAGCGCGGATTCGTGGCGCTGTACGGCCCTCCAGGATCGTTTAAGTCGTTCATCGCGCTAGATCTGGCCGCTGCCATTGCCCGCTCGGCGCCTTGGATGGGCCAAGCCTCAACGCCATCGGACAATGGGGCCGTGGTCTACATCGCCGGCGAGGGCCACGGCGGCATCGGGGCGCGCATCAAGGCGTGCCGCATCCACCACCAGATCGACTCAGGTATCCCGATCTACATCCTGCGCCACCAGATCAACCTGCGCAGCAGCGCCGAGGACATCAACAGTCTCATGATCGCCGTGGCGGAACTCGCGGAAAGCCGCCAGCTCAAGATTGATCTCATCGTCATCGACACGCTTGCCCGCGCCTTCGGCGGCGGCAACGAGAACAGCAGTGAGGACATGGGTGCCTTCATCACCAGTTGCGGGCACCTGCAGCAGGTCTTTGAGGCCGCGCTGCTTGTTATCCACCACAGCGGCAAGGACCAGGCCAAAGGGCTGCGCGGCCATTCATCGCTGCTCGGTGCCGTGGATACCGAGCTGGAGCTGCTGCGCTTTGACGACCAGCCGCGAGGTGTCGTCACCATCAGCAAGCAAAAGGACGGCGAGGACGGGGTGCGCTACGGGTTCGAGATGGTGGAAATCGAGATCGACGAGCCGTCGGATAACACGCTGTCGCTTGATGAGCCGCGCAAGTCTTTGGCCGTGAATCCATCGGATGAAGCGGCCCAGCGGACGGCGGAAGAGTCCCGTAAAGTAGGACTAAATCGCTCAGGCAAGGGCAAACGGCAGATGATCGCGATCGAGTCGCTGCAGGCTGCAATTAATTCTAAAGGCACACATTGGAAGGTGTCGGTCGGGGTCAGGAAGTGCGCCAGGATGGACGATTGGAAGGAATTCTTTGCGCAAAAAATGGGCACCGACGAGGATGGAACCGATGCTTTCAGATCCGCCTGGCGGCGCGCGAGGAGCGATTCAGGCCGTCCGGCGAACGTAAAAATCGAAGGAGATTGGGTCTGGATTGAGGAATTTGAGGAAAAACAGAATGAGAACTTTTAGTGTGGTCAAATGGTCAAATCGTGGTCAAATCGTGACGATTTGACCAGCCCGAGAAATGCGGTCGGAAGGTGGTCAAATCGTAGCAAGGGTATACCTGCTACGATTTGACCGCCCGATCTGACCATTTGACCGGTCTATGTTAGTGAAGACTTACAAAAGCATCATGGCAACCAAAAAAACAGCAAAGATTCGAGGCGAACTTCCGAAGCCGCAACCGCTGGCGTTTCCAGAATCGGAGTTCTCAAGGTTCTGGAAATCCAAGCTCGTGGAGCTGGAGGCAGCGCAGCGTGAGCATGAACAGCGCTGGGGTGTGGGCAGGTTAATTAATTTGGTTGATGTAGAGTTTAGAATTAAAGTGTGGACTCAGGTGGAGCGGGTCTGGGCAGCGCAGGAATCGCAGAACATTGAGAAGGCCCGAGCGGCCGCCGATGGAATGATCCGGGCCTTGCGGGCGATGGAGCAGTGGGCGGTTGCCGAAGGCATTGCGCCCGTGGGGGATGTCAAGGCGATCGAATGGATGATGGACGACGGGTCGGTGCTGGCCGTGGTGTCAACCGAGGCCGACGCGGTGGCGTATCAGCGCACCAGGCCGGACGTCGAGGATCGGCACATCTGGTCGATTCAGGAGATCGCGAAGATGCTCGAGGCGGGACTGGGTAACGACGTCGCCAGACTCAAGGCGACGCTCGGGATGCCGGCGACTGTGGTCAAGGTCCAGGCTAATGGCTCGGGGTTCGACGACTTCGCTAATGACCTGGACCTTGATGCGCCGTCATCAACCCCTAAAATGTTCCCGACCGCGATGAAACCCTTGGGAAAGATGGAATGACGGCGTTAGCGCGGCTTTTGGGGCGCGTTTGCGCGTTGTGCATAGGATGGGTGCCGCGAGGCACGAAAACGGCTTGGAGGGCGTTTTAATGGCTGGGACACCGAAGAAGAAGTCAGACCTTGAGCTGCTGAACAAGCTGCCCGAGGAGATGATTCTGTCGATGTTCGAGGAGAGCAAGTCCGTCGCGGACATCTGCCTGAAGTTGGGCATCGGCAAGCGAGCGCTGGACATTTACATTGAGGAAAACGATCTTGCCCCTAAAATAGCGCGCGCGCGTGCGCACGCTGCCGATTCCTTGGCGGTTGAGACAGTGCAGATCGCCGACGAACTGGACGAGGACCATCCTTCGCGGGCGGCGCTGCGCATCAAAACGCGCCAGTGGATTGCCGAGCGCTGGGATCAGAAGACTTACGGCTTACAAAAAGCGCAGCAGATCAACATTAACGTCCAGGATCTGCGCATGAACGCGCTGCGGCACGTCGAGGTCGTCGAGGACTTATCCACAGAGGTCACGCCGAAGTTGTCCACATAGCCCTGTGGACATGGGCCAGATTGCTTAATCGGTGTGCATTTCGGCGCGAAAACAACGAATGCAATTTGACATAATGAACCTTGTATCTCTTTGTTTTTGTAGGTTTCGTGTAAGTATCCAATGAAATCAACAACTTAGCAGCGATACCTCGACGCTTATCCACAGAGCGCGCGCTGCCAAGTTGTCCACAGACCGAGGCCGCTGGCGCCTGGGCCTCGCCGCCGCGGCCGGCGCGAGACCCCCCCCGGTCGGCGCGGCGGCGGGGCGGGTTGTGGCGGCGCTTCACACCTACCGATTCCACGCCGCCGCATTTGCGCACATAATCACGACGCCCACCCCCCCCTACCCACGTCACGAAACAACG
>JACCDX011834716.1_pt1 | contig 25459 bp, 28 predicted proteins | sample 7449681 | NCBI WGS metagenome assembly JACCDX01 (sample SAMN15323450, study PRJNA562643) | freshwater metagenome | isolation source: river surface water | place: USA:Blue River Watershed | collected 2017-08-18
GCACCACCCGCAGTTTGGGAAGCGGTACCGGAACCCGCAGACCCGCCGCCGCCGCCAACTGCTCTAACTCTGAGGTGTGTTGGGGCGAAATACTGTGAGAAGGTCAAAGTCGAATCCCCGGTGCCGCTAGCTTTTGTCAAAGTGCCTGAAGCAGCGGGCGCTCCTGACCCAGACATCACGACTCTGGTTGCGCCAGAAATAGTTGCGTAAACTGTAAAAGTGATGCCGTTATTGGTGTATGTAGCGCCAGCAGTTGCGGAACCGGAAGCTATCTCAAAGGCGTAGTTGAGGTTATACGTTCCTGAACCAGAAGTTAATTTTTGAATAGTGGGGGTAATAGGAGAAGTTAATTTAGCCGAATAGGCTTGAACGTCAGTTCCGATAGCTAAACCTAATGTGGTGCGAGCTGTTGACGCATCAGCGTCGTTCAACAAAGTTTGAATAAACGCTGAAATCCCAAGGGTAGTTAACGCTGTCGACGCATCAGCATCGTTCAGTAAGGTTTGAATAAACGCTGAAATCCCAAGGGTAGTTAGCGCGGTTGACGCATCCGCGTCATCTAATACCGTCACCATAAAATCGGATACTGGAACTTCTTGATCAGCCACGCCAGCAAAAAGCGCAGCGTTGCCCTCAGCATCAAAACCAACGAGTTTACTCGCGCGTCCCGTTGGAATTACTAGGCTGCCACCTTCCGAATCAAATGCTTCTAATCTTAAAGAGCGTTCGATGTCGCGGCGAAGTTGTTGTGAAATTGCTAATGCTTTGGTAAATTCGCCATTGACTACATCGGCCCTAAAAGCCCCGGCCACGGAGTAACCTGTTGATCTTGCGATTGCGATGTTACGATTGAGAGTAACTTCATCATCCGCAGTAAGCCCAGAGACGAAGACCACTTTACCACCATCGAGCGGTAAGTCAGAAGAACTGATTGAGCTGCCCCCGGATTGTTTTACGGTGTAGTCGGTAATTTCGGTCTTCAGCACCCCATTGACATACACCTCTATGTCCGCAGTTGCGAAAATCATAAAGGAAAAACTGAAGTCGGTCTGACCACCAGTGGCAGTATACTGGTTTAACGCCGCTTCATCTGTGAGTGCCGGAACTGTAGTCATAATTTTTCTTTAATTTCCTAGAAATTATTTTTGAGTAATACCCAAAGAATTATTCACTTCTTCCTCTAACAAGTCAAGAGTTTGTCTCACCCCCATTAAAGTTTGAAATGGTATCATTTTTCGGATTCTGTGCGTAGTGCTTTTTCGTGGATCGCCGCTTGCTAAGTCAGAAGATACGGTCATCACATCGCTCAAAAGAGCGGCGCTTGGACCAAGCACAGACTCTACCCTGCCGCGTTGTGAATATCTTGACATCGGTTGACTTCCCAAGATTTTAGAAATCCCAAGCTGCCCGCCCGTCATGCGTTCAGAAATGTTGTTGGCGTCCATCATCCAAGCAGTTAAGCCGGAACGATCGATGCCTTCTACCAAATATGTTGACGCGTCATGTGGCATTTCTTGACCAGACTCCCAACGTTTTACCATCGCAGTTAAAGTCCCCATCCCAACCATGCCTACCATCATTTGAGCGGCTTTACCATCAAAATCTTGTAGCATCGGGATTACAGTTTTTTGCATGGACGAAAATGCGAAAGACTTGAATTGACCGAGGAGATTTAAACCCTGACGCGACATCCACAGTGGGGTTGTAGCAACACCCGGAGTTACGATAACGCGATCAACTTCTTTAGTTACTGCTGCGGCATAAATTTCTCCAGCGTCAATAGCAGCTTCGTCCCAAGCAGCTATGTTTGGCATAACTAAGCCTTCCACTTGCTGACCGTGCTTTTTTATTTGCTGTTGAATTATTTTAGCGGTGTTTGAGTCAATACCGACAGCGGCTAAATTTGCTATTTCTTTTCTTGACGCGGTTCCAGCTACTGATTTTGCCATCGCTTCAGCCATGTTAGTCTGAATTAAAGATGAAGCTGTGAATTTCAGCGCAGTGTTCCAATAAGCGATTCCTGTTACTTTTTGGAATTTAGAACCAATATAATCAAGAGCGCGTTCTGCTTTAGTGTGACGCCCATAGTCATCGAGAATATCGTTAATGGCATTTGCTCGGCTCTCAGTAACTAAGTCCAAAGCAGTCCCCATATTCTGAACTTCTCGAAGATTCTGTTTCAGATATGCGCGCCCCTCCGCAGAAGACATAAATTTTGCGATAGGAACTGCGCCATTATTTATGAATTTACCAAAACCACTAACTCCAACTAAACGCGCTACATCCGGGAAAGCTGCTGAGGTCAAACCGCCCAATAAGCGCAGAACGTTGAATTGTTTAACTTGCTTCTGGAAACGATAAAGCCACGAGTCTGGGTTGCTTGTGAAACCATAGGTGCCAAGCAAACGATCACGAACCGCGAAAACATCATTAAGATCGCGTTCTTCAGCTTTGAAAAGCTCTTTTGCTCTTTTTGAATCGGAACCTGCTTCTACGCGCAATTTAGCGTATTCATCTTTGATGGATTTCACGATTGACGATTTTGCCTCGTTGAAATTATCGCTGAGAAAATCCAACCCAAATTTTTGCGCAGTTCTAATTCGAGACGACATCAGCTTGGAATACTGAGTAATCAAGATGTCGCGATTGTTTTCAAAATAATCTTCGATGTCTTCATCCTTGATTAAGAACTTACGGCTCTTGGTGAATTTAGGCTGGACGGACATTCCAAGTTTATCGTGCAGGACGTTACTTTGTGCGCCAATGATATTCCGTTGGATGTCCTGTGCGGCTCGAATATACTCCTCGTTGCTATTGAAATCCAAAGCGTCACCAAGACGGCGCGCGCCTTTTGCGTTATCTGCTTGAGTGCGTGTGTCATTTTCCTTTAACCATTTTACAGTTCGATTGATAAAGTCTGGCGAGTTCTGCGCAATCTTTTCGCGATTATACATGCGATTGACGTAGCTTGGCGCGGTAGTAACTGCGAGGTCATCATCTTCAAAAAAGCCCGGAATTTTCATCCCTTCATTTTTGTAGTGATCGTAGATATTTTTCCTGTCGTAAGCCGCAACTTTGGCAACTTCTGGTATTTCGCTTGCACCGCCGCGACGATTCGCTTTAGTGACGGCTTCCATAAATTCTGCATGAGTCATGCGTTCTTTAGAGCCAGCAGCATCGAGCCTTTGGCGATAAGCTAAGTATTGATCTTGACCATAAACTTTTGCAGCAGCCAAACGGCCCTCGTCGATTTTGCGCAAAGATTCTACAGCGACAGGCGAGGCGATGCCTTCAAAGTTTTTGTTCAATTTGCCGGAAATTTCTGCAAGATTTTGAACCGCGATACGCGCGTTTTTAGATTCGCTTTGAATCAATCGGAGTCCAGGGTCCTGAAATTTAATAAGCTTTTCAAAACCCCATGCTGATTGCAAAGCTTCTTGATTAAGAGTAGTTTCTGGTTGTGGCGTTTTTGGCTTTTGAAAAAGCGCGCCACCAGAATGTCCGAACTCGCCCGGCGTTAATTCTTCCGGTTCGAGTTGAAAATCTTTGTCAAGATCTGCTTTTAATTTTTCAAAGCGTGCAGCGTCTTTAGCCAATGATGAATACATTGCAGCGCCAACAACGCCAGATAGCAATGCGCCGACGCCGACGTTAGCAGCCGACTCACCGAGTGTTCTTGTTTCTTCTTGACTGTGCAACGCAAGTTCTTGAGCTGTTACAGCACCTGCACCGACCATCGCGATTTTTGCAGAATTGGAAAGAACGCTTTTTGCGCCTTTACCGATTCTGACGGCAGTGCCTCCGATTGGCACTAAATTTAACGGGTCAAGCAAACCCGCAGATAATTCAGCGGCAACACCTTTCCAGCCGCTTGAAGCGAGATAATTCCGATCTTCCATCTCTCGGTCGATTTGACTTTTGATAGCGTCGAAGTGCTGTTGATTTTCGGCAAGCGCAAAATTTTTTCCGAAGTCGATTTGGTATCCAACTGGTAGTTCGCGGAAACTTTTACCCCAATCAAAGTTCGGATCAAACTCGCCATTGCCGCGCGCCTTATTGGCAGCGATTGCGCCAACGATATTGTCTAAACGAAACGCAGCACCAAAGGTTTTCATCATCTCGGGTTCGGGCATGTTATTGTCGTCAATGACATTTTCCCGAATCAAGTCTGGTAATACGCTGTCTGTTTGTTCTGGTAGTAGCGGCATTATTTTTTAGTTGGTCGATAGTAACGTTTAACAATTTGAGCTGGTAACTCAGCCAATTCTTTTGATGAATACCCAAGACCCGGCATACGACGGTTTTGCTCAAGCATTAAGTTGCGAACTTCTTGTTCATTCAAGTCGTCATATTGCATGTAATTGTCAAGAGTAGCATCTTCGCGAACTGGCGGATTGCGATAGAAGCGCGACTTGATTAGCGGCGCCATAACCTCAATCTCTTTTTTGCTGTAAGAGTTCGGAACTTGTTTGTTTTGAGCGGCCATCACTTTTTTGATCTGATCTTCAGATAAATTCTGTTTTGACGCGAATTGCTGCAAATCAATAGCTGAAGGTTCAGCTGCACCCGCGTCAGAAACAAACACGCTGAAAATTTTATCGCCCAAATCTTTGATACCCGCGCCAATCTTTTTGCCAGCGTCAATCACCCGTTGACGAGAAGCGGCGTCTTTTTGTTCTTGCTTAACTTCGTTAGAAGACATACCTTTTTCACGAGCTAAACGCGCATCCATTTCGGCATTAACGCGTTTGTCTTCAACCGCTTTTTTGTAATCAGGTTTCCAGCGCGATTTGCTTTGATCTGGGATTGGTTCGATCACGCCATCTTTGTTCAAAATGAGAACTCTATAAGATGGTTGGCCGCCCCATTCACGTGCAGTGCGATTATCGTATTGCAAGAAAACTTTGCTCTCATCGAGGTCTTTGTATTCCGGCAACGATCTCAAATCTTTAATCAGAGAGCCTTTGATCTCTTCAGTAGAAAGCATTGGATACGCCTGTTCAATCGGATATTTTGTCAACTGTTTTGACTGTCCGTTAATGGCGGTAGTTCCCCAAGAAGCCTTGAAAGCGCGATCAGCTTGCTGCTTTGCGAGATCGTCATTACCATTGGTGTTCAGATACCAAGTTTCGTAAAGCCTGTTGTAGTCGTTAACCGCAGCAGTCTCTACACCGAGTTGGCGGTCTGGCAAAGATGCATTGCGTGAAAAAACACCTTCATCAAAAAGGTCTTGAACGTGACTAACCACCGCAGAATTTCTGTCGGTTGCAGTTTTACCACGGCTTTTTTGTAAATCGCTAAATTCTTGTTTCAGAGTTTCAATTCGACCTGGGGTTATGTTATTAACGATGTCTTCAACTTTTTTCACAGCCTCTTCATTTGGCGTGCCCGACTTAACCAATTGGTCAATCATTACAGCTTGCGCCACGTCTTTATCGTCAAAGTCGTCGAGGGCTTGCGGTTTGCTTTCTTGAATACGACCCACAAGTTCAGACATAAATACTTTATCTTGAACCGTCCCGCCGCGCATAACACCTCGGATTTTTCCTTGAAGAGATGACGGAACCACACCAACAGATTGAACATAATCGGCTATAATAGATTTTTGAGTTGCTTGATCTTGACTGGCTAACAATAACGGGGCTATGTCTTTTTGGTATGCCAAATCTACAGCTTTTCGATCTTCAGGGTCTTTAGGGTCGATATAATCTTGACCTCTTCTAGCTCGCGCAACTTTTTGCAAAGACTCAGATTCTTTAACTTTCTTCTCAGTCACATTGTCGAGCGCCTTGAAGAGAGAAACTTTTTTCTCTGGCGTGATTAATTGCTTTTGTTCGGCTTGCGCAACCTCATCGTAACTAGCTTCGCCGCGATAAACTCTAATTTCCAAATCGGCTTGCTGACGCGCTTTAACCAAAGCCGCAGCGGCATTTTCTTCGGCAAAGGCTTTCTTTTTTACAGAATCAATCTGATCGCTGTAAGCAGTCAGCTCATTGGTGATGTCTTGGCGATCTTGCAGATTAAGCCCTGCTGGGAGTTGCTTCGATTGTGAAAAAGCGTAAATGGTTTTCGCACGAGCGTTCGGACCCATCTTGTCTAACTGGGCTTTGAAGCCTGCGGTTACAACATCCTTCTGAAAAGATTTTTGTTCAAGCGCAGCATCTTCCGGTGTGATAAATCCGCTATTCACGCGGCTTTGCAAAGTCGCTTGAAACTTGGTTAATTTATCTTGATATTCTTGAACCTCAATTTCTGTTTTTGGCAGAGGGTTTTTGAAAATATCATCTCGGATTAATTTTTGTGTAGACTCAAGTGATGACTTGTTATCGCTTTGAACTTTTTGGAAAAACTGATCTTGAGATTTAACTGTCAAAACCGCTGCGCGTTTATTGAAACTAGCCTCGTAGTAAGGCTGAATTTCAGCAGGCATCTGTGATTTTTTACCATCGCGATACTCTCCGAGCTTGATAGCCAATGTTTCAGGATCATTACCGCTCAACATGTTCTCATTGTAAATCCGATTTGTTTGCACAATGTCATCAGATTCAACGCCCGCCAAATAAGCATCGCGAGAAGTTTTTGCAGCTTCATTAGACGCAATTTTAGCGTTTACTGCGGCGTTGGCTACCCCGGAACCTACGTCAGCGATTGCGTTCATTTCTTCTATGTAAGAGTTAGCCACTGGCGCAAAACTCACTGGCTGAAGTTGCGGCACGTATTTTCCGCTAGAGGCTTGTTGGATGTTACCATCAAAACGTGCAACTCCAGAGTTTGACATGCCTACATTTGGCTGTTTAGAATTTTGCCCAATAAACTGTTTTGTCATATTTAATCCCCCCTAGCTTTAGCTGTTCGATAATCGCCGTAGGCATTAAATCCAGTGGAAACCATACTGCCTCCAGCCTTAATAGTTCTCGCACGATTTGCGTATTTAGCTGCATTTCTAGCGTTCACTGAATCATAACCCAGAGCCAAAATATTATTTTGAATCCCCACTTGGCGAGTGTCAGTAAACACCTGATTTAGGTTTCGAGACAATGCTTCTTTTTGCGTATCTGAAGTCTGAATACCTGCAAAACTTGTAGACATTGGATCAAAACCAGTGGCACCAAATACAGCTGTTTGCGCCGCAAGAACACGTTTTAAAGTTTGTTGGCGGTCTAATTCATCAGCCTGTGCCTGTGCTTTTTCTGCTTCCGCCTGCATTTTTAACTGAGCGGCTTGTGCAGTGTTTTGCTGACCTTGTGCAGTAGCCGCAGATTTAGCTGCCATGTTCGACTCACGCGCAGCATAGCCGGTAGTGCCTATCGCTACTGCCGCCCCTATCAATATTGCTGTGCTGGTTGCTATTGCCATTTTACTTTAACAAATTGTTTTAAATTACCGTCACCCTGCAAAAACCCTAATCGTAATAGGCGCTTTGCGAGAGCATCATTTTTAATGTTAGTCATAAAAACTTTTTTACCCTCTTTCAAATTTCTCTGAGCAAGGCATTCAATCAAAAAATCTAATGCCTCTCCGCGCATAGTATTGTCTGCGAAAGGGTTCCCAATCAAGTATTCCATGCTCCCTATGCAGCTGTTAGTGGTAAATAACCACCCGGCGCAAAGATTAATTCCGTCTCTTTCAATCATATACCCAATATCCGACAATGTTTCTGGCGTCGGGTGAGCATTCCAGCGCCAGAATTTCCACCACGTGGCTACTTCCTCGAAGTGATCTGACGCCTTAAAGTCTTTTAAAATAAATTCACTCATTTTACTGCTACCACTAAAGATAATAATTCAAACTCCAACGGGTCATCTTGGGTCAACTCAAGTTCGGCGTCACGCGCCACACCCGCCAAATAAACTTTTTTCCAACCAGAAAACAACTCTACCGGAGTGTCCAACACGTTGGAGCCAAAAGTTGTAAATGAAGGAACATACCTTGTTTCGCCGTATTTTACAACGACATTTCGAGATTCGTTTAATCGTGCGTTAACAAAAACCACACGCTTCCAGTCGCCTGCGCTTTGCTCTCCATTGAAGATTGCTTCCACAGGAAGAATTTTCACGCGCGCATAAAATGCTAATCCGGCTTCGATTTCTTCTACGTCCAACGAGCTGGTAAAATTGCCGCCGCTTGGTGTGACATTGTCAAGAATGTAATCGTCACCACGCACGCGCAGTTCCTCACCATTAAGGTGTCCGAAGCCTGACCACGAGGTTGTTGTGCCTACATGTGTTGCAATGCGCGAAGCGTCCATGAAATGGTCACGGTCCATGCGTTCAATAAAGCGAACGTCACTACCGTTGATATTTCTTTTCACAGTTACGTAAACGTCTGAACCTAAAGTTGTGACTTCTTCGTAAGTGCCGTCAGTTGTGAATAACGACCATGCCAATAAATCCTGATCGCGGGCGATGTTAAGCACCGCCATCGTGCCGTCATCATTAACCACGTAAAGATAATCTGCTGGGCTGGTCGCTTTTGATTGACGCACGGTCATGCTGAGAGGCGAGCTAATCAAATGCGAAGATAAGATCGAAATGTTTGTTGCGGCATAATTCTGCTCAAGATCGTTGTAGGTAAATTCACGAATAACTTTACCGCTTGACTCAATAAACACAGTGGTTCCGCCAACTGGTAGCGGAGGCACGGTGCTTGAACCGTGAGCTGTGGACTTTACAATCAAAATTTTTGATGGCGTGATTGGATTACCAACGTCAGTTGGAATGTAAAACTCACCGCCGGTTGTGAAGATTTGCAGGTTACGCCCAGAAACGATGTTGAGGATTGCATTGACACGGTTGTCGTCAATAGTGACGTCAATTGCTTCATCGTCTTGAGAACTTCCGATGTCAAAATTGAAGAAGTCAGAAACGTTAGAGCCCCAAAGAGTTTGCGGACGCTGACCGGAATTGGCGACATAAAGTCTGTTTTGGTGGAACGTGCCGCAAGAAGGCCACCCACGCGAACCTGACCATACGGCTTCATAGCCTGTTTCTAATTCCCACGCGCCAGAAGCCATTGCGCTAGTGCTCGGGAAATCAACTTGGATTTGACATTTAACGTGAGTTGAATCGGTGTAAGCTGTGATGCGTGCTACGCCGCCTGTTTTTCCGTAAATGTATTGACCTACGTGACTAGAGTTAAACACTCCTGAGCCAGCAGTAAATACCACGTCAAAACCTGAAGTAGTTGCCGGGGTTAAAGTTGCAGCAGGTTCAGTGACAGTAACGCCAGAGAACGCATACCACGGGATATTTGTGTAAGTTACAGAAGTCGCAGTCCAAGACGTATGGCTGCTTCGGGTGATCTTGATTGTCTGAACATCTTTGTGAAAAAGTAGAAGTGTGTCTGCTGATTGCACAAATTTCATTTCTTGAATTTGATCGGCAGTAAGAGCACTAACTGGTGATGAAGTGAAAGTTGCTTGAAGAACGTCGTCTTTGTAAACTTTGAATTGTCCAGCGGTAAAAACGATCAAGTATTTTTGAATCGTGTTGAACTCAAAAGGGATCGTGCGGGTGCGCGCATTGCTTGTTGAATTGTCAACATAGTAGGTGCCTTCGCGGCGGGTCAAATGCCCTTGAGGATTCACGTAAACATTGCGCAATAAGGCAGCTCCTTTGTAGTAAAGGTCTTTGTCAATGCGTCCGTAAATGACAGGGTCAAGCTCGCCTGCTGTGAAGCCTACTTGAACTGTTTTTAGACGCGCCTTCATTGCCATAGTTAATACCTCGCTACTGTTAGTTTAAACGCAGATTCTGGTATGGTCGAAGAAGTATTATTTTGTGAGTCGATATTTTTTGCGATGAGCAATTGTCTTTGCGCAAAACCAGAAAATTTATCAGCTTTATTTTCATCTTCCAAAAGTGCAGCAGCAAGCAAGGCTGCTAAGTCAAGTTGAAGAAGATGTTTGAAATAAGCTGGGAAATACTGAGCATCAACGCTGTATTGGATGTTTGCGTAGAGCGTGGTAAGATCGGTGTAAACCTTGTTCTCGAAAAGTTGGTGCTTTACTGAAGGATTGTCTTTCCCAACAAAGCGCAAGAAATCAGAAGGTAATTGATAAGCATAAGCAAAACCAAAAAGGGGAGTAGCTACCAAACGATTAAGCTGCTCTTGGCGAACTGAAAATCTCCAAGTATTTTTTTGTAGAACGTTTTCTTTAAGCGTTGGGTAGATACTCGCGCAGGTTCTTGCTTCGCGAGTTTCATCATCAAACGAGCCAATTTCTTCAGCGCCAATCAATTGTAGAGAGGCAGCACAAATCTTAATATCAGCGTCGTTAATGTTCATAAGTTCTCTTCAAATTAAAGCTAACTGACCAACCTTTTGCGGTTGGTCAGTAGCCGAATTAACTAAAATTAGTCAGAATCAGTAGCAGTAACTGCTAGGCCGTCAGTAACGTCCACAGTTCCATCAATGGTCAGGGCGTTAACCCAAACCAAGGACACCGCTGGAGTCCCGCCAATACCTGATATGACTATGATGGTGTCATACAGAGTTAGTAAGCGAGACACGTTATTAAAATACCCAGATGTATTTACGTCGGCTAATGTATCCGCACCAGCGTAGTAAATCCATAGTTTAGGAACTCCAGGCACCCCATGTTGGGACACTAGAGCTAATTTCGATTTATTTAAAGCCATGGTAAGTGAAAAAATAAAATGTTGATAAAGAGACTATTCGTAAGTGGACACTTGAACGATACCCAACTCGTCGATAATTTTCGCACCAGCCGAGAAGAAGCAAGTCACTAAGTGAGCGCCGTAGTCTTGGTGATACTGAATATCAACAGAGATCTCCATTCCCATTACGCAGCCAAGAGCTGATTTGTGAAGGAAGTAGTTATGTCTATCGTTAGTTGAAAGTGTCAGACCAGCTTCATCAGCCATGTTACCAACAACTTTGAAATTCCAACCGTAGTAGTTGCTGATACGACCGTTTTCGAGAACGCGTTTGCTGTTGTAGTCAGAAGATGCAACAGTTGTTTCTTGAGTTAAACCGTGATGAGCGTTCACGTGAATTATACCGTAACGATCAGTCATTGGCACGCCGTTCAAATCTAATTTCTTAGTAGCAGCAGCCAATTTAGCAACGTTCAATGAAGTGCTTGAACCACCAATTGAAGTAGCAACTGTGTTAGTGTAAGAACCGCTGTAAGTTTCCAAAGCATCAATGATGACTTGGTCAACTTTACGTCCAGCAGCCATTGCAACAGCTTTAGCACTTTCTTGTTTTGCATCGAAGTTAACTTCAGAAGCCAAGAAAATATCAGTCCATTGAGCCACAGAATACTTAGTAGTCTGAACTTCAACAGCTGAAGCGCTTTGGTTGGTAGCAACCACCGGAGTTCCGATGATTCTTTCAGCCGCAGCGAGTGTGCCTAGGATTGGGAATTGAGTTTTGTTGCCCGGGATTCTACGGAATCTAGTGCAAGCAGATAATTGATTACCTTCTTCTTGATAGGCTTGATGCACTTCTGCTTCAAAGCTCTTAATCTCTAAGGTATTTAGAATGTTATTAGACATGTTTTTTAAGAAATATGTTGATGGACCTTGTTATCATTGCGATAAGGGTTATCCCATAAAGGGGGCCTTAGTCTTGCGTTTCTTAGGTTTTACGCCAAAAACCGCATCCACTTAGAGGCCAACATATTTCTACGTCGGGTTATTCCAGCGTATGCTTGAGATTCCAAGATTAATCTTGGAATCTCAAGATGTCAAATTATTTTTTAGCTTTCTTTTCGTTTTCTTCAGCGACCAAAGCAGCATTCATCATTTTGGTGTAAGTCTCTTGCTGCCCTTTGTCCCAACCAATTGAGCGCGCATTATCAGCTTTATATTTGAACGCTTCTGACTTTAAGTCCGCAGCGCTCTTGGCTGGCGCACCGCCGCCGCCTGCGTTAGCTGGCACCGGTAATTCTTCACCGACAAAATGGCGATACATGAAATCAACGTTTGCCGCATTACCAGAAAGTTGAGAAATGATTTGCTGGTCCGCGAGAGGTAATTTATTAGTGAACGCCTGCAAGCGCGAAAGCATAACATCCGCGTTCGGTCCTAAACCTTCTTTGATTTGTTCAGCTGTTGGCGCTAGAGACGATTGAGTTCTCACCCACGCTTCCGCTAATTTACTGACTTGTTCTTGAGATAAGTTCAACTCCTTAAACACCGGAATCATTGGCGCCAAATCTGGTGCTTCCGGGTCGATAGTGACGTCTTTCAAATCTTCTATTTTGGAGAAATCAAACGTGTATTTTTCCGGCGCTTTTGGCATTTTGCTTTGCAAGTCTTTGACTAACGCAGCCTGCTCGCGACCGAACTTAGTTGCTTCGCTGTAACCTTTCTCTAAGTCTTCAGCTGATTTGTATTTTCCCGCAAAAAGTTTTTCGCCTTGTTGGCTTTGATTTGGATTTGGAGTGCCTTCAGAATGTCCACTTGGATTTTGAGAAGGGGCAGCAGGGTTGGCGTTAGCCGACGTTGTTGCTGGTTGGCCTTGATCTTGACCTTGATTTTCTTGTTCCGGCATTGTCTACTTTTTTTATGATTGATAAAATTTTGAAGTAGAGGTTATTTTCACCATTACGCACTGCCATCGCGATGGCAGTATTCATGCCGTCAGGATACATTGCTTGCAAGCTAGGCTTCTCTACTGTCATGCGCTTCAAAGCCTCAAGTGCTTTTGGCCCATGCTCGCCCTTAAAAATTTTTGCGATCACCACCTCATCGTCGGTTGGCTTAACAGCTTCAACCTTTTGTTTGCCTGCTTCTTCAATGTCGTTCCAACCCATAAGATTTAAAAATTGTTACTATGCTGCGGGCGCCGCAGGTGCCGCCGGTTGTGCACCGCCGCCTTGTTGCTGACCCATTTGTTGTGCCACCATTTGACCAAATATCTGCTTGATTGCATCCATTTGTTCTTGGGTTGGCAAAATTCTTTCTGGCACGTTCAATAAGCGCGCCAATTCTTTTCCGAACTCGACCGGATTTGTCATCATCATCAGACCTTGTGGTCCAAAGAAGCCAGAAATGATTTCTGCATAGCGGCTCATTGCGCTGAGTTCTTCTTGATCTTGCGCTTGCGCAAGCGGAGAAACGTGCTGGATTGCAATGTTTGTGCCGTCAACGGTAAAATCGTTTAGGTCAATGATGCCAAGTTCTTCCATGATGAACAAGCCACGCTCGAAAAGCGGTGCTACTAATTCACACTGTAGGCGCCCATAAGCAGAACCTAAGAGTTTGGCAATACTTTGCGCACGGTATGCGATTTCAGTAGCTGATTTGACTGGTGCGTCAATCTCACCAAGTGGATCAACCAACAAGATTGACTTGATCGCCTTCTTCAAATCTTCCAAAATAATCTGAGCAACGTTGAAATCGGCAGCACTGCGAAGCGGTGCAATTGATGGTCCGTTCGGATTTCCCGGATTTGCCATGACTGGAATTTTCGCGCCGGGTTCCATCACGATATTTTCAAGATTGATGATGCCGTCGTCAACTACAGTCCACATACCTGAGATCGCAAGAGCTGCGTTCTTCAAGATCAACTCTTTGGTTTTATTCAGAGTCTTGTTGTCGGCCAAAGCGGTAAGCACTGGTCCGCGACCATAAACTTCCCCGGCAGAAACTGCGTAGCGCGGATTCAACCACGGGTGTGATTTGCTTTCACGCTCAACAAGAATTGCTTTTGTTTTGGCGTCTTGCACAACGTAGCGGTAGCCATCAATAATTTGCTCTTTGCGAGTTGCTTTGCCGTTTTTATCTTTGGATAAAACTTTGATTTTAACTTTGTCTTTGAAACTTGATTCGATCACGCAAGTGTCGCCGTCTGGCTGCGCATCAAGAGTTGCTTGTAATTCGGTAGAAATTTTAATGTCCGGCCATGTTTCTTCAAGAAGATGGTTTGGCACTTTCCACTCGCGGAAACGTGCACCGACAGAACCGTCAACACCGCGTTCAAGGTAAACTTCATCAAGCGGAGTTGCCACGAAGTTGAATGGCTTTTCAACAGTGCCTTTTTGGAAAAGCATGTTGCCAGTTCCGATCAACCAGTCTTCAAGCATCTCAGCTGCTTGAACGTCGAAGTTAGAATTTCTTAGGTAAGTGAAGAATAAATCGGTGATGGTGTCGAGTTTTGTTTTCAGATCACCACCTTTGTCCTTTAAGATCGGACCAAGAATAAGATTGGCAAACTTTTTTTGTGGTGGGATTACGTTAGATTGGACAGTTGAAACCGCTTTTTGCAAAGCATCCTGCCCTGTAGAGTCGAAGACCGAGTCCAAATTAGTGCGTTCGGCGCCGTCAACTGGGTTGTCAAAAGTATCGCGCTGCGGACAGAAGAAACGCAATGCCTCTTTGTAGGTCGTTTTCCAGTTAGTGCGCTTCTTTTTCGCGTTAGAAAAGCGTTTAAACAGCTTATCTTCGCGGCTTTGTCCGGTATCTTTAGCCATACTTTTGCTCAAAATTAAGTTCCCATTGCGTTGTTTTCGGTCAGTCCGGCCTCGCTGGTGTTGATTAGCAATGCGCGACCGCCTTGTCTACGGCGAATACCTTTCAATTTGTCGGTATTCTCCATTGCGGTTTTCTCTTGTGCGGCTTTCAGGTCAGCATTTTGCTTCGCTAATTGCTCAGTCTGTGCGTTGGCAGCAGCGATTTGTGCGCTATTGTCCGGTGCTTTTGGTCGGCTTCCCATGATTTAAAAAGTTTTCAACGTTGATAATTGAGTCCTCCGTCGCGCCTAATTTGAGCAAGTGCTTGAAGAGCTGATATGGTGTCTGTGCCTTGCACGACAACCCTAAAAACATCTTCACAACACTAACGCAAGTTGGTGCGATATTCCAAAGATTAAAGATTTTGTTAGAGAAGTCAAGATCAGAATAAAAAGTCAAGACTCTGGTGTTTGGAGTAAATTTCAAAGAGTGTGCGAGAACGCTCGCTTCAATTTCTAAGAAGATTTTGGTGTCGATGTTCGCGGTTGTCGGTTCTGCCCAGTAGATAAAATTACCAATTTGGCGAAAGCAGTAACAGTGGAGGAACGGTTTCTTCATAAATTGGTGCAACCAGTGCGGTTTCACGTCATTACTGCTAAAAACGACATACCACACGGTCTTGCCGTGAAAATTTTTGTTGCTTAAATTGTTTTCCATACGCTCCATTTGTTGCTTCCAATTACGGTTTTTGCCTCACCACGCCCATCTCGCGATGCACGCGTGATTAATTGATACTCGCCAGTGCTCAGCGTCACATACTGGTGGGCATCGTGGATGTGCGAATAACCGTTCTTCTCTGGTTCTTCCATGTAGCGATCCGTGCCCGCCACATTAAGCCTGCGATAACGGTAACCGCCGTTAAAACCTTTGCGCAAGGTTGGACACTTCTTGCCGTCAATTATCAAACTTGGCTGTCCCGCGATCAATCTGCTCAAGCGATTGACTACAGCTTCGGTGCGAACCTTGATCTTGTTTGATGGCGCCGGGCGAATAATAATCCCCACCGAGCGAAAAATATCAAACGCAGTCTTCTGGTGCTGATCCTTAAAACCCCCTGACGGATCACCATAAAAGCTGGTTTCATGCCCGGGGTAATCAATCTGCAATTTCTGTTTCAACGCTTTGGCAAAATCAATCAGCGCCACATCGTTGCTGACCATTTCTTCCAGCGCGCGCCACTGCCCTGTCGGCGTGCATTGCTCAATAATTGCCGCCGGTGTGTTACCAAAATCCAGCCCAACATGCAGCGGAACCATTGGAATCGGCTTTAAACCGGTCATTACGCAGTGAATTTCGTCCTTGTAGCTCGATCCATATACGGGCTTGCCGTCCTGAATCGTGCCATATTTGCCCTCAACAAACACGTTAATCCACTCTTTTGTCTTGCCCGCCATGATGCGATCGTAGTATCCGCGCGGTAAATTCTCAGTATTTTCAGCGTTTGGTGCGATGCCGCTTGGCTGCGCAAAAAATTCCCACCCTTCCGGTGTCTCTTCTTCCGCCAATTTATACCACCAGTGGTCATCATCCGGCGGGTTCGTGTCCATAATCACGCCATACCATGTCGGCCAGTTCTCCGCCGGCACATCTTCTGGTTTCTCCTTTTTTGCTGGGTATCTTCCCACACGACCGGTTGCTGCGTCCACGATGTCTTTGTGAATGAATCGCGTCTCGTTAAAGAAAACACCAGTAAGCTCAAGCGACAGCAACTTCTTGACATCATCTGGTCGATCCAACGCCAAGAAAATAATCTCAAGCTCTACGTCCTCAATGCGCACTTTGTGCGTGATCGGTGGCTTCCTATTCATCTTCCCAAAAATTTCTTCTGGGAACCAATCAAGCCACGTCTTGATCGTAGTTGTTTCCAGTTCTGGTCCAGTGTTTCTAACCACCGCCCAACGGCTACGACGAATACCGTCAATGCTTGGATGCTGCTGCTTTGCTCGAATAAAAACCTCCAAGCAACAAGCAACAGACTTCCCAGAGCCAATTGGTCCACGTATACCCCTAACAAACGCGCGCGAATTGTGAAACGCGGCGCATGTCGGGCTTGCTCGATAGTCTAGTTTGAACGCTTTACCAAGCGCTGGTGCGTCAGACATGCCTAATCACCAAGCGGATTTGCCTTTTTTGCAGGTGCTTTAGCCGCTGGTTTGGCGGCTGGGACGTTGTTGCTTGGTGCGTTTTCTTCACCATTGTCGTCTGAAACGGCCTTGCTTGGGTTCTCAAACTCATCTTCTGGCTTAATCCCTTTCCAGTATTGAATGTGCGTGCATGGCTTCACCACCTTGCAGCAATCACAAACACCCAAAAAGATCGGTGCTGTGGCGCGTGGATTTTTCCATTCGCCCTTATTGTGTTCCGCGCAAGATTGGCAGATCGCTAATACTTTTCCGTTCATTGTTTTGTTTTATGTTGATGTTAATAGAAGAATCCGCTGGCTTTGACGGCTCAACGGTGGCAGTGGTTTTTTCTGGTGCGCCAGAAGTGTTAATCTGAATCAACACCTGCGGTGACTTAACATTGTTGTCCTTAAAGTTCCCGGAGGCGCGCAACATGTTACCCGCCATCGACGATAGCGGTATAGCAGCTTTGCTGTCCCCAGCCTTAAAGGCTTCGTGCAAGTCTTTCAAAATCTCAACAGACCAACCAGCAATCGTCTTGGCGTCCATGAGAACAGCGTCCTCATACGCCTTGTGAATGCGGTTGATGATGTCCGTAAATTTTGGCTCCGTTAACCACCGCTCGTAATCCTTCTTCGGTATGTTCAGCATCTTGAGCACCCGTTCTGAGTCCAGGTCCTTCTTGTATTCCTCCAAGAAGGCGTAGGCTTTCAGCTCATAAGGTGCCACATCAGTGCTGCCCGGATTTTTCGGATCGTGAATCGGTATGGTTGGCGGCATTTGTTTCAATGTTTTTTTTACGTTCTGATCCAATCTGTCGAACCGTTGGTTCACCAAAGGATCCTCAGACCATTTTCTCATACTAAAAGAATTTACTTTTACATTCTTGTATTGTCAATCGGTTTCTTTAAAAGTCAAGCGACTCGTTACGCGAGGGCAAAAAAATTTTACGAGGGCGACTTTATCTGGGGGATAGCGTAGTTAGCTTGGTTGGCGCCATACACAGTGGTGCTTAAAAAAGCGGTAATAGCTTGGTTGGCGCCATACACAGTGGGGCTTAAAAAAGCGGTAATAGCTTGGTTGGCGCCATACACGAAGTGAACTTATAGAGCTGGAATAGGTGACGACGGGTGGCGAACGCCAATTTCGGGGGTACCCCCTCCGCCCCGCGCTTACAGCCTCTAGCGTCCTATTAGCTACAGACACTTAGTCGCACAGGCTTCCCATAAGGGTTATTATGTAAAATAAGAGACTTTTGAAGCGTTTTTAGCTTGGTTAGCTTACACCTGTGAAAGCGTCTGAGGCTTAGGCATGGTCTATCCAACTAACTACGATTACCGCTTCAAAACCCACAATCAATCAACTCAACCACTCACAGATTGATTTTTAAAAGGCTCACGCTAGTCTAAACACTCTCAATATCTAAACATACACAAATTTATGCTTTTACGTTTCTGCGTTAAATTCTACACCAAAGAGCGTAGCTCGTCGGTTTACATCAAAGCTAAAACACCAATGGCCGCAATCGCTGCGTTCGCTGCAAAGCGTCCAACGCTTAAAATCACCAAGATTGAATTGCTTGGCGACGCTTTACCAGCTCCTACCGCTTCTGCCGCTCAATTAATCAAAGAAGCACAAAAAGCAAATGCAGCAAAACGCAAAAGATGGATTGCCGCAAAAAGATATGAAGTAAAAGCTGGGTTCTCCCCTCTCTCAATCCGACCAAAGAAAAAATAGCGTTTTTAGCCTAAAAAGTGCTAAAAATGACCAAAAATACCCTCGGTCAAGCACGGTCAAGAAAGCTAACTAGTTCTTAACATGTCTCTTAACTAGTCTGCAACCAGCTGGCTCTAAGAGTTAAGTAGCTAACTAGTTAATTTTACCTTTTAGTATTTTTTTCGCATTCTCGCGTATACGCGCGCACACGCGTATACGTGTATCATTTTCATATAAAAATAATATAATATAATAATTAACTAGTTAGCTACTTAACTCTTAGAGCCAGTTGGTTGCAGACTAGTTAAGAGACATGTTAAGAACTAGTTAGCTTTCTTGACTTCCCTAGATATTTAACATTTCGCCCCAAAATCGCACCTTCAATTTGGCTAAAATCTCCCTCTAAAAATAATCTCAAAAAAGTTCTTGACATTTAAAGAACCTTGTTATTTACTACATTTATCTTGACTTTTAAAGATATTTAAAAATAATTTGAAATTAGTTCTTGACTTTTAAAGAACTTATTACTACATTGTTTTTAACTCTTGATCGTCAGGAGTTATTTTATCAACTCAATTCTATGAAATTTTATGTCTATTGCAACTCAATTAGAAATCAGGCTCACAGATCGCATTTGCGACCGCAGCTTTCCGTTTGATCGTTTCGTTAAAATCGGTCAATGGATTATCAACCGCCAAGCTGATCGCCAAGAAGCGGCACGTTTGGGTGTTAATATCAATGACTACAAGCGCAATTTGAAGCCAATCATTGAGGCAACAAAATCTTATTAATCTTAAAAACGAGGCAACATTTATGAAAAACGAATCCATCAATTTAACCGTTAGCGATTTGGACAGAGAAGCCCAAATTGAAAAGCTAGTGCGCCAGATTGGCGAATTAAGCGACAGCGAACTTGTGCAGTTGAATAACATCTATTGCCAAGAGACCAACGCTTGGGACAGCGAGATTTACCGCAACGATGAAGATTTTTTTAACACCTTCTTTGAAGGTAGGCCGCAAGAAGTAGCCCGAGCAATCAGCTTTGGTGAGTATGAGTATCAAGCGGATTGGGTTAAGTTCAATGGCTACGGCAACCTTGAAACTATCCGCTACATGACAAAAGACGATTTGGTTGAAACGCCAGCCTACATCGCCGAGTTTGCTTTAAACAACCAAGACGCTTTTGACGGTTTTCTAAATTTTGAGTTCAACAATGGAGCGGAGGCAGAGTAATGAACAACAAAACTTCTTTAGAAATCGAGTGCTTCTGCGCCACCTGTTCAAATCTTTTGCAGCCAAAAGCGATACGCTGCAAAAGCGATGGTGGTAAAGATTGTTTCACAATCGCGCTTGAGACGTGCAAAACCTGCGAGCGTAAAGCGCGGTTGAAGGTTAAAAAGATTCGCCAGCGTTTTCACCGCAGGTTTTCTAAACCGCTTCGCGCTGTGGAGTTGCCACAACCTCAAGCGCAAGACCAAGAAGCCATAATGGCTAAACACGCCGAAAGCGGCAAGTTTGGCGATTGTGGCGACATGACCAGCGGCAACCAACCTTTTCAAGATTAATAACCTCAAACAAAAATTTTATGAAAATTAACTCAAACAATATCTTGACCACCAAGCAAATTTGGCTTCGTGACATCGAGGGCGTTTCAAACAATCTCAGAGCTTGGTTGCGGGAAGATTGTAGCGAACGCTTTCGCTACACTGTAGCAACCTATTACGGCGACCACTGCCACGGGATAATCGAAACTGGCAACCTCGGGGAAGTTCTCGCGGATCACGAGGACACAGGCGAAGAGCTTGAAGATGTCGCGCTAGAATACGTGCGAGAATTGCACACACTGCACGCGTTAGCTCTAGAAAACCAAATCGACGAAATTCTTCTTGATTAAGTTTCTTAACAGTGCGGCGCACACCACGGCGCGCAGTTAGATTGTGAAAAAATCCTCCGAATAATTCGGAACTTAGATTTCGGAGGATTTTTTCACCACCTATCAGACCTTAATTTTAACAATGAAAATTTATGAAAGACAAACGAATGAAAAATAAAGATTTTGCTGACGGGTTTTTATCAGCAAAAAAGCAATTTGAGGATCGATTAAAAATGCGTGGCATGATGATTGACCAATTGGGCGGCTTAGCATTAACCATAAATAGTTTCTGTGGAGACATTATTGACGGTAAAACCCCTAACTTAGACGCTAAAGAAAGAATCGGTGAATTACGAGTTGCAACGGCCATCTATATCTGCATGGAGAATGCCGCTAAGAAATTTAAGATGGACTTAAACCAGTTTAAATACCGACAAGACAAAAACACTTATTAAAGAATTTATGAAAAAACTTTTATTTGCCATGCTCTTGGCTCTGCCAATTTACCAAGAAACGCCTTACAGCAAGCCGTTAAATCCGTTGGACAAACCGCCTAACCCTTACCAGCGCGATTGCTACGTGCAAGACTACCGAGGCCACGTCAAACCGTGTAATTTTTAACAATCTCAAATGAAAAATTTATGACAAACGTAAAATCAAAATATACGACAAAAAAAGGCGTCGTGATGAGCCAAATAAACATCACAGTGCGTGAAGACATTGAAGACCTCTTCAACAAACTTTGTGATGGTGTCAGCCGCTCTGCGGTGTTTAGCCAGCTGGTGAAAGAAGCCTACGCCAAAAAATTATTGGCTGAAGGTGGGTTCATGCCTACAGCATCAACGCCTAAAAAGCCTTACAGCATCTTAGGCTAACTTAACTAGATCAGGGCGTTTTTCAACAATCAAAAAGTTTTATGAAAAATCAAAATAATATCTTTGGCGTCGCTGTAAAGTGTGTCCAATTAGCCGCTACCGAAATAAACACTCCTGACTTGGCTCGCATCTTCCACGCAGAGATAGGGGAGTGGGTACTGCACTTACCAAACGGCGATTATGTCCGATTCACTGCGCAACAATTCCACACCGTTTGGCAACTCACACCAGATTCGGATTCAGTTTTCGCCGGCCTCAAAAATAGTTCTTTACTTTGCTCTTGACATGCAAGAATTTACATTTAAACTACTTTAAACTATTGTGGGTTCTTCCACAGAGTTCTCAGGAGTTCCAAAGACGTCTAAATTATTATGAGCAAAGAAAAAAACAAAAAAGATTACCTATCCGCTCGCGAGATTGCAGAGGTTTTCAGTCTGCATCCTCAATACGTTCGCGACTGCGCACGTTTGGGGATTTTCCCCGCGTTGAAGGTAGGAACCAGTTGGCGATTCAAATTGTCCGAGGTTGAAGCCAAGCTAAGGCAAAACGCTGCTATCGCTGTTGAGCGTAGTTTGCTGTCTTCTACAACCCCGAATCAAAATGAATAGTCAATTGCATGTTAAATGAAAAATTACAGGGCACAATTGAGCTTTACCATAAAAATGGTTTTGCGCTCACCCCGCTGAAAGATAAAAGACCGTTCGTCAGCGGCTGGCAGAATACCAAACACAAAGAGCCGCTTGATCTTACACAGTTTCAAAACGTTAAAAGCGCTGGTTGGGTAATCCCGAAAGACTACGTTGTCATTGACGTTGACAACCACGACAATAAGGCTGGCTCTGAGTCGCTTAAAAAAATGTCAGAGCACTATGGCTACGATTTTGCTAAAAACGCAGCTGTGCGCGTTTGCACCGCAAGCGGCGGCTATCATCTTTACTATCGCCTGCCACGCGGTAACGATTTTACCATCCCAAACAGTTTGCCGCAATTCAAATCAATCGAATTTAAACACACTGGTCGCCAAGTGGTGATCCCAAACTCGGTAATCACTGACGAAAAAACCGGTGAGAAAAGAGGCTACAAATTTCACCCGCTTTCAGACGTAAATTTCACAGAAATAAAACTTTTACCTGAAGAATTGCTCAACGATTTGGTGAAAGATTCGCCAATAAAAAAAGTGAGTAATCTGACAGCTAAAGCCGTTGCCGCAGATAGGGCAGCCTTAGACCATCCAAACGACATTGAGCGCTTTGAAACTATGTTAGCTGGTATCGAGTTATTACCGGCGGGTGATCGCAACAATTCTTTTTACCGTCTCGCCTGTGAAGGCAAAGACCTTTCACTCTCAAGAAAGGTAGTTTTTGACAGGCTAAATGATTTCAATTTGCAGAAGGTGCACCCAAAACTAGAACAGGGCGAAGTTCAGCACTGCATCAATTCGGCGTTCAAGTATTCCAAAAACGAAGCGGGCACCAAATCGGTGGCGTTGGATTTTGCCGCGGAAAAAGAAATCCCAGCCACGAAAGAGTTAACGCCAGAACAAGCAGAAAAACAATTTACCGAGTGCATTGATTGGCGCACAACTTTTATCTTTGACAGCAAAGGCGGTATCAGCCGCACAAAATTTGCCACAAAAAACACCGAGATTTTCTTGGATAATTTGCCAAAATTCCGCGCCAAATTAGCGGTGAATCTTTTTTCGATGGATACCATTTGGCGCAAACCCGCACCATGGCACAAGCCAACCATCTTGACTGGTGAAGTTGATCGCGTTCTTGATGATGATGATTTGATTCGCATTCGCGAAGCGTTGAACGAAGAAGGTTATGACCCAACTGGCAATCACATTTTAGAAGCTGCACGCGCTGTATCGCTGCGTAACGAATACCACCCAGTCAAAGAATACTTTGAGGCGCTGCCGAAGTGGGATGGTGTCGAAAGATTGAAGCATTTTTTCCCGGTATTTTGTGGCGCTGAAGATTGCGCTTACTCGCGTTTAGTTGGGATAAAGATTTTCACAGCAATTGTCGCGCGAATCTACAATCCGGGCTGCAAATTCGATTACCTGCCAATCATTATCGGCGACCAAGGCATCGGCAAATCCACAATGTTAGAAGCTATCGCGATCAAACCGCAGTGGTATACGGACAACCTCGGAGCGATTGACAATAAAGACGTGATATTGCGCATGAGATCGAAGCTCATCGTTGAGAACGCAGAGCTAACAATGTTCGACAAGAGTGATCCAAACACGGTGAAAGCGTTTCTTTCTCGCCGCGTTGATCGCGATAGATTACCTTATGACCGCTTACCGCGCGATTTGCCGCGCCAGTGCATTATCGTTGCAACCACCAACAAAGACAGATTTTTGCAAGACGAGACCGGCAACCGCCGCATGTGGCCGATCGAAGTTACCAAGATTGATTTGCCAAACATCATAGCCGCATTGCCGTTATTTTACGCAGAAGCGATTGCAAAATTCAAAGCTGGTGAGCAGTTATTCTTGGATGAAAAAGAAGCCAGCGATATTGCGTTGCAGCACCAAGCCGACCGCTACAACACGGACGATTGGGAAGAGAAAGTAGCATCCTGGTTGGATGAGCAAAAAACTGATCGCACCACGATCTTGAGAATTTGGGACGGAGTATTTCACCTCGGCGTTGACCGCTTAGGTTTCCGTGAACAAAAAAGAATTGGCAACATCCTCCGCCGTCTTGGGTGGGTGCGTAAATCTGTAGAAATTGACGGTAAAATTGTTTCGGGGTTTAAGAAATGAGCAAATATAGAATCGGTGATTTCGTCATCGTTAATCGAAGCAGCAGCTCTGAACCAAAGTATCGTGTCGGTAAAATTGTAGGCAAGATCGAGAATTTTCTCTACGGATATTCTGTCCAAACTAAACACGATGAGAGCAGCTACGCTGAGAACCGTGCTAGATTATCTACCGACATGCCGCAAGATTACATTTTGTGCTCTGTTGCAGATTTAAGTTTTCCTGACGATTCAATCCGCAAAAAACTTTTACGCGAGATTGATTGCATTAACTGTATCCTTGAGGACGAATGAACAGAAAACACGCAGCACTTCTCGAGCTAGTAAAACGCGGCGGCACACTGAACGAACGCCGCGTTGCATGTGAGAAGTTGTTTATTCTGACCGGAAAAGATTACAGTTATTTTTTACCGAAGGAAGATCAACAGCCAGAGACGCGACCAGCCATTGTGCGTCGCAGCGTGTTTGATCTGATGAGAGAAATAAAAGATAATCTGCCAATTGTCGAAGACGTTAAGCATAATTGTTTTCGTGGAAAGAACGGATTTATTTTGACTAAAGAAGTTTTAGACGCGATGGATTACGGAGATTATTTACTGCTAATTTCCGCCATTGAATTGGCAATTCATGCTGTTGCTCTTGAGCGTGCGCGTGAAGAGTCTGTAGATTAAAACGTGTCAAGCAAAAAATTTAAAATTATTTTTAAAATAGTTGTTGACATAAAAGAATTTAAATGTAAATTATGGAATTGTATTCGGTTCGATTCCGATCGGTAGCGTAGGTTTGGATCACCTCGAGGGCACTTAAATGTGTTAGTATGTGGCGCTTGACAGCTTGGAAAGACAGCATTCGACACGGATAAAGATTAGTGTAGAGGTGCCTAACTACTAGGCCAGTAAGACAAGCGAGTATCGAGGCCGCGTTCACAAGATTTATCTTGTGTCCACTAAACCGCCGGAAATTCTTACATGTAGTGACAGCTCGGAGAGACGGCATTTTAAAAACACGAAACAACACGTAAAAAAGTGGAACTAACATTTGAAAACGGACATTACTACATAACTTGCACTTACCAAGAACGCGACGCCGTTAAAAAGCTAGGCTTCAAATGGTGCAACGAAACCAAACGCTGGTTCACCAACAACTGGTGGGTTGCATTAAATTCTCCAGCCGCAAATCAAAATTCAGGCTTGCATTTTTATCGCAGCCAAATCGCAAATTCACATTCTCAAAAATCACAAGGCATCATCCGCGATTCTAAATTGATGGATTACCAACGCGCTGGTGTTGAAGAAATCAGAGAGCGCAAAAATGTTTTACTCGCTGACGAACCTGGACTTGGAAAGACTGCTCAAGCAATTTCTTACTGCAACATTGCACAGCTACCACCGCATCAACGCATCTTAATTATCTGCCCAGCGTCACTCAAGTTGAATTGGGTGCGTGAGTTCTTGAAGTTTGGAACGCCCGGAAATTATCACATTAAAGTTATGACCAGCGGTAAAGACCGCATCCGCACCGACAAAAGCATTTTATCTGGCAACCCATGCAACGTCGTGATCGTAAATTATGACTTGCTCAAATCGCGCTTCATGCTCGATCAGCTTTTAGCGTGGAA